>Ga0209477_1001175_pt1 | contig 16037 bp, 15 predicted proteins | sample KloWWTupernatant_FD_187180 | JGI IMG/M metagenome (GOLD analysis project Ga0209477, IMG submission 187180) | Active sludge microbial communities from Klosterneuburg, Austria, studying microevolution and ecology of nitrifiers - Klosterneuburg... | ecosystem: Engineered > WWTP > Aerobic digester >... | reverse complement strand
ATATCCACCAGTCTTTTAATTCGGCTTTGGCCAGAAATCGCGCCTTAAATAAAGCGGGCATGCCAAGATCCTCTAAGACGGATGGGTGATTGCCGATGAGGATAAATTGCTTTGGTAATGGAAAAGCATTTTTTTGATGGAGTTTTAAATTCACACCGAGTGCTCGAATAAAGATCCAACACCAGTGACGGAATAAGGTAGGGTACCAAGATTTGGTTAGGTGTTGCGGCAGGAAAGATAAAAGGTAGAGCACAAGGGTGGCAAGCACTAAGTCAAGCCAGCACACAGTAGCCAGAATGCATTTTCCAATCATATAGAACATAGGGTAAGGATAGTCCAAAGATAGTGCATAAGTAAGAAGTAAGTTAATTATATTATTATAAGTAATCGTCATGTCCTCAACTAGTCAATTAGCCTATTTAATGCCATACTACGTTGCTATGAGACATATATTTTTTTCGCTAATCAGTGGCGCCTTATTGATGTTGACGGCTTGCACTTTGCCTTTAGCGCCACCCCCAACACCACCCACAATAGAGAATGACGACATTTCCTCTAATATTAAATACAGTGAGCAACAAGATGTGTATTGTGATGGAAAAAGCCGAGAGCAGTTAGCCTTCGATGCATTGGTGTATTGTGCAAATCAAGATGATCCCGTTGCCGCAGGTCGTTTGGCTGAGATGTATTTAAATGGTGAAGGGGTTGTGCTTAGAAACTCAAAAGTCGCCTTTTACTGGTTTTCTAAAGCCGCTGAAGGGGGGCTTCCCTATGCAGAAATTCAAATGGGTCATTTTTATAGAGATGGATTCGGCGTAGAAAAAGATATTCGCCGTGCCGTTTGTTGGTATGAGAAAGCGGCGTATCAAGGTGATGCGACAGCCATGATTGCTCTAGGTGATCTGTATGCTAAAGGATGGCACGGTGTCAAAATGGACCGCGGAAAAGCGAGTTACTGGTATTGTCGCGCGGCTTCTTTAGGATCTTACGAAGCAGAGTATCGAAAAGCATGGCTGTTGGTTCGAGGAAAAAACCACCATCGTGCTGAGCAGGGGCTAGCAACATTTATCGCGGCTGCAAAACAAGGTAACGCAGAAGCCTTGTCGGATCTTGGCGATTTGTATGCGGAAGGGCGAGTGGTTCGTAAAGATTTGAAATTATCCCGTAAGTATTATCTTTCCGCAGTCGAACAAGGCTCCGGTGAGGCTGCGTTTAAACTGGGAATGCTTTCTGAAGCCGGAGGAAATGTTTCACAAAATCGTCAAGAAGCCGCACGTTGGTTTATGATTGCGGCCGAGCGTGATTATGCCCCAGCACAACTTGTACTGGGCAATTTATACCGTGATGGCTGGGGCCTTGAAAAAAATTATCAAGAAGCAGCCTTTTGGTATACTAAGGCAGCTGATCAGGGAATTGCGAGTGCAGAAAGCGAATTAGGGGATTTGTATCATTCAGGGCGAGGTGTAACGCGTAATTTGCAAGAAGCCGCTCGCCATTATGAGATTGCGGCGGAATCAGGGTTACCCTATGCGCAGTTGATATTAGGCATACTGTATCAAGATGGCCGAGGTGTATCGGAAGATATGGTCAAAAGTATGCGATGGTACAAAGCAGCGAGTAAACAGAGTGGATTTTCCATGGCGGAGTTTCGGGTAGGGCGCCGTTATGCCACGGGATTTGGATTACCGAAAGATTTAAAAGAAGCCAATCGTTGGTATACTTTTGCGGCAAACCATGGCTTAGCTTTGGCAGAAATCGAATTAGCTGAAATGTATTATTTTGGTAGAGGAATGGATCAAAATTCGGAAGAAGCTTATCGATGGTATCACAAAGCTGCAAAACAAGGACATTCCTATGCACAATACATGGTCGGTTTAATGATATTAGAAGGCAATGGCGTGGCAGAAAATCCGGCAAAAGCCTCTATATGGATTAGAAACGCCGCTTACCAAGGTGCTAGACAAGCGCAATATCAATTGGGGTTATTATATTTAAATGGCACGGGTATTGTCCGAAGTGATACTCAGGCCTATGCATGGTTAAAGACAGGTCTTATTGAGCAAATGGATCAAACGCCCGATGTTTTAAAAGCACTAATTGATAAAATGACACCACAGTCTCGGATGCGTGCTGTCGCACTGGGTGAACAGTATACGCGTCAGTATCCCGCTGTTGTGCATTCACCGCAATTTTAATTATTTTAAGAATTGCAGTTTATACTAAGGCCGGATATCTGCAAAAGTTTAGATAATTTTTTTACTATAAAAAAGAAAAAACTGTTCGTATCAACCTTTGTGTTACCTCTTTTCCGCCTGACCACACTGGGTTCAATTTTCTCAAAGCGGGATAATCGCCTTTTTGGTTTTTTTTGCCCTTATAAACACATAAAAAGAATAGCATTTCAGATTGATCTTTTTTAAGCGCTATGTGCGCGTTAGCCAAGAGCCTTGCTTTGTCTTGCTCTGTAGAGGGTAATCTTGTAATGTCTTTTCCATGAGCGCAAATGTAAGCTCTTAAAATAGGTTCGGTGACACCCATTTTTGCTAAAGTTTGCATAAATGTTTCAATGGAATAAGAGGGTAAAAACCGAGAAGACTTACCCGGACCATGTGATCTTACCAAAGTGCCTTTTGCGGTTTTTTCTTTTGCTTTGTTTTCTGTAGGATTTTGTTCAAAAGCATCAACAAAAGCGAGGGACTGTTTAAATTCAATTCTAAAATGAGATCCGCCACCAGACGTGTCAATTTTACCTTTAAGTTTTCTTGTGGTTTTTTCAAGTTCTGTAAGCGCAACTTCCAGATGAGGTGCTTTTGTTGCCCAACGTAAAAGTGTTGCGCTTTCTTCATAACTAAGCGCTGCAATAAATTGTAATGCGGGATTAATCCCCCTCAATTCTGAGGACGTGTCGCTTTTTTGCTTCGTTTCTGTAAAATTCGATACACGTTGTAATAATTCTTTTTGTAGTGCTTGGGTTATGTTTTCTTGCACATGAACAACAACTGGTGGAGCAGTCTCAGTTAATGCTTCGGCACATGGCTCTTGTTCGATGACAAGTGCATTTAAAGATTCAACTATAATTTTTACATCTTCTTGAACTTCCCCAGCAGGCAGTACGGTTGGTAAAGGCTGTAGCAGTTGATTTCCTTTATATAAGAAATCTGTACAGAGATCGAAAAGATAACGTACTTTTTTATAACCTTTAAAAGATTCACAAGAATCAAGTGCATGGGCAGGAAGATTTTCTGGATAAAATTTAGACTTAAGTATACGCTGGATTACAACATAGTTATCTTTAAATGTAGAATATTGATGCGATTGATCTTCAGTAAAGCTTGCGATCGATTCTGAACGCAAACGTTTGTTCAGTTTTTTAACAATTGTGAATAGGGCTCCTCCCAAGGGGGAATAGTCGATTTGTAGAATGGGATTTTTTTCGATAGTTGTGTAACTAAAATTAAAGTGCTGTGTAAATTCATAAGAGCATTGTGAAATATGTTTTCTTAATATATCAAAAATTTCTTTATAATATTTGAGCTCAGTATTATCCTCGAAGAAGGTTTCAGACTCTTCTATCGATTGGCTTTTTTTCATACCAGGAATTCTTTTACTTTTTAAGATACGTTTATTCACTCTATCTACGTTAGATTGTTGAGATCTTGATTCAATCAAAAACTGAAAATATAAATCATCAAAGGCAGCTACAGTTCTACACGTTTCTATATATTCAATATATATGTTATAATTCCGAAACTCTACAAATGTCGCTTTTATAAATTGTTCCGTTCCTTCAAATTGAGGGTATGAAATATTAAAGAGAGCACTGGCTAGCTTCGATTTTTTTGGATCTAACAAAAATTTAAGCTGAACTTTATTGTAAAGCATTCGGGCTGATATTATTTTTTTGCTTTTTGCTAAAGCATCGATATGTGCTTGCGACAGCACTTGATTTGGATCGTAATACGTGTAATTGCCGGGCATTTTTGTCTCTCCGCTATAATAATTAAGTTAATGCTATCACGCACACAAACATGCGATCAACATTTAAAACTAACCAATAAAAATAACTAACAAATCACCACAAAAATCAGAATGGTTAGCAAAACGGGTAGTTTCACCATTTTTATGCCTTTCCATTTATGCAGAATATTACAAATGCACAAAACAATTAAAGCGGGATAGACGATATTCAAAATAGGCACTGTAAAACTCAGAATACCCTGAAAGCCAATGTTCGTCATCAAATACGTTAAGATCATCACCGTGCTAAGGCAGGCAATTTTAGAAACGCGTTTATGAAAGACTTCGTTATAAAGGTAGATAGTGCAGACGTCAGCCAGTGCGAGCGCTGTTGCAACACAGGCAAAAGAGACGGATACGCAAACAAATATCGCACCAAACTTTCCAAGCACCAGCATAGAAATAGCGCTGATCATTTTTTCTTCGGGGATCCCTTGTAAGCTTGCGGCATGATTATGCGCAATCCACATAAATCCAATATAAACAGCACCGGTAATTCCCGCACCAATAATACTAGACCTTAAGGTTAGGGTGGTTGGATTGAGCGCCGGATTATGGTGTATCGCTTGTTTTATAGATTTAAAGGCAACGGCGCAATAAAAAAAGGCGCCTAAGAGATCCATGGTGTTATAGCCATTCATAATGGCTTTATTAAAAGCTTGAAATGTACTGGCTGGGCTAGTCATTGCCGGTTCTACAGAGATAAAACCCAAAATAATTAATGCGGTAAATGAAACAATTTTAACGGGACTTAAATATAAACCCAGAATTTCTACGACTTTGGCTTCTCGGTAAGCCAGTAAAAAAACGAGACCACAATAAAAAAGGCTAAAAATAGCATTATTATCCAAAAAGTGTGGCAAATAAGGTTGCAAGGCATGAAAAGTCGTTACCTCCGTACGCGGTATTGCGCCTAATGGGCCTATAATAATAATCAAAAAAGTAATTAACAAAAAGCCGGGCGTTTTCCCTAAACGAGCAAAAAAGGCGTGATAACTTCCGTTAAATAAACTGGTTGCGATAAGCCCTAAAAAAGGTACGCCGACACCGGCAATTAAAAATCCGAGCGTGATGACGCCAATGTTTTGTCCCGCGTTAGCGCCTAAGTACAGGGGAAATAGGATATTGCCTGCACCAAAGAACATCGCAAATAAGGCAAGACCTGTTGTAATCACAATCTTGGTTTCGCTGGCGTTGCCAGCAGCAGGCTTTAGGTTTTTTGTATTTGTTTCGATTGGCATATTGTAATTCCACTTGCTTAAAACTAAAAAAAGAACCCAGTATGACGACTTTTATGGTTTTTGCCAATATTGCGAGGGTAAATAAAAAAATAATAAAGTTTTCAAACTAATTTTTAGCCTTTTTGTGTGCTTAAGCCTTGCAATAACAATACTGTAATATTTTTTGTGTTAACGAGGTTCTTAAATAAAAACCCTTAGGATTTATCAAGATTTCTTCCCCGTGTTCATTAATACCCGGATTTAAAATGCGACTATGAGCGGCTTTGGGTCGAATTTGTAAATACGTCCCTATTTTAGCGGATAGATTATCTATTTGACCCAGGTGTAACATGTGAGTGAGCTCGCTCCAGTCTTGGCGTAAGGTGGTTTCGGTGTGCTGATCAGGGCTCCAAAGCTGTGCGTTGCCAATACAGCGATCAGGTAAAGGAATCTTGGGGTCTGCCTCAACAGGCACCCATAAAACGCGAGCGAGCTTTTTTCGAACTCGAGAATCTTCCCAAGATTCGATTTCTGCTTTTAAGTTGATTGGTGCGGTACAGACATAAGTCGTTTCCCGAGGATGGCCATTGGCATCAATAGGAATTGTTTTAAGTTCAATGCCTAGATTAGGAAAATCGGGTTCAGGCAGGTTGCCTGCACTTGCGCCGAGTGCGTATTCAATAAGCTGTCCAATCAGACCTTTTGCCTGTGTAAGAGAGGACGGTAATTTTTGGTGGTAACGCTGAGCTAACGCAGAAAACGTTATGCCGCTAAGTTGATAGCAGCGGGATAAGAGTTCTGCTTCTGTTTTTGGAGGAGTTAACTTAAGCATGATTGTGATAATATACGAATGAGTAAGGATTATATAGAGTGTTCTATGTTAGAGGAAAGTTGGCGGTACGCTTTGGGCACAGAGTTTGATAAGCCCTATATGCGGCAGTTGCGTTTGTTTTTACGTCAGGAAAAAGATCAAAAGAAGATTATTTACCCTAAAACAAGTGATGTTTTTCATGCCTTTGCATTGACACCTTTAGCACAAGTCAAAGTGGTTATTTTGGGACAAGATCCCTATCATGGTCCAGGTCAAGCACATGGCCTTTGTTTCTCGGTACAACCGGGTGTACGTCTCCCACCTTCTTTAGTGAATATTTATAAAGAATTGCAAGCGGATTTAGGTATTCCACCAGCGCAACACGGTTGTTTGGTCAACTGGGCGAAGCAAGGCGTATTATTATTAAACAGTGTATTAACTGTTGAACAAGGTCGCGCTGCTTCGCATCAAGGTCACGGATGGGAACAATTTACCGATCGGGTTATAGAAATCCTAAACGAAACAATGGAGGGGATTGTCTTTTTGTTGTGGGGTGCTTATGCACAAAGAAAGGGGCAATTTATTCATGCAAATCGCCATTGTGTTTTAAAAACCACGCATCCTTCACCTTTTTCAGCACATCAAGGTTTTTTAGGGTGCAAGCATTTTTCTAAAACAAATCAGTATTTACAAAGCCTGAAAAAAGAGCCGATTGATTGGCGGTTGGCGTGATGGTATCAAGAAAAAAGTATTCCCATTTAAAATTTTTGATTTTAATTTTTGGAATTTTAATGTTTGATATGGTATTGGCCGGAGTCTATCGTTGTGTTGATAAAAATGGTATCGCTGAATTTCGTGATCGGGGCTGTGAACTCGCTTCAGGGGAAGATGATTTTTTGCCTTATGTGTATAAGCCAACCGATCCGAATATTGTACTCGAAAAAGAAGGGGAGCTGCATAACACACAAAAAGCAACGCAAAAACAGCTGCTTCTGCAAGAAAAAAAGATGCGATTAGAGGCGCGTCAAAAAAAAACAGCCGAAAAAGCTGCGGCTTTAGCCGAACGTCGTTTGATGCGTTGTGAAAAAACCAGTGAAAAAATAAAACAGATAGAGACGGAGTTACGTACAGGCTGTAAAATTAGACGATCTAATACGCTTAAAAAACAACTCATCCATGCTCAAAAAATGCAAAAACACTATTGTACGCCGCCGTAAGGGAAAATGATGTCAGAAGCACCTGTAGAACATTTAAGTGGTTCGGTAGAACGAGTAACGTTTCATAATGAAGATTCGGGTTTTTGCGTTTTAAAAGTAAAGGTCAAAGGTCAACGAGATTTAGTCACGGTTATTGGCAGCTCTGGCACGGTAGGTCCAGGTGAATATATTGATTGTAGTGGAACTTGGGTGAACAATCGTGAGTATGGTTTGCAATTTAAGGCGGATCATTTACGCATTGTTTTGCCTTCAACACTAGAGGGTATGGAAAAATATTTAGGCTCGGGTTTAGTGAAGGGTATTGGACCACACTTTGCGAAACAGTTAATCCAAGCATTTGCTATGCAGGTTTTTGATATCATTGAAAACACCCCTGATCGCTTAATGGAATTGTCTGGTATAGGTATTTCTCGTCGAGACAGTGTTGTAAAATCCTGGCAAGATCAAAAAATGATCCGCGAGATCGTTGTCTTTTTACAATCGCATGGGATCGGCACTGCTCGTGCTGTTAGAATTTACAAAACGTATGGACAACAATCGATTGCTAAAGTACAAGAAAATCCCTATCGATTAGCCTTAGATATACGCGGGATTGGTTTTAAAACGGCGGACGTTTTGGCAGAACGTTTAGGTATTTCGAGACAATCGGTAGTGCGTGCTGAAGCTGGTGTTCGTCATGTCTTACAAGAAGGCAGCAATGATGGACATTGTGCATTGATCTTAAATAAACTTGTGGATAGTGCGGTTGCGTTATTAGAAATCCCAGAAGAAATTATTCGAAATGCGATAGAGACAGAATGTAAAGCAGGTCGTTTGGTTTCGGAAAGTGTAGAAGATGATGTTCTTATATTTTTAGCCGCCTTTTACAGATCTGAAGTCAACGTCGTTCAAAACTTAAAGCGATTATCACTTTATAAAACTGCCTGGATGAAAGCAATCGATATTGAAAAAGCCATTCCGTGGGTTGAAGGTAAAACAGGTTTAGAACTTTCAATTACACAAAAAGAGGCTATTCATATGGCATTGCAAAATAAAATTGTGATTATTACAGGAGGGCCGGGGGTGGGTAAAACCACCTTAGTGAACAGCATTTTAAAAATCATTTGTGCCAAAACGAATAAAGTATTATTAGGTGCGCCGACGGGCAGAGCTGCAAAACGGTTGAGCGATTCTACAGGGCTAGAAGCCAAAACTTTGCATAGAATGTTAGAGTTTGATCCACAAGGACATGGATTTAGACGAGATGAACACAATCCATTGGAAGCAGATCTGGTTGTGATAGATGAAATGTCGATGGTGGATATTACAATGATGAACCATCTCTTAAAAGCGATTCCCGATCACGCAGGTCTTTTGTTAGTGGGTGATGTGGATCAATTACCTTCGGTTGGCCCTGGCGCCGTATTAGCGAATTTAATTGATTCAGAAAAAATTCCAACCGTTCGATTAACTGAAATATTTCGACAAGCGAAAACCTCACAAATTGTGGTGAATGCCCATCGTGTGAATCAAGGGTATATGCCTGAAATTCCTGCTGTTTCTGCGGAATTAACAGATTTTTATTTGATCCCCGCCGACACGCCAGAACTGATTCACGAAAAATTAATGCAAGTGGTGACCGAGCGTATTCCTCTACGTTTTGGTTTTGATCCGATTCGTCATATTCAAGTATTGGTTCCGATGAATCGTGGTGGTTTGGGTGCAAGAGCATTGAATATTGATTTGCAGAAACGTCTTAATCCAAATGGAAAAAATGCCATTACACGCTTTGGATCTTCCTATGCTGAAGGCGATAAGGTTATTCAAACAATTAATAATTACAATAAAGAAGTATTTAATGGAGATATTGGATTTATTACCGCTATCAATCTAGAAACCAGTTTAATCACGGTTTTATTTGAAGGACGTTTGGTTGATTACGAATTTGATGAAGTTGATGAACTTTCTCTGGCTTATGCGACAACCATTCATAAAGCACAGGGATCAGAATACCCTGCTGTTGTAATCCCCATTGCGACACAACATTATATGCTACTGCAAAGAAATTTATTGTATACAGGTTTAACGAGAGGGAAGTCTTTGGTTGTGATTATAGGTCAATTAAAGGCAGTGGGTATGGCCGTTAGAACCTTACGGTCGACCAAACGCCTGACGAATCTTACAAACCGGCTTGTGGGTCATTGTACGGCCGTTTAACTTGCGTTTAACGTTATGGAGTTGAAGGAATATTTTTTTTGAGCTACTTTTAACTTTATGTGTTTGTAAGTTTTTTTTAATTTAGACAAGGAGAGTTGACTATGAAAAATTTATTGATCAGTGGGTTGGTGGTAGGTTCTTTGATAGCCTGTCCTGTTGCTTTTGGAGCAGCGGAACAAAAAACTGAACCAAAAGCCGAGCAAACACAGCAAACAGTGGAGCCCGCACAGTCCCCTGCACAGGCGCCTGCAAAGCATAAGAGCAAAGGTCATAAAAAACACCGTGCTAAGAAGCACCATCGCAAGCATCGTGCAAAACACATGACTACAACAGAAACGCCTGCTGAGAAAAAGATAGACCAAGAAACAGAACTGACCAATCGTTAAGGTTTTGGTTTAGAATAAACCAATCGTGGTCGCATGATGGGGGAGAGGAATACCCGTTTTCCTTCCTTGTTGAGATAGAGCCGGACGTTATCTCTGATCTCCCTCATCGGCTTAAAGCAAATTGCCATTACCTTTTTTATCGCCATAAATCCCTTAAAAGTTGATACAATGGGGAATGCAAAAATTAAAAGTGTCTTATACCTGTACGGAATGTGGTGCGCTTAGTCCCAAGTGGAGCGGTCAATGTGGTGATTGCGAGGCTTGGAATAGCTTAACAGAAGTCGCTATGACAGCCAAACCGTCTTCTACAAATCAAAACCCTCGTTTTAAAGGCTATGCGGGCTTAGAAGAAACCCAGGTGATTGAATTAGCGGCAGTGCCAACGCAACACGAGAACCGCATTTCTTCGGGGCTATCTGAGTTAGATCGTGTTTTAGGGGGCGGCTTAGTTTCAGGTTCTGCAATCTTAATTGGCGGAGATCCAGGTATTGGGAAGTCGACTGTTCTATTACAAATGTTAGCGCATTTGGGTAAACAGCATAGAGCATTATATGTAACAGGCGAAGAATCATTACAACAGATCAAATTGCGCGCAGAAAGATTGGGTGTTGGTGATTTTGGTTTACAGCTGTTGGCAGAGACACAAGTTGAACGCATTTTAGAAATTGCACTACGCGAAAAGCCGCAGATGTTAGTTATTGATTCTGTGCAAACACTCTATACCGAGTTATTACAATCCGCACCGGGTTCGGTAGGCCAAGTACGCGAGAGTGCTGCGCAATTGGTACGATATGCGAAACAAACTGGAACCGCGTTGTTTCTCGTTGGACATGTTACCAAAGAAGGTACATTAGCGGGGCCTCGCGTACTAGAACATATGGTCGATACCGTGTTGTATTTTGAAGGCGATAGCGACAGCCGTTTTCGCGTGATCCGTGCGGTTAAAAATCGTTTTGGCGCTGTTAATGAGCTCGGTATTTTTGCCATGACCGATCGGGGTTTAAAAGAAGTCAATAATCCCTCGGCTATTTTTTTATCGCGTTATAATGAATCAGTTGCGGGTAGTGTTGTGATGGTAACCCAGGAAGGCACGCGTCCACTGTTGGTTGAAGTGCAAGCGTTAGTAGATGAAACCCATTTAGCCAATCCTCGTCGTGTAACTGTTGGTTTGGAACAAAATCGTTTGGCATTGGCATTAGCAGTATTGCACAGGCATTGTGGTATCGTGACGTATAATCAAGATGTATTTGTTAATATTGTGGGTGGTGTGCGTGTTACCGAAACAGCCTCTGATCTTGCAATGTTATTGGCTGTTGTTTCCAGCCTTAAAAATAGACCCTTGCCAAATGATTTGATCGTATTTGGCGAAGTGGGTTTATCGGGTGAAATCCGACCAGTGCAAAGCGGGCAAGAGCGATTAAAAGAAGCCTTTAAGCACGGATTTAAACGCGCAATTATTCCGTATGGCAATGCACCCAAGACACCCATTGCAGGCATGGAAATTATGGCAGTTAAACGGCTTTCAGAAGCTATATAATATAGAACGTCATACGACCGTTTTCAATTTCTTATATTTAATGCGATGCGGTGTCAGTGCGTCTGAACCCAATCGCAATTGTCGGTCTTGTTCGTAATCCGTATAGTTGCCCTCAAACCAAGACACACGCCCTTCATCTTCAAAGGCTAAGATATGTGTGGCAATTCTATCTAGAAACCAGCGATCATGTGAAATAACCAGCGCACATCCGGGAAATGCTAATAAGGCTTCTTCAAGCGCGCGCAGTGTTTCAACATCTAAATCATTTGTAGGCTCATCTAATAATAAAACATTGCCGCCACTTTTTAGCAATTTGGAGAGATGAACGCGATTACGTTCGCCGCCGGAGAGATCACCCACGCGCTTTTGTTGATCAGAACCTTTAAAATTAAAGCGGCCTACATAAGCACGCGAAGGCATTTCAGTTTGGCCAACCATCATAATATCTTGGCCATCGGAGATTTCTTCCCAAACGGTTTTTTCTGCATTTAAAGCATCGCGCGATTGATCAACGTAGGCTAATTGAACCGTTTCGCCAAATCGGATTGATCCTGCATCGGGTTTTTCTTGACCTGTTAAGAGTTTAAAGAAAGTTGATTTTCCCGCGCCGTTGGGTCCGATAATCCCAACAATAGCGCCTTTTGGGATCTGTATATTTAAATTCTCAAATAAGAGTTTGTCATTAAAACCTTTAGAAACATTATTGACTTCGATGACCAGATCGCCAAGACGTGGTCCGGGTGGAATATAAAGCTCAGTAGTTTCTGCACGTTTTTGGAATTCTTTAGAATTTAATTCTTCAAATCGTGCAAGGCGTGCTTTACTTTTGGCATGACGTCCCTTAGGGTTTGATCGCACCCATTCTAATTCTGCTTTAATGGTTCGTTGAAAGGCAGATTCTTGTCGTTCTTCCATTTTTAGACGCTTGTCTTTTTGATCAAGCCAAGATGAATAGTTTCCTTCGAAGGGGATACCTTGTCCGCGATCGAGTTCGAGGATCCAGCCTGCAACATTGTCTAAGAAATACCGATCGTGGGTAACCGCAACCACAGTGCCCGTAAAATCATGTAAATACCGCTCTAGCCAAGCAACGCTTTCTGCATCTAAATGGTTTGTTGGTTCATCTAGTAACAGTAAATCGGGTGTAGATAATAATAATTGACATAGCGCGACGCGTCTGCGTTCACCACCCGATAATTGCGCAACATTGGCATTCCAAGGTGGCAAGCGTAAAGCTTCTGCTGCAATTTCGAGTGTTCTATCGAGCTCCCAACCATGCGCTGCGTCAATTTTATTTTGTAATTCACCTTGTTCATGCAGTAGCGTATTCATTTCGTCATCGCTCATGGGGTCTGCAAATTTTAAGCTGATTTCATTGAAACGATCGAGCAGGGCTTTGATTTCTTTGACACCTTCTTCAACATTGCCTCGAACATCTTTGGTATTGTCTAAAGGCGGCTCTTGATGTAAATAACCAATTTTTATGCCTTTTTGTGGTGTTGCTTCTCCGAGAATCTCTTTTTCAATACCTGCCATAATGCGCAGAAGGGTTGATTTACCCGAACCATTTAAACCTAGGATACCGATTTTGGCGCCATGAAAAAAGGACAGAGAAATATTTTCTAAAATTTTGCGATTAGGGGCTACAACCTTACCCACACGGTGCATCGAAAAAATATATTGTGCCATTGACGTACTCACTTAAGTTAGGTATTTAAAAAGTATCTGAAGACTAATAACTGTGCTAGGATTGTATCACATTCAATAGGGAAACAGGGCTGGTTTATGCGTGTTGTTGCATATTGCACGTCAACAGGGTTTAATATAAATAAGTTGGCTGCTTATCTTAAGTCAACTTACCGTGCCACTCGGATCCGGGAAGTCTTGCACACGCACATCCCCTTTAAGCAACAGACAGCAGATAAAGTAGAAAGCGAAGAGAAGGGTGGTGATGTTTTTTTCTTTCCATTTGGCGCGTTAGTCTGCTGGGGATTATCGGAAGATCAAGAACAACAGATTTTGGAAGAGATTAGACCCTTTGAGCAACAACGTATCGATTTGCTTGAAGAAGATGTTTTTTATTATATCTATGGGGAACAGGCTAAAATTGAAGATGATGAAATTGTTTTACCCAATCACGATAGTTTAACTAAACTCGCATTTTCGCATGGATTAGCACAGTCGGTAAAATTGAGTGTGTTTGAACAAACGATTCAAAAGACTATTCATTTAACGAAAGAATTGCCAGAACTGCTCGCAACACAGGGCAGTATTAAGCTATCTCGTCAGGATATTCGTCGAATGATGGGGCGATTATTTATTGATAGAAGTTCTATTAATTTACATCAAGAACTCTTAGATACACCGGAGTTTTTTTGGGAGCATTCTGATCTCGAATCTTATTATGCACTTGTTGCACATTATTTAGATCGCGAGCGTCGTGTAAATGTTTTAAACCAGCGCCTGCGTATTGTGCAGGAGTTGTTTGATATGTTGGCAGCAGAACTGAATCACCAGCATTCTTCTCGTCTGGAATGGACGATCATATGGTTGATTGTGATTGAGGTATTGTTGCACGTTGTAACGGACATTCTGAAAGTGAGGATATTATAAACCATGCGTTATTTAATTTTAGGACTACTCTGTGTTGCTATCAGTGGATGCAGTAAATATGCCACGCCTTCTACACCTGCCGAAGAAGAAGCACAGGAAAGCAGAATGCGCAATGTTTTAGAAGAAACTTCTCCGCGCAATTCAAGTGGTCTTCCAAGAGTGACGCCCGAATTTAGGAAATCCTTTAATCTTAAGACAAGTTCCAGCAGCAGCGAAGATGTGTCTGCCACCAAGCACTCTGAGGACAACATAACAAACGAATAGCTTAGTCTCGGCAGTTTGCAGGAACATATTTTTGGGTTGCGGCTGCCGTTGTGCAGCTCCAATTAATCAGACCTTGGGGTGTTGTTGTAGGTGTGAGATCAACCGTAAAAACCTGCTCGGCTGCCAGACCTAAAGTTTCGGTATTGCCCGTAACGCTAATAATGGCGTTTGCAACCGTGATATTTCTGACGTTTCCTGTGGGCTCGTATTCGCCTAAGCCCAGTGTCTCCGTCGTAATATTGGCAGGTGATTTACCAGACATTAACGCTTCTGTGACGGCCAATTTTATGGGCTGTGCGAGTGTAAAAAACTCTGTCACTTTTGCGCGTACGACATAATCTTTATAGGTTGGAATAGCAACACTGCCTAAAATACCGATAATAACAATCACAACCATGAGTTCTATTAAGGAAAAACCTTGTTGTTGTGCGTGTGTTGCGTGCTTTGCGTTTTTTAGGTTCGTTGATTTCATATTTGCCCCTTAATCCAAAAACTAAAAATGTTGAGGCATTTTTCATGATACAAAACCTGCTGACAATCCGATAAAGCACGGATAAACTGTAAAAATTTAGCGTAAGTGTTGAAATTCTAGCCAGTGACAGTGGTTTTAAGACAATAGATTTCTAAGCTTGGGTGCTTTATAATCGCCCTTTATGCGTTCTTATTGCCGGGGTAGCTCAGTTGGTAGAGCAACTGATTCGTAATCAGTAGGTCGGAGGTTCGACTCCTCTCTTCGGCACCAACAGAATCAATCGGTTAGACCGATATAGCGGCCCGTGAACAACTGACGTCATCAGGGTTAGTCTCGTCCGTCAAAATACGCTTCCCAATAAGCTTTATAAATAATTTCTTCTGGGCTATTCTCAAAGTAGCTTAAAAGATCGGGATCGCTTGTTGTTTCGACGATGACTCTTTCCGGATAAACGTAATGTAATGTAGCGTTTACATAACCATATGTGTTTTGGTGTGTAGCCATATACAATCCTCCAAATTAAGACCCTCAACAAGAGCGCCTATTGTTTGAACAAAAGAGAATACTTCTCTATCAAAAGCATGATATTCCTATTGTCTCGAAAAAAATGTGCACATTAGTTGTTAACTTTTGTGAGCTTTTGTCCTAGCGTTATTTGTTAGGGTTGATGCCTTTGATGGAGGCTGGGTGATGTTGAGCAGAGATCTTAGATCCAGAATTAAGTTATTTAACTTTTTTACAATAATTAGAGTGGGATTGTTTGATCGTGTTGATTTATTGTTGACTTCCAGGCTTAGGTGTGGAAGAATCCACGCTGTGCGTTATATCAGAGAGATTTCTAGATATTTGTTTTTAGTACGTTAGTTGTAAAACTTGTTTTTGTGTTTGGGAGGGGTACCCGAGTGGCCAAAGGGAGCAGACTGTAAATCTGCCGGCTCTGCCTTCGAAGGTTCGAATCCTTCCCCCTCCACCAAGCTAAGTGCGAAAGGGTGCCGTTTGCGGGTGTAGTTCAATGGTAGAACTTCAGCCTTCCAAGCTGATAGCGTGGGTTCGATTCCCATCACCCGCTCCAGCTTTTGGAAAGAGTGTGAGGCGCTGGCTAAGGCCCACATAGCTTAGTGGTAGAGCACTTCCTTGGTAAGGAAGAGGTCACCGGTTCAACCCCGGTTGTGGGCTCCATTTGGTTTTTTTGGGAGAACGTTCCATGGCAAAAGGTAAATTTGAGCGAGATCTACCCCATATTAACGTGGGAACCATTGGTCACGTTGATCATGGCAAGACGACATTAACAGCGGCGTTAACGA
>Ga0209477_1001172_pt1 | contig 16058 bp, 18 predicted proteins | sample KloWWTupernatant_FD_187180 | JGI IMG/M metagenome (GOLD analysis project Ga0209477, IMG submission 187180) | Active sludge microbial communities from Klosterneuburg, Austria, studying microevolution and ecology of nitrifiers - Klosterneuburg... | ecosystem: Engineered > WWTP > Aerobic digester >... | reverse complement strand
CTGACCGCCCGCCAGCTCACCGCGACGCTGCCGCGCCCCGACCTCGACGTCGCCGGCGCGGCCGACCAGGTGGCGCCGATCCTCGCCGACGTGCGCGAGCGCGGCGCCGCAGCCCTGCGCGACCTCGCCGAGCGGTTCGATGGCGTGCGGCCCGTGCACCTGCGCGTGCCCGGCGCGGCCATGACCGCCGCGCTGGCGACGCTGGACCCCGCGGTCCGGGCCGCGCTCGAGGAGGCGATCGCCCGCGTCCGCACGGTGCATGCGGCGCAGCTGCCGGCGGGCTCGACCGTCGACCTCGCGCCCGGCGCCCAGGTGCGCCAGCGCTGGCTGCCCGTCAACCGCGTCGGCCTGTACGTCCCGGGCGGGCTGGCCGTCTACCCGTCCTCGGTCGTCATGAACGTCGTCCCGGCGCAGGAGGCCGGCGTGCGCTCGCTCGTCGTCACGAGCCCGCCGCAGCGGGACAACGGCGGCCTGCCGCACCCCACGATCCTGGCGGCGTGCGCGCTGCTCGGCGTCGACGAGGTCTACGCCGTCGGCGGGGCCCAGGCCGTCGCCATGCTCGCCTACGGCGCGACCGGCCAGACGGCCGACGACGGCGCGATGCTCTGCGAGCCCGTGGACGTCGTGACCGGCCCGGGCAACCAGTACGTCACGGCAGCCAAGCGCCTCGTGCGGGGTGTGGTCGGCATCGACTCGGAGGCAGGTCCCACCGAGATCGCCGTGCTCGCCGACGCCGGGGCGGACCCGCGGCACGTCGCCGCCGACCTGGTCTCGCAGGCCGAGCACGGCCCCACCTCGGCCTCGGTGCTCGTCACGGACTCGGTCGCGCTCGCGGACGCCGTCGAGGCACTCCTGCCCGCCGTCGTCGCGGCGACCAGGCACAGCGAGCGGGTGACCACCGCGCTGGCCGGCCCGCAGTCGGCGATCGTGCTGGTCGACGACGTCGAGCAGGGCCTGGCCGTCGTCAACTCCTACGGTGCCGAGCACCTCGAGATCCAGACGGCCGACGCGGCCGCCGTGGCGGACCGGGTGACCAGCGCCGGGGCGATCTTCGTCGGCCCGTACGCACCGGTCTCGCTCGGCGACTACATGGCCGGCTCGAACCACGTGCTGCCCACGGGCGGGTGCGCGCACTACGCGAGCGGCCTCGGTGTGCACAGCTTCCTGCGCGCCGTGCAGGTGATCGAGTACGACGCCGCCGCGCTCGGCGTGCTCGCCGACCGGATCGTCGCGCTCGCGAACGACGAGGACCTGCCCGCCCACGGCGAGGCGGTCCGGGCCCGCTTCGCCTGACAGGCTCGCGTCGGCACACCGGCCCGCCTCGCCGGCTCAGCCGGTCGCGAGGACGAACGGCAGCACCTGCTGGGCGCCGGCCCTGCGCAGCAGCCTGGCGGCGACGGTCACCGTCCAGCCCGAGTCGTGGCGGTCGTCGACGAGCAGCACCGAGCGGCCCCGCAGGCCTGCGGCCGCCGCGTCCGTCAGGTCGAGCTCCAGGCGCCGCACCACCCCGGCCAGCCGCTGGGCGGAGTTGACGTCGTGCCGGCCGGGCGGCAGGTGCGCGGACGCGACCACCGCACCGACGACGGGCACCCCGAGGTGCCGCGCCACGCCGGCGGCCAGGTGCTCGACGAGGCCCGGACGCGTCGCTGACGGGACCACCACGACACCCTCGATGCGCGGCGCCCAGGCGTCGAGCACCTGCACGACGGCGCCGCGCAGGGCGACCGGCAGCTCCGCGGCGTGCACCGCGGCGTCGTGCGCACCCACCGCGGCGTCGTGCGCACCCACCTCGGCCGCCCCGTCGTCGGCACCACCGCCCTGCCGCTGCGCGTCGACCGGGCTGAGCAGGTCCCGCAGCGCACCACCCCAGCCCAGCCCGTCGAGCCGCCCGACGGCGCGCCCCTCGCCCGCCTGCTCGTCGACGGGGATCCGGCCGGACAGCGGCACCCCGAGGGCCGACATGCCCGTGGGCCACTGCCGCCGCGCGGTGACCTCGACGCCCGGCACGGCGAGCGCGGCCCGCGCGCGGCCGACGGCGTCCTCGTCCGGGGCCAGGCCTGCCCCCGACCCGCCGCAGCGGTCGCACCGACCGCACCGCCAGGCGTCGCCGCCGATCCCGCCCGCCGCGGCGAGCTCCGGGTCGTCCAGCGCCGATCGCAGGAAGGCCATCCGGCAGCCCGGCGTGGCGACGTAGTCGAGCATCGCGCGCTGCTCGGCGGAGCGCGTGGCCGCGACGCGCTCGTACCGCTCGGCGTCATAGACCCACGGCTGCCCGGTGGACTCCCAGCCGCCGCGCACGCGGCGCACGGCGCCGTCCACGTCGAGCACCTTGAGCATGAGCTCGAGCCGGGTGCGTCGCAGGCCGACCCGCGGCTCCAGCGCTGCCGTGGACAGCGTGCCGCCGGCGTCCTGCAGGGCGGCCAGGGCGGCGCGGACCTCGGTCTCCGGCGGGAAGGCCATCGAGGCGAACCAGTCCCAGATGGCGCGGTCGTCGCGGCCGGGCAGCAGCACGACGTCGGCGCGGCGGGTGGCGCGGCCGGCGCGGCCCACCTGCTGGTAGTACGCGATGGGGGAGGCGGGTGCACCGAGGTGCACGACGAAGCCGAGGTCCGGCTTGTCGAAGCCCATCCCCAGCGCCGAGGTGGCGACGAGCGCCTTGACCCGGTTGGCGAGCAGGTCCTGCTCGCACTCCAGGCGCTCGGCGGGCTCGGTCTGCCCGGTGTAGGCACGTACGGCCATCCCCGCGCCCCGGAGGTGGGCCGCGACCTGCTCGGCCGCCGCGACCGTGAGGCAGTAGACGATGCCCGAGCCCGCCATGGCGGGCAGGTTGGCCGTCAGCCAGGCCAGCCGGGCGGCGTGGTCGGGAAGCTCGGCGACGGCCAGGTGGAGCGATGCGCGGTCGAGGGGTCCGCGGAGCACGAGGACGTCCTCCAGGGTGCGCGACGATGTGCCCTCCGCGTGCACCGCGAGCTGCTCGGCGACGTCGGCCGTCACCCGCGCGTTGGCCGTCGCGGTGGTGGCGAGCACGGGGGTGCCCTCGGGCAGGTGCGTGAGCATGGTCCGGATGCGCCGGTAGTCGGGGCGGAAGTCGTGCCCCCAGTCGGAGATGCAGTGCGCCTCGTCGACCACCAGCAGCCCGGCGTCCAGCGCGAGGCGCGGCAGCACCTCGTCGCGGAAGCCCGGGTTGTTGAGCCGCTCGGGTGAGACGAGCAGGACGTCGGTCTGCCCCGCCGCGACCCGGGCGTGCACCTGCGCCCACTCGTCGGTGTTCGCCGAGTGGATGGTCTCCGCGGCGATCCCCGCCCGGCGCGCGGCCTCGACCTGGTTGCGCATGAGCGCCAGGAGCGGCGAGACGATGACCGTGGGGCCGGCGCCCAGCGACCGCAGCAGGGCCGTCGCCACGAAGTACACGGCCGACTTGCCCCACCCCGTGCGCTGGACCACGAGGGCACGGCGGCGGTCCGCGACCAGCGCCTCGATGGCCGTCCACTGGTCCTCGCGCAGCACGGCGTCCGGGCTGCCGACCAGCTCCCGCAGCACCGTCTCGGCCTGGGCGCGCAGCGCCACCCGGTCCAGGGCGGCGGCGGGTACGGCGGGTGGCGCGGCGGGGGAGGTGGACGGGGTGGCTGGCACCCGCGCAGTCTGACAGCAGCCACCCACATGCCGGACCGTAGGATCGGGCCGGCGGTCGCACCGGGGCGCCGTCAGGTCGCGACCGCGAGGAGCACGCACGTGTCACTGCTGGAGCTCGTCGGCTGGGTCGGCTCGGCCGTCCTCATCATCTCCCTGCTGCAGACGCGGGTGATGCGTTTCCGGGTCCTCAACGCGATCTCCTGCGTCGTGCTCGTCGGCTACAACGCGGCCGTCGGGGTGTGGCCGATGGTCGCGATGAACGTCGTCCTCGTGGGCATCAACCTCGGGGTCATCGCCAAGCTCGTGCGGCAGCGCCACGACACGCGGGCCTACGACGCCGTCGCGATCGGCACGGCCGAGCCCTTCCTCGCCGCGCTGCTGCAGCGGCACCGGACGGACATCGCGACCTTCAACCCCGATCTCCCGGCCGACCTGCCCGCCGACCCGGCGCGGCTCGCCGAGCACGCCTTCCTCGTCTCCAGCGGGGACCAGGTGGTCGGTGTGGTGCTGTCCCGGCGGGGTGCCGGCCCCGACGAGCAGCAGGTGGTCCTCGACTACGTCCTGCCGCCGTTCCGCGACTTCACGCCCGGCGAGTTCGTCTTCCGGCCCGACGGACCCTTCGCCGCGCTCGGCACGCGGACGGTCGTCGCCTCGCCGGGGATGGCCGCGTCCGAGCGCTACCTGCGGGCCGTCGGGTTCCGCGAGGTCGACGGGCGCCGGGTGCTGGACCTCGTCACGGCGTGACCGCACCGACCGATCCGTAGGATCGGAGCCGTGCACTCCGAGAACCCGCCCCCGACGCCCCTGCCGCTGCGCGCAGCGCTGGCCGGACTCGAGCCCTACGGGGCGCCGCAGCTCGACGTCCCGGTGCTGCTCAACGTCAACGAGAACCCCTACGCGCCGTCCGACGGCGTCGTGTCGAGCATCGCGGCCGCTGTCACCGCCGCGGCCCGGGGCCTGCACCGCTACCCCGACCGCGACTTCCTCGACCTGCGCACCGACCTCGCCGCCTACCTGCTCCGCGAGTCGGGCGTCACCCTGGCGCCCGGGCAGCTCTGGGCCGCCAACGGGTCCAACGAGGTGATGCTGCACCTGCTCCAGGCCTTCGGCGGGCCGGGCCGCACGGCGTTGTCCTTCGCGCCGACGTACTCGATGTACCCCGAGTACGCGCGCGACACGTCGACCACCTGGGTGGCGGGGCGTCGCGCCGACGACTTCAGCCTCGACGTGACGCACGCCGCCGCCATGGTCGCCGAGCACGCCCCGAGCGTCGTGCTGCTGGCCAGCCCCAACAACCCGACCGGGACCGCCCTGCCCACCACGACCGTCCTGGCGGTGCTCGACGCCGCAGCGCGCGTGCCGGGGGGCTGCGTCGTCGTCGTCGACGAGGCGTACGCCGAGTTCCGGCGGGCCGGCACGCCGTCGGCCCTCGAGCTGCTCGCCGACCACCCGCACCTGGCCGTGAGCCGCACGATGTCCAAGGCGTTCGGGATGGCCGGTGCGCGGATCGGCTACCTCGCGGCGGCGCCGGCCCTGGTCGACGCCCTGCGCGTGGTCCGGCTGCCCTACCACCTGTCCGCCGTGACGCAGGCCGTCGGGCGCGCCGCGCTCGCGCACGCGACCGAGCTCATGGCCCAGGTGGGCGGCCTGCGCGAGACCCGGGACGAGACCGTCGCGTGGCTGCGCGAGCGGGGGCTGACCGTCGCGGACAGCGACGCGAACTTCGTGCTGTTCGGCCTGTTCGACGACCGGCACGCCATCTGGCAGGGTCTGCTGGACCGCGGCGTGCTGATCCGGGAGACCGGGCCGGACGGGTGGCTCCGGGTGTCGATCGGCACCCCGGAGGAGATGGCGGCCTTCCGGGACGCCCTGGTGGAGGTGGCTGGACTGTGAGCAACGACGTGACGGGGACCCCGCGGCGCACCGCGCGGATCGAGCGGACGACGTCCGAGTCGAGCGTGCTCGTCGAGATCGACCTCGACGGCACGGGCCGCACGGAGATCTCCACGAGCGTGCCGTTCTACGACCACATGCTCACGGCGCTGGGCAAGCACTCGCTCATCGACCTGCGCGTGCAGGCCACCGGCGACACCCACATCGACGTGCACCACACGGTCGAGGACGTGGCCATCGCGTTCGGCGAGGCCCTGCGGGTCGCCCTGGGCGACAAGGTGGGGATCAGCCGGTTCGGTGACGCCGTCGTCCCGTTGGACGAGGCGCTGGCGCAGGCCGTCGTCGACGTGTCCGGCCGCCCGTACCTCGTGCACTCCGGGGAGCCGGAGGGGCAGGAGTACCACCTCATCGGCGGGCACTTCACGGGCTCGCTGACGCGGCACGTCCTCGAGTCGATCGCCCACCACGCGGGGATCTGCCTGCACGTGCGGGTGCTCGCCGGCCGCGACCCGCACCACGTCGTCGAGGCGCAGTTCAAGGCGCTCGCGCGCGCGCTGCGGGCCGCCGTCGCGCTCGACCCGCGGGTGCAGGGCGTGCCGTCGACCAAGGGCACCCTGTGACGCGTCGGCCCGCGGAACGGGCACGCGCCGGTGCCCGCGGGGCCGGCGCATGAGCGACGAGCTCGCACCCGTCGCCGTGGTCCTCACGCAGGTGGCGGCCGCGCAGGGCCTGGCGGCGGCATGCGCCATGGGCAAGGTCGCGGTCGACGCGGTGCCGACGCCGATCGGCGCGGTCGCGGTGTGCCGCGACACCGCGGACGGCGAGCCGGAGCGGGTGGCCCACGTCATCTCGCGGCTCGTCGCGCACAGCCACGCGGTGCTCGTGGTGCAGCGCGACGGCCGGCTCACTGCGAGCCGGTGGTCGGCGGGGGAGCGTGGCGAGGACCTCGCGGCCGGTCTGCTGCTCGACGGCGCCCCGCCGCAGGTCGAGGCACTGCTGCTCGGCACGGCCACGGCGGCCGACCTCGAGGGCACGGTGAGCTCGGTGGGCATGTCCCGCTGGCGGGCCACCCGCCTGCTCGCCTCGGCAGCCCGTGTCGCCCGCGGCGCAAGCCGCCCGCCCGCCGCCGGCTCCTGAGCGCGTGCCAGGCAGCGGTCCGCGCGCTCGGTAGACTCCGCCGGTGACCGCCCCCCACGTCGTCGTCCTCGACTACGGCTTCGGCAACGTGCGCTCTGCCGTGCGCGCCCTCGAGCGCGTCGGCGCCCGCGCGGAGCTCACCGCCGACCCGCGCGCCGCGGCCGAGGCGGACGGCCTCGTCGTGCCGGGCGTCGGCGCCTTCGCCGCCGTGATGGCCGGGCTGCGCGCCGTGCGCGGCGACCAGATCATCGGCCGTCGGCTGGCCGGTGGCCGGCCCGTCCTCGGCATCTGCGTCGGCATGCAGGTCATGTTCGAGGCGGGTGACGAGCACGGCGTCCACACGCAGGGCCTGGGCGAGTGGCCCGGGCTGGTGGACCGCCTCGAGGCCCCCGTCGTGCCGCACATGGGCTGGTCCCTGGTGGACGCGCCCGCCGACTCGGTGCTCTTCGACGGCCTGGCAGGCGAGCGGTTCTACTTCGTGCACTCCTACGCCGCGCGCTCGTTCGCGGAGCTCGGGGGTGGCCGGATGAACCCGCCGAAGGTCACGTGGGCCGAGCACGGCGGGCCGTTCGTCGCCGCCGTGGAGAACGGCCCGCTGTCGGCCACCCAGTTCCACCCCGAGAAGTCCGGCGACGCCGGCGCGCACCTGCTGACCAACTGGGTCACCAGCCTGAAGGGATCCTGAATGCCCGCCACCCCCCGCCTCGAGCTCCTGCCGGCCGTCGACGTCGCCGACGGGCAGGCCGTGCGCCTCGTCCAGGGCGAGGCCGGCTCGGAGACCTCCTACGGGTCGCCGCTGCAGGCCGCACTGGACTGGCAGGCCGGCGGCGCCGAGTGGATCCACCTCGTCGACCTCGACGCGGCCTTCGGCCGGGGGTCGAACGCCGCGCTGCTCGCGCAGGTGGTCGGCGCGCTCGACGTGCGCGTCGAGATGTCCGGCGGGATCCGCGACGACGCCTCCTTCGAGCGCGCCCTCGCGACCGGCTGCACCCGCGTCAACCTCGGCACCGCCGCACTCGAGGACCCGGACTGGACGGCGAAGGTCATCGCCGAGCACGGGGACGCGATCGCCGTCGGGCTCGACGTGCGCGGCACCACGCTCGCGGCTCGCGGCTGGACGCGCGAGGGCGGGGACCTCTGGGAGGTGCTCGAGCGGCTCGACGCCGCAGGCTGCGCCCGGTACGTCGTCACCGACGTCACCAAGGACGGCACGCTGCGCGGACCGAACATCGACCTGCTGCGCGAGGTGTGCGCCCGCACGTCCGCGCCCGTCGTCGCCTCGGGCGGGATCTCCAGCCTGGCCGACCTCGTCGCGCTCCGCGCCCTGGTGACCGACGGCGTCGAGGGCGCCATCGTCGGCAAGGCCCTCTACGCCGGGGCGTTCACGCTGCCCGAGGCGCTGGACGTCGCGGGCCGACCGTAGTGGTGGGCTGCGGGGGCGCCGCCGGGACGGGGCCCAAGGAGCTCCCGCCGACGTCGGCGTTCGCGCACGACGACGGCAGCGCCGACCCCGGGCTCACGGCGACCCTCGCCGCCCACGCGGCCGGTGAGGTCGACGTCGCGGCGGTGGTCGCCGCGCTCGTCGGCACGCGCGTGCTCGTCCCGGTGCTCGCCCACGAGGCCGGTCATGGTCCGGGCGAGCCCTCGGAGCAGGACGGCGGCGCGGGTCCCGGGGACGGCGCGGCGCACGCCGACGACGCCGGCAACGGTGACCGCGAGGGGTCGACGGCCGTGGTCGCGCTGCGGGTGCCCGACGGGCGCACGGCGCTGCCGGTCTTCACCGGGGTGGCCGCGCTGGCCGCGTGGCGTACCGACGCCCGCCCGGTCCCGGCCGAGATCGCGCGCGCCGCGGCCTCGGCGCTCGCCGAGGGCTGGCAGGTGATGGTCCTCGACCCCGCCGGTCCCGTCACCGTGGTGGTGCCGCGCCCCGCCGTCCAGGCGCTCGCGATCGGCCTGCCGTGGGACCCGGCCGTGCGTGGCGGCGTCGTGCGGGCCGATGTGCGCGCGGCCGTCGAGCGGGTGCTCGTCGGCGTGCCGCACGTGCGCACGGTGGTCGTCGAGCCCGGGCGGCGCAGCGAGCTCGCCGTGGTGCTCGGTCTGAGCCCCGGCCTGGCACGGGACGCCCTGACCGCCGTCGTGGACGAGGTCAACGCCCGGCTGGCGGCCGACCCGATGGTCGCCCAGGTCGACTCGCTCGAGCTGCGCCCGGTCGCGGCGGGCTGAGCCGCCCGATCGGGTCCGCTCGGGCGCCGCTCACCGGCACCGATGCCCGCGCCGGCGCAGGGCGCAGGCGAGCACCGTGACCGTCAGCGCCCCCACGGCCGAGCCGACCAGCGCCACGCGCGTGAGGTCGAACGCCGGCTCCCAGCGCACCGTCGAGCCCTCGACGACGTAGACGCCCACCGGCGTCACGCGCAGGCCGAAGCCGCCGCCGCCGCCCGACCCCGCGTCCGGGCCCGATGCCGACGCGCCCAGACCGTCGCTCGTGCCGTACCCGGCCCCGCCGCCGCCCATGACGCGCGCCACCGGGACGATCGTGACGTCCCCCTGGCGGATCGGCTCGCCGAAGGCGCGGCGCACCGTGAGCGCGTCGGCCGCCCGTCGGACGATGCCCCAGGGGCTCCCGTCGCGGCTCGCGCGTCCGCGTCCGCGTCGGCCGGTGTCGTGGTCCTCGTGCAGCTGCTCGCTCATGGGCTCATCGTGCACCCGCGACGCGCGACGCGTCAGCGGTGGCGGTGCACGGCCCGACCGGTGCGGGTGGTCACGGCGTGCACGTGGTCGTGGGCGTGAAGGCGCCGTCGTCCGCGAGGAGCGTGCGCAGCGTGCTCACCGGGACGATGTAGCTCTGGTCCGCGGCGTTCTTGGCGTACACGACGCCGACCACGCGCCCGTCGGCGTCGAGCACCGCCGAGCCGGACGAGCCCGGCTCCACCTGGGCGTCCGCGACGAGCACCTCGCCGAGGTTCTCGTTGAGCGGGTCGCGCGTGGTGCCGATCACCTCGCCCGTTGTCAGCGTGAGCACCCCGCCCTCCGGGTAGCCCACGACGGTCACGGCGTCGCCGATCACCGGGTCGGCCTCGGCCAGCTCCGGGAACGACGGCAGCTCCGCCGCGGTGCGCACGACGGCGAGGTCGGCCAGGGCGGCCGTGCTCGAGGCCGTCACCGCGATGTCGCGACCGTCGTACGTGGACACCTGCAGCTCGGCCGAGTCCGCCACGACGTGCCGGTTGGTGATGAGGGTCGTCGCGTCGATGGCGAAGCCGGAGCCGGTCGACAGCGACGAGCAGCCCACGTTGCGGACCCGCACCGCCATCCGCTGGGCCTGCTCGAAGCCGTCGGGGGAGAGGTTGCCGGTGCCGGACGGCGTCGGCGAGGGCGCCTCGCTGGGTACGAACCCGGTCACAGCCGGGCCCGGCATCCGGGGCACCTGCTCGACCACGGAGCAGCCGCCCATGCCGAGTGCGAGCGTCGTGAGTGCGACGACCGTTGCAGCGGCCCGACGCGTCATCGTGCGAGCTCGCTCTGCAGCGCCGTGTTCGCCTCGGTGGCCGTCTGGCACAGCTCCTGGACGCTCGTGGCGTACTGGTCGAGCTCGACCGGGTCGTACTGCGCGGCGTTCTCCATGTACCCGATGAGCTGGTTCTGCCCCTGGACGCACTGGTCCAGCGCCAGGGCCACCCGGCCGGCGGCCTCGGAGACGCGCTCCTGGTAGTCGACCAGCTGGCGCTGGATCTCGCGGTCGTCGCCCAGCTGGGCCTTCTCGTCGGCGAGCTCGACGATCCGGGCCTGCGCCGTGCCCAGCTGGGCCCGCACGGCCTCGAGCTCCGCCTGCACGTCGGCCAGCTCGGTGCGCGTCGTGGCGATCTCGGTGCCGAGCGCCTGCGACGCGACGAGGTACTCCTCGGCGCGCGCCTGCCAGGCGTCCGACGTGCGCCACAGGTAGGCGCCGGCCACCGCACCGACGACGGTCGTCACGGCGAGCAGCGCGACGGGCCAGCGGCGCCGCTGCGGGCGCGCGCGGACGCCGGACCACGGCGGCGGCTCGTGCGGGCCGACGGCCGGGCCGACGACCGAGGTCACGTGCGGTGCGACCGGCGGCGGCAGGGTGGGCGGGGTGCCCCCGGACGTGGAGCCCTGCGGCAGGAACACCTGGGGTGCGACGACCCCGGGCAGCGCGGAGTGCCGCGGCGGCGGGTGCGGCGCGTCGGGGCGTCCGGGCGGGTCCTGGCTCACGCGTCCAGGATAGGAGGCCGACCGGGGGGTCGGCGCGGCCGCCCGCTCAGCTGACGGGTCCGGTGAGCAGCTCGCCCGGTCCCTGGCCGATCGGGTCCGGGTACGGCGACGCCTCGCGGAAGGCGAGCTGGAGCGAGCGCAACCCGTCGCGCAGCGAGCGGGCGTGCTGGCTGCCGAGGTCGGGTGCCGATGCCGTGACCAGGCCGGCCAGCGCGACGATGAGCTTGCGGGCCTCGTCGAGGTCCGTCAGATCGGCGCCGCGCACGCCGTCCGTGTCCGGGCTCAGCCCGCACTTGACCGCCGCGGCGCTCATGAGGTGCACCGCCGCGGTGCTGATCACCTCGACGGCCGACACCTCGGCGATGTCGCGGGTCGCGCCGTCGAGCTCGGGCGTGCGGGACGGCGCGGCCGCCGCATCGGGCAGGGGGGCGTCGGTGGCGTGGCTCATGGCCCGATCCTGCCAGGTGCTACCCTGGAGCCTGACCGACCGGTGAGTCGTGCCTGCGCAGTGCAGGCAAGGCCCGCCGGTGCACAAGTGGAGCCTCTCCCACCCAGGCGCCGACCGTCCCGTTCACGCGGGCGACAGGTACCGGGTCCGGTCCGTCGGTCGTCGGCGCCAGCCGCGGTCGGACGTCGGTGCTGCCCTCGGGCGCGTGACGTCGTACGGACTCCAGGCCTCCGCGCGAGCTCGGTAGCGGAGGCCTTCTCCGTGTCCGGTGGTCGTACCGACGCACCACGAGGAGTCCCACATCAGCGAGCCCCGCATCAACGATCGGATCCGCGTCGCCGAGGTCCGCCTGGTCGGCCCCAACGGCGAGCAGGTCGGCATCGTCCGCGTGGAGGACGCCCTGCGGCTGGCGCAGGAGGCCGACCTCGACCTGGTCGAGGTCGCCCCCGACGCCCGGCCGCCGGTCTGCAAGCTCATGGACTTCGGCAAGTTCAAGTACGAGGCCGACATGAAGGCGCGTGAGGCCCGGCGCAACCAGGCCAACACCGTCCTCAAGGAGATCCGTTTCCGCCTGAAGATCGACCCGCACGACTACGGCACGAAGAAGGGCCACGTCGAGCGCTTCCTCAAGGCGGGCGACAAGGTCAAGATCATGATCATGTTCCGCGGTCGCGAGCAGTCGCGCCCGGAGATGGGCGTGCGCCTGCTCCAGCGCCTGGCCGACGACGTCGTCGAGCTCGGCTTCATCGAGAGCATGCCCAAGCAGGACGGGCGCAACATGATCATGGTGCTGGGGCCGACGAAGAAGAAGGCCGAGGCCAAGAACGAGCTGCGCCGCAAGGCCCAGGAGACCGACGCCCCGGCCGGCGCTCCCGCCCCTGCCGCAGCTCCGGTCGCCGCGCCTGCGGTCGCGCCCGCCGCTGCGACCCCGGTCGCCGCGCCTGCTGCCGCTCCGGTCGCCGAGCCCAGCCCGGCGCCCGTCGCCGAGGCGGCTGTGGTCGAGGCGCCCGCCGTGCAGGCCGAGGCCGCGCCGGCACCGGTCGCACCCGCGCCGGCACCGGTCGCACCGAGGGCCGCCGCGGCCCCCAAGGCCTCCGCGGCGCCTGCTGCCCCGAAGGCTCCGGCCGCTCCCCGGGCTCCGGCCGCGGCCAAGGCTCCGGCAGCGCCCGCGGCGGCTGGCACCCCGGAGCCGGCCGCGGCGACGCCCGCGCCGGTCCCGGTCGTGGCGAAGCCGACCACGCCGAAGCCGGCCACGCCGAAGCCGGTCGCAGCCGCGCCGCGACCGGCAGCCCGGCCGGCACCGTCCCCCCGCCCGGCGAAGCCTGCGAGCCCCGTCGAGCCATGACCGTGTGCGGGCCACCGCCTGCACGACGACCGCGTCGCCCACCTGGACGACCTGAAGAAAGCGAGCACACCAGTGCCGAAGAACAAGACGCACAGTGGTGCGAAGAAGCGGTTCCGGGTGACCGGCACCGGCAAGCTCATGCGTGAGCAGGCCGGCGCGCGCCACCTGCTCGAGCACAAGTCGAGCCGTCGGACGCGTCGTCTCGCCTCCGACCAGCCCGTTGCGGCCGTCGACGTCCCCAAGATCAAGAAGCTGCTCGGCAAGTGAGCCCCGCGGGCGCCCAGCGCCCCGGACTCACCTGTGAGCCCCCGAACCCAAGGAGCATCACGTGGCACGCGTGAAGCGGGCAGTCAACGCCCAGAAGAAGCGCCGGACGACCCTCGAGCGGGCCGCCGGGTACCGCGGTCAGCGGTCCCGGCTGTACCGCAAGGCCAAGGAGCAGGTCACCCACTCCATGGTCTACGCCTACCGCGACCGCAAGGCGCGCAAGGGCGACTTCCGCAAGCTGTGGATCCAGCGGATCAACGCGGCCTCGCGAGAGCAGGGCCTGACGTACAACCGTCTCATCCAGGGCCTCAAGCTCGCGGGCGTCGAGGTCGACCGTCGCGTGCTCGCCGACATGGCCGTCAACGACGCGCCGGCGTTCAACGCGCTGGTCAAGGTCGCCAAGGACGCCCTGCCGGCCGACGTCAACGCGCCGTCGGCAGCCTGATCCCACCCCACCGGACGCCCGGCCGATGCCCGAGCTGACCAACCCCCGCGCCGAGCGGGTCAAGGCAGTCCGGGCGCTGGCCGGGCGTCCCGTGCGTGAGCGCCGCGGCCGGTTCCTCGTCGAGGGGCCGCAGTCGGTGCGCGAGGCCGTGCGGCACGCGCCGCGCCGCGTCGAGGACCTCTACCTCACGCCCGCGGCCGCCGAGCGGTACCCCGAGATCGTCGCGGCGGCCCGCGTCGGCGGCGTCGCCGTGCAGCTCGCTGCGCCCGACGTGCTGGAGGCGATGTCACCGGACGCCCAGGGCGTGCTCGCCGTCGTCGAGACGTGGGCGACCACGCTGGACGCGATCCTCGCCGGCCGGCCCCGGCTGGTCGCCGTGCTCGCCGCCGTCCGTGACCCGGGCAACGCGGGCACCGTCATCCGCGCGGCCGACGCCGCCGGCGCGGACGCCGTGGTCCTCGCCGGGCAGAGCGTCGACGTCTTCAACCCCAAGGTGGTCCGCTCGACCGCCGGTTCGCTGTTCCACCTGCCGGTGGTGCGCGGCGGCACGGTGACCGACGTGGTCGCCCGGCTCCAGCTCGCCGGGCTGAGCGTGCTCGCCGCCGACGGCGCGGGCGATCTCGACCTCGACGACCTCCTCGACGCCGCGGCCGCAGCGCCGCGCGACACCGACGACGGGCCCGGCCCGCGGCGGCCGGACCTGCGGGCGCCCACGGCGTGGCTCTTCGGCAACGAGGCCTGGGGCCTGCCGGCCGAGGACAGGGACCGCGCCGACGCCGTCGTGCGCGTGCCCCTCCACGGGCGGGCGGAGTCCCTCAACCTCGCCACCGCCGCGGCGGTGTGCCTCTACGCGAGCGCCCGCGCCCAGCGCTGACGCGCGTCGGGGCGCTCAGTCCTCCGACGGCATGAGGATCCACAGGATCGGGTAGACGATGAGCTGGCTGCCCGGCACGAGCATGAGCACGAGCACGAAGAGCAGTCGCGCCGGCCACGGGTCGAGCCCGAACCGGCGGCCGAGCCCGGCGCACACGCCACCGAGGACGCGGCCGTAGCGCGGGCGGACGAGCCCGTCGCGGGCGAGGCTTGCGGGGATGTCGGGCATGGCGGGCTTCTCCTGGGTCGACGGGCGCCCTGGTGGCCCCCGTGTGCTTCCACCCTGACGTGCGCGGGCCGTCGTGCCCATCCGGTACCCCCCGGGTGCGCCCCTGAACCATCCCTGACGCCGCCCCTGACCTCGCCCCGGGCCGACGCCGGGTGCGCCATGCTCGGGGGATGCGACTGTTCGCCGCCCTGCGCCCGCCCGTCGAGGTGCTGGACCACCTCGGAGCGGCCCTCGACGCCGTCGGCCGCCGCTCGGACGAGCGACCCGGTGCCCTGCGGTGGGTCGCGCCGTCCGAGCAGCACGTGACCCTCGCGTTCTACGGCGAGGTGCCGGAGGGGCGCATGCCGGAGCTCACCGACGACCTCGCGCGCACGGCGCACGGCGTGCTGCCGTTCGCGCTCGCGCTGAGCGGCGCGGGGCTCGTGGACCGACGGGTGCTGTGGACGGGCTGCGCGGGGGACACCGCCGCGCTCGCGGGGCTCATGGCGGGCGCCGCCGCGGCGGCACCGACGGCGGTGGCCGACGGCCGGGTGCGCTCGCGCGCCCACCTCACGGTGGCACGTGTCCGGGACCGAGCCGGGCGGAACGACAGGCAGAACGACGGGTCGCGCGGCCCCGGTGGTCGTGCGCGCCCCGCGGGGCTGTCACCCGCCGAGGTCGTGCGGGCCCTTGCGGTCTACCGCGGGCCGGTCTGGACGGTCGAGGAGCTGGTCCTCGTCGAGTCCCGCCTCGGCGCCGGACCGCACGGCGGCCCGCTCTACACCGACGTGGCGGAGCTGCCGCTGTGGTCGCAGCGGGCGGTCCCGAGGGCGGACCGCGCCCTGTGGCAGGATGGCCGCCATGGCGCAGCACCCCGCAGCGGCGAGTGATCGCCGATTTACCGGGCCCGCAGGTGGGCCGCGCGGCTGAGCCGCGCACGGGGAACAGCACGGCCGTTCCGCGACAGCCCACGGCGGGCCGCAGCACCCTGCCCAGCGCCACCTCGCACCCTCGGAAGGCCCGCATGTCCGACTCGCTCTCGCCCCTCGACGCCCCCGGGATCGACGCGGCCGTCGACACCGCGCTCGCGGCCTTCGCCGCCGCGACCGACCTCGACGCGCTCAAGGAGGCCCGGCTCGCGCACGTCGCCGAGCGCAGCCCCATCGCGCTGGCCAACCGCGCCATCGGCGGTCTGCCGGGCGCGGACAAGGCCGTGGCCGGTCGCCTGCTCGGGGTCGCCAAGGGCAGGCTCGGTGCGGCGCTGGCCCAGCGCCAGGCCGAGCTCGAGGCCGACCGCGACGCGCGCGTGCTGCTCGAGGAGTCCGTCGACGTCACGCTGCCCGTCGACCGCGCCCCGCGGGGCGCGCGGCACCCGCTGGAGCGGATGCAGGAGCGGATCGCCGACCACTTCGTCGCCATGGGCTGGGAGATCGCCGAGGGCCCGGAGCTCGAGGCCGAGTGGTTCAACTTCGACGCGCTGAACTTCGGCGTGGACCACCCGGCACGCCAGATGCAGGACACCTTCTTCGTGGAGCACCCGGACGGGCCCGACGCCGGGCCGTCCGGCCTCGTGCTG
>Ga0209477_1001170_pt1 | contig 16066 bp, 16 predicted proteins | sample KloWWTupernatant_FD_187180 | JGI IMG/M metagenome (GOLD analysis project Ga0209477, IMG submission 187180) | Active sludge microbial communities from Klosterneuburg, Austria, studying microevolution and ecology of nitrifiers - Klosterneuburg... | ecosystem: Engineered > WWTP > Aerobic digester >... | reverse complement strand
ATTACATTGAACATTAAACATTGAACATTGAACAATAATAATTAATCATTGATCATTAGCTTTGCTAGTTTCTTCAAACTCGATCTTCTCAAGATATCTTTCGGCATCAATGGCAGACATACATCCCGTTCCCGCAGCAGTAACAGCCTGTCTGTAATAATCATCCTGTACATCACCGCATGCAAAAACACCTTCGACATTAGTTTCAGTGGTTGATTTTTTTGTAATAAGATATCCGTATTCATTCATATCGAGAATTCCATTAAAGATCTTAGAATTTGGTTCATGACCAATTGCTGTGAAGAATCCTGCACATTCAATTTCCGAAACCTCACCTGTTATGACATTTTTTATTCTTGCACCTGTTACAGATTTTTTATTGTCTTCAGTCTTACCAAGGATCTCTTCTACTACAGTATTTAGAATAAATTTTATTTTCGGATTTGCTTTTGCTCTGTCAAGCATGATCTTTGATGCTCTGAACTCTTCACGTCTGTGAATTAAGAACACTTCACTTGCATGACGTGTCAGATAATTTGCTTCTTCCATTGCAGTATCTCCGCCTCCTACAACAACGACTTTCATTCCTCTGAAAAAGAAACCGTCGCATGTGGCACATGAGGAGACTCCATAGCCCATGTAAGTCTGTTCAGATTCCAGTCCAATCCATTTTGCGGATGCGCCTGTAGAAATAATTACAGTGTCAGTAGTATATTCATTATTTTCTTCGTCAGTTATTTTATGTGGTCTTGAGCTGAAATCTACTTTAGTAATATTTCTATAAATTGATTTCGCACCAAATCTGTGAGCTTGCTTTCTCATAATGTCCATGAGTTCTGGTCCCTGAATTCCATGTTCAAATCCGGGATAATTCTCTACTTCAGTAGTGATCGTAAGCTGACCACCGGGCTGACTGCCTTCGAATATTATCGGATCAAGGTTAGCTCTGCCTGAATATAATGCTGCTGTCAGCCCTGCTGGACCTGAACCGATAACAATTACTTTGTGATGATTTTGTGTAGTTCCGTTTGTTGAAATTTCCATTAGTTGTTATTTATTAATAAAATCGGTTTACTCAAAAATCTTTATATCGGAAAATCTAAAAAAAATTAACCGACTTGTGAAGAATAAATTTTGTCCTTAAGAGTTTCATTAGAAGGATTTATTTCTAAAGACATTTTCCAGTATTTTACTGCTTTATTACTATCCTTAAGTTTGCTGTACACATCTCCCATATGTTCAAGTACCACTGCACTGGCTGGATTTACATCCAATGATTTTCCGATAAACTCCTCAGCTTTTTTATACTTTTTCATTTTAAAATAAATCCAGCCAATAGTATCAAGATATGATGCATTGCCCGGTTCTTTTTCAACGGCTATCTTTGACATGGATAATGCTTTTTCCAGTTCAACATCTCTTTCGGAAAGATTATAAGCATAATTATTAAGAATAAGTGCATTATAAGGATCGATCTTTAATGCATTCTCATAGGTTTCTACGGACTTATCAAATCGTTTTTGATTATCATAAATTAGTGCAAGAGAAGAGAGTGTATTTATATCTGCAGGATTTGCGTCAAGTGCAGCTTCATAATAAGGCACGGATTCGGATTCCCTTCCTGTTCCCTGTAATGCCAGACCTTTTATAAAATTTAGTCTGAAATCATCCGGAAATTTAGACAGTCCCTGATCAATTACAGGCATAGCTTCATCTGTCAATCCTTCCTGATACAGTGAAAAACCTATATTTATAAAAACGTCTCTTGCAGTGTCTGCCATTTCAAGAGCTGTCTCAAAGTATTCTTTATATGCCGATTCATTTTTATCCAACAGATCAAAAACTCCGAGATAATAATATGGAATCCATTCATCTGGATATTCACTTTTTATACCGATAAATATATTTTTTGAAATGTCCTTCGCTGATTCATCTTGTGAAATTAAATTAAAATAAAGTTCACCAACCTGAACTTTCTCAAGAAAATTCAGTGAATCTTTTCCAAGTACCTTACTGAAATTTTCAAAGGCTTTGTCATTCTCATTCAGCTTGAAATATATTTTCACAAGTTCGTTTTGAACTTCCTTCTCAGTATGATCTAACGAAAGTATATTTTCATAGATTACTCTTGCTTTATCATAATCTTTATTATTCAGATAAAGATTAGCCAGTATCTTTTTTATGTTTGCGTTAAACGGATCTATTTTCAGCATGCTTTCAAGGACATCCGATGCATTTGCATAATCCTTATTTGCGATATAAATCTCATACATTTTATTTAACACATCAAAATCATATCCGATCTTGGCTGTTATTTTTTCATATACAGCAAGTGCATTTGCAGGCATGTTAGTTTCCTGATATAGTCTCGCAAGTGAGTAAAGACCGTAGGTATAGTTTGAATCTAATGAAATGATCTGCTCATACGCAGCAATGGCTTTTACAAATTGTTTTTTTACAATATATAAATTAGCACTTATCTCTATAAAATCCTGATCATTTGGTTTTAAATTAAGAGCTTTCTTAATCTCGGTCAGAGACTCATCAATTTTATTCATTTTAAAATACACAAGTGCGAGAGAATAATAAATACCGGGTGATTTATCAAACTCAAGGGCATTTCTGTAATTTTCCACAGCTCCAATATAGTCGGATTTTAGTTCTAATGTTTTTGCCTCTACAAAATAAAACATGGCTTTATCATTATCACTTACTGATCCTCTTTTTTGTGATTGAGAAAATAAATCACTTTCTGAAGTATTAAGAAAGGTGAGAATACAAAAAAGGAGTATATACTTTAAATTAATATTGGTCAAAATATGCATTTATACAAAAATAAGATTATTGAATTGAACATACAATTCAGAATAATTAATTAACCCGTTTTAGATGCATAAATGTTTCAAAAAAGATTTTAATAATAAATTTCGTAGTATTAAAGCCGAATTATAAAATAATTAGTAGAAATAAAACCGGTTACAATTTAAGAACTGAAACAACTTCATCACCTACTTTATCTTCAGTTAATATAAATCCGAGACTTTCGTAAACTTTTATAGCTTTAAGATTATCGGGCTTGTGTAGAATGTCAACAGATTCTACCTTCAAATCCCTCAATAAATTTAAAAGCTCACTCAAAGCTTGCTTTCCAAATCCATTTCCCTGAAATTTACGGTCTATCATAAGTCTGTTAATATAGTAAACACCGTCATCAGGATCTTTTGCATACATTAAAAATCCCACCATTGTCTCATCATTATAAATTGCAAGAGGATTCATTTCTTTATGAGCATAAGCAAGTGCGAGTCCATTAACATTTGAACCTACGAATGTAAGCTGATCATCATTGACAGTAAGCGCAATACACTCTCTCCAGTTATCCTCATTTATTTTTCTTAATGTAATGTTCATTTAATTTCAGAATTAATTTATATAGTCAACCATTATAATAACTATAGAAATAATTTTCTATGGAAATATGATTATGAAATTTTAAGAAATAATATCTGATAAAGTAATTAAACTGAAATGGTTACAAAATACCCGGAACTAAGCCCGGGTATTAAGAAAGAAATGTTTTATTGAAATTTATTTTACGGATGCAATTCCAGTTGCAGCATTCGGTAATCCCGAAGTTGTGCTTATCTCAACAAGATTTCCAAGTAAAGATCTTCTGTAAGAAGTAATCGTATGTGAAGCAGAATTCAAAGCATATACAAAAATATTATCATCAGCCACTATAATTTCTGTAGGACCATTACCTGCAGTAATGTCAGGATTGATTAAAAATAAAGCTCCGTTTGGGAAAATATAGTAGGAAGAAATATTATTACTTGCAGTATTTGTAACATAAACAAATCTTCCATACTTAGTTACAGCTGCCCAGCATGCTGCAGCCTGATTATTTCCAACAGCTCCATTGACAGCAGATATATTTCCCGAATTTATTCCATTATATGAAGTGGCAGAACTCTGTCCGGCAGCTCCTCCTGCAGCATTTGTCACGATCATATATCGGTCTCTTGCAATGTCAAATCCGAACGGTGTCTGACCTGTTGAAGGAGTTGAAGTCCCTGCACCAGCGACTCCCTGATTGTTAACAGGAAATATTGAAATATTATTAGTCCCTTTTTCTGTAACATATAAATATCTTCCGTTAGGAGAAAATGAGATCTGAGCTGCACCTGATCCGGATGAACTCAGACTTTGAATTGAGCCGTTAATTGCTGTCAGTGTACCGCCGTTTCCAATACGAAATCCCGATATATCATCACTTCCGGCATTTACAACATATAAGATCCTGTTATGCAAAGTTACACTTACGGGTCTGATACCACTTGTTGAAATTGTAGAAGCCAGGTTGAGATTACCTGAGTTTGTGATCCTGAAAGAAGAAACGGAATTACTTCCGGCGTTTACTGCAAAAAGCCATTTCTCATTTTTACTGGTGGCAATTGCTCCCTGATTTCCTAATCCGCCTCCGGATCCGATTCCACCTGAAGAAATTGTTGACTGAAGAATTAATGAACCATTCAAGTTTTGTTTGAATACAAGTATACTGTTTTGAGTAGCATCATTGCTTTGCAAATAAATATAACCTCTTGGATTTCTATGGTCATTTTCTTCAGAAAGATCCAGCTCGTCAGGATTTTTACCTTCTTCTGAAAGATCAGGCGCATTACTTGACCCGGTAGAATTTGGGCTAAGCAATAAAGAATTTGAATCTTCATTTGAACATGAGGAAAAAATTACAGCAGAAAATACGATTAAAGCTGTTAACATCATTTTTAAGTTTTTCATTATTCTGATTTTTAATTTTTAAAAATTTTTATTGAATCTGCATCAAACTAAAAAAATTAAAATGATTCTGCAAAAGAAATAAACTTAAGTCCTGACTATATCTATAATTTGAAAAAAATAATAAACGGTTTTTAAATCATCATTAATTTGATAAAATCAAAAGAATTTCTAAATAATCATACCGAAAATTTTAAGTTACCTGCTTTGAAATAAGCTATATTTGATCTTATCAAAACAGATCTGTTAAGCTTCTTAAGAGATTTTATATCAAATTATTATAGTTATTATAAAAATTTAACAGCATTGGGATAATATGCCTTTCAATAAATATTCATAAAGATTAAATTGGATATAATCTTTTTTAAGCCTTGACAAATTACAAAGCCGATCTTCATTTACATACAAACTATTCCGACGGTGTGCTTTCACCTTCAAAACTTATTGATCTTGCGAAGAAGAATGACCTTTCTGTGATCAGTATTACCGATCATGATAACGTCAATGGAATTGAAGAAGCGATTGAATACGGCAATTCTGTTGGTATTCAGGTCATTCCGGGAGTAGAGATCAGCGCTGATATTGATGATAATGAGATTCATATTCTGGGATATTTTATTGATCACAAAAACCCTGAGTTTCTAGATTTTTTGAAAAATTCCAGACAAATGAGGATTGAGCGAAATGAGAAGATCGTAAATAAACTTAATGATCTCGGCAGCAAGATCAACTTTGATGATATATTGAAAAAAGTCGGTTCACAGACTTCACTCGGTCGTCCCCATATTGCAATGGAGCTTTATGATGAAGGTTTTGTCAAAACATATTACGAAGCGTTTTTTAAGTATATTGGTGATGATAAAACTGCCTATGTAAGGAAATCAAATCCGGATGCCAAAGAAGTAATTGAAATGATCTCAAAATGTAAAGGTTTGTCTTTCATTGCTCATCCGGGAAAATATATAAGGGATGAAAAATTATTAAAACTTACAGAACACGGTCTTGACGGAATTGAAGTTGTCCATCCTTCACATGATAAAGAGTCAATGGCTTATTTTAATAAAATAATTTCAGAAAAATTTCTTTTGTCGAGCGGTGGTTCGGATTTTCATGGCGGTATTAAAAATGATTCATCATGCTTAGGAAAATTTTGTATCAGCGGGACAGAGATTCAGAATATGAAAAGAAGATTGTTTATTTAGATCAAATTATGATAAAAGAAATAAAAGCGGACAGCAACGGAAAAGATCTGAGGATAGGGATCATCATCAGTAAATTCAATAAACCAATTACTGAAAATCTTTTGAAAGGTGCTCTGAAAGCTCTTGAGTCCTGCGAAGTTGAAAAGAAAAATATTGAAATATTTTATGTACCGGGTGCATTTGAAATACCTATTGTGCTAAAGTCTCTTTGCAGTAAAAATGCGGAATCAAAAAAATTTGACGGATTTATCACATTGGGATGTGTTATTAAAGGTGAGACTGCACATTTTGAATATATCTGCGACAGTGTTTCTCAAAGTATTAACAGATTATCATGTGAATATTTAATACCTGTTGGATTCTGTGTGTTGACTTGTTATACACCGCTGCAGGCATACGAAAGAAGTCTTATACCACCTGATGCTGAAAATAACAAAGGTTTCGAATCCGCACTTACTGTGATCGAAATGATAAACTTGCTAAAAAATATCTGACCTGCCTTTTAAATTTATTTAATGAATCTGGATAAATTCACAAGTTATAATACAGCTCTAAAATATCTATTTGAACTGGAACGAGCCGGTATAAAGTACGATCTTAGTAATATCAGAAAACTTTTGAAAATACTCGGGAATCCTCATAAAAATTTTAAATCTGTTCATATCGCAGGTACTAATGGTAAAGGATCTGTCTCTTCCATAATTAATTCAGTACTGATCGAAAAAGGGATCAGGACAGGTCTTTATACTTCTCCGCATATACTTGATTTCAGAGAAAGAATACTTGTAAATGGGAAGTTCATCTCTAAAAAATTCATACTCGGTTTTGTAAACAGGATGTATGATGAAATTGAAAAGATCAAGCCGAGTTTTTATGAAGTGACAACAGCGATGGCATTTGAATATTTCAGTTTTATGAAAATGGAAATTTCTGTGATCGAAACCGGACTTGGCGGCAGATTAGATTCTACAAATATTATCACACCTTTGATATCAGTAATTACAGGCATTTCCATAGATCACATTGAATATCTTGGCAGCAGTATCTCATCTATTACCCGTGAAAAAGGTGGCATAATTAAGAAGAAGGTTCCTGTAGTTACAGGAAATTTAAAGCCTGTTTCAAAGAAAATTTTATCTTCCATTGCCCTTGAAAAAAATTCACCAATTTATAATTCATTTAAGGAAAAGAATTATGAGATTGCAGAGCGAACGGAAACCGGATTTTATTTTACATTAAATAAAAAAAAGGAAAGATATTTTTTTCCTGTTATAGGCGATTATCAGATCGAAAATATTTGTACAGCTGTGAACACATTAAAAATAATGAAAGATACTTATGGAATAGCAGTAGATTCAGATATATTAAAGAAGGGCTTTCAGAACATAAAAATAAATTCAGGATATAAAGGCAGATTTGAAATTGTATCAGAAAAAACATCTGATAGTCCTAAGCTAATCACAGATATTTCTCATAATGTACAAGGTATAAAAAATATAGAAAATAATTTAAAGTATTTCAAATTTGATAAAGCGGTAATTATTTTCGGTATGATGAATGATAAAAATTATAAAGATTGTATATTAGAACTTAAACGGCTTAATCATCATGTGATCTTTACAAAACCTGAATATAGCAGATCTGCGAAACCCGAGGATTTATATAATGTGATAAAGGGAAACAAAGAAAAATTTGATCACAGAAAAAATTTTAAAGAGGCATATGAACTTGCATTAAGTATGACAAAAAAAAATGACCTCATTTTAATTACAGGTTCTTTTTTTCTAGTAAGTGATTTTCTGAGATTGTTAAATACGTTAAAATAGTCGATATAAAATTTTATATTTATAAAAATTATCCATACAATTCAATATTTAAAATAATCCAAAATGCAAATCGAAGACATAAAAAAGATAGGTGTGATTGGCTCAGGTACTATGGGAAGGGGAATTGCGATATGCTCAGCATTATCAGAGATCGATACAATTGTTTATGATATAAAGGATGAAATAGTTAATTCTTCAAAAAGTTTAACCGAAAAGGATCTTTCAAAATCAGTTGAAAAGAAAAAATTGACGGAAGAGAAAAAATCGAAAGCATTGAAGAGATTGTCATTTACCTCAGAATTTGATGACCTAAGTGAATGTGACTTTATAATAGAAGCAGCGCTTGAGAACATTGATCTGAAGAAGGATATATTCGGACGACTTGATAAGATCTGCAGAGAAGATGCAATACTTTCTACAAACACATCATCACTTTCCGTGACAAATATTTCTACGGCAGTTAAGACAAGACCTGAGCGAGTAATAGGAATGCATTTTTTTAATCCGGCTCACATTATGAAATTAGTTGAAATTGTGAAAGGAGATTTTACATCTGATGAAGTTTTAAAAGCTACTGTAGAATTAACAAAAAAAATGAATAAGGTACCTGTCGTTGCTAAGGATACACCGGCTTTTATAGTGAACAGAATAGCAAGACCTTTTTATGGAGAAGCATTGAAAATACTCAGCGAGGGTTCATCAGATGCGGAGACGATTGATAAATTAATGAAAGCATGCGGAGGATTTGCGATGGGTCCGTTTGAGCTGATGGATCTTATTGGAATCGACGTGAATTTTTCGGTAACGAAATCTGTGTATGAAGCATATTTTAATGATCCAAAGTACCGTCCGAGCTTTATACAGAAAAAAATGGTTGATGCCAATCTGCTGGGAAGAAAGACGGGCAGGGGATTTTATAATTATGAAAAATGAAGAAGAAAATATTTCAGAATAAATATGACAGCGATACAGAAGAGTTCAAACTTATATTGAATTCACATTCTCAAAAGATAACAAAACCTCGTTTAGAGATATTGAAAATTCTGAAGTCCAATCATAAGCCGCTTACAATTTCTGAAATATCGGGAAAACTGATTGACGATTCTATAGATCTGGCAACTGTTTACAGGACTATGAATTTATTTGAAGAGTTGAACATTGTAAGTCTGATCGATTTTAAAGATGAATTCAAACGTTATGAATTAATTTATGACAGACATCATCACCATCATATCGTCTGTAAGAATTGCAAAAAAGTTGAGAATGTAGAAACATGTATTCTTGATAACATAGAAAAATTTTTAACAAAAAAAGGATACACTGAGATTTCTCATTCACTTGAATTTTTCGGAATATGCGGAGAATGCAGAGTCAAAGTCTGAATTATTTTATAATTAAATTAAAATATTTTGATCAAAGCCATAATTTTCGATCTGGATAATACACTGGTGGACTTTATGCTGCTAAAAAGAGCAGCGGTCAATGCTGCAATTTATGCCATGATAGACGCAGGATTAAAGCTTTCACATGCTGAAACTCTGGATATGATAAATAAGATTTATGAATCCGAGGGAATTGAATATCAGCAGGTCTTTGATAATCTTTTGCATGAAGCGCTTGGAAAAGTGGATTATAAAATTATGTCGGCAGGAATAGTTGCTTACAGAAAAGCAAGGGAGGCTGCACTGAAGCCGTATCCGGGTGTTTTACCAACTCTCATAGAATTAATTAAAATGGGACTGAAACTTGCTGTAGTATCTGACGCCCCTTCAAAGGAAGCCTGGCTCAGATTATCTTACATAAATTTCCAACATTTATTTGATGTAGTGATAACTTATGATGAAACAAGGGAACGAAAACCATCACCTGTGCCGTTTAATCTCGCATTGCAAGAACTGGGATTAAAAGCGAATGAATGTCTGATGATAGGGGACTGGGCTGAACGTGACATGGTAGGTGCAAAAGCTGTCGGAATGAAAACAGTTTTTGCCAGATACGGAGATACTTTCGATACCGTCAATCCTGAATCAGATTACGACATAAATTCAATATCAGAACTGATTGAAATTATTAAAAAAGAAAATAGTGATATATAAAAAACTAAAATGATAATTGGACTTGGTACAGACATTATAGAAGTTAAGAGAATTAAAAAAATAATGGATGATTACGGAGACAGATTTCTCAAAAGAATATTGACCGAAAATGAAATTAAATATTGTATGAAATTTTCAAAACCTGAACTACATCTTGCCGGTAGGTTTGCATCAAAAGAAGCATATTCAAAATCGATAGGAACAGGTGTGGGTAAGAGTTTTAGCTGGAAAGATATTGAGATCCTGAATAACGAAAGAGGCAAACCATATATTGTACATCTTAAAGAATCAGAATTTTCTGTTTATAAATTTGAAATAAGTATATCTCATACTGATGAATATGCCTGTGCAGTTGTTAGTTGCGAGGATGGAAAGTAAATTATGTATAGAATAATTTTAATATTTGTAATTTTTATTATGTCGTGCTCTTCTTCAGAGAAAATAATCCATTCAGATATTGAAGGAATCTGGATAAATCAGCTTCAGAGTGCAGGTGAAATTGGAAGTGACAGAAAATATTATCAGTTCATATTCACAAAAGATTCTTTTAACATTGAGATCGGAGAGCTCAATGCGGATACTGATCTGAGTTATGAACCGTTCAGAGCTAAAGGTTTATATAAGATCAGAGGTGATATCATAAATATGAAAGGTGTAGCAAAAGCTGAAGGATTTACTAAGTACAATGTTAACTTTGAAGAAAAATTTGAATATGCATTTGATGAAAATACTATAGTGCTGTTTCCACAGGGTAACATTGTCAGCAACAGATTTTATCTGATCCGGAGATTCTGACCAGATCAAATAAAATTTTAATCCACCCAGTCACAGATAAAAACATTTGTTTCGCCTTTAGCACTTCCATTTCTGTTTGAGCTGAATGCAAGTTTTTTTCCATCAGGAGAAAATATCGGGAAGCCGTCAAATTCATCATATAAGGTTATCCGCTCAAGATCAGTCCCATCAATATTTATTTTAAATATATCAAAATTTCTTTTGTCTTCATTACCTACATTCGAGCAAAACAGTAATTTTTCTCCGTCAGGAAATAGAAATGGAGCAAAGTTAGCAGCACTGTTTTTTGTGATCTGTTTTTTATTGCTGCCGTCTGCATCCATTATCCAGATGTCAAGCTGTGATGGTTTGATCAAACCCTGCGATATAAGCTCTTTATAATCTATTACAGATTCTTCATTTTCAAAGGTTGTTCTTCTGTAAATTATTTTTGACCCGTCATAAGAATAAAACGGTCCGCCATCATAACCTAAAGTATCGGTAAGTTGTTTTACATCACTTCCGTCTGTATTCATAGAATAAATATCTATATCACCATTTCGGGTCGAAGTAAAAACTATTCTGTCTCCTTTGGGTGAAACAGTTGCTTCAGCATCATAACCTTTTTCATTTGTAAGCTTTTTCAAATCAGTGCCGTCTTCATTTGCAGAATAAATATCATAAGTATCATAAATTGCCCATACGTAACCTTTTGAAAAGTCAGGCTTTGGCGGACAGTCATCTGACGCTTCATGAGTTGATGAAAATATGACTTTGGTATTACCGGGTAAATAATAAGCGCAGGTATTCGTGCCTTTTCCGGTACTAACAAGTTTTTTATTGTTGCCTTCAAGGTCCATTGTAAATATCTGATCGCAGTTCAGATCACCGTTTGTCGACTGAAAAGAAAACTTTGTTCCGTCAGGAGAGAAATAACATTCGGCATTCTGTCCTCCAAATGTCAGTTGTTTTAAATTTTCAAAATGTATTTCTCCCGGTAGGATAAGTGAATCATCTTTTGAAATCGATGCTGTTTTATTTTCTGCTGTCTCAGTCTGTTTAAATGAAAATAAAAATGTCACTGAAAATAAAAATAAAGGTATGAATAATTTAAAGTTCAAATCTCGTAACACTGAACACTCCTTCCTGTTGAGTAATTTTATCAATAATCTGATTTAGCTGTTTTAAATTTTGAATATTTAAGATCAGAGTCCCTTCAAACATAGAACTCTTGGTCTTTATATCAACACTTTTAATATTAGTATTGAAATTTTTTGAAATTGTTTTTGTAATTTCATTAAGAATACCGGGTCTGTCTTCTCCTATGATCTTGACTCCGCCTGTAAATTCTCCTGACTCTGCTTCATTCCAGTTGATCTGAACAATCCTTTCCGGCTCTTTTAAAAATAAGTTTAAAATATTTTTACAGGTCTTTCTGTGAATGCGGATACCTTTTTCTTTACTGATAAATCCAATCACTTCATCTCCGGGAATTGGGTTACAGCATTTTGCATATTCGTATTTTATTCCTTTGATATTCTGCGAAGTACCGTTACCAATGAATATACCGTTAGCAGAAGTCCTGGCTTCATCTACGTATTTATCAAAATTTTCTTCCTCTGTTCCTTTATAATCTTCAGGTGCAGTGAGTTTCTGATCCAGTGTTATAAGTTTGGTTTTATCACTTATAAAGTCAATCACCTGATTGATCTTGGATTCATCAATAGAAATTGCATGAAAGAAATTGCCTGTATCTTTATACTTGAATTTATGTACTACTTTTGTAAGATCTTCATCAGATAGTTTGACCTTTGATTTTTTTGATTTCTTTTCCCAGAGTTCTTTTCCTTTTTGAATAAAATTTCTTTTTTCAGTATTAAGAAATTTTCTAATATCAGATTTTGCTTTATGAGTTACTGCAAATTTTTCCCAGTCAGCTTTTGGATGTTGGTTTTTGGAAGTGAGAATTTCGATCTGATCACCGCTTTGTAAATGTGTATCAAGACTCACTATCTTACCGTTTACTTTTGCTCCGATGCATTTCATTCCGATCTGTGAATGTATATCGAACGCAAAGTCAATAGCAGTAGCCCCTGATGGAAGTATCTTCAGATCACCTTTTGGAGTGAAACAGTATATCTCATCCTGATAAAGATTCAGCTTAAAGTTTTCCATTACTTCAGATGAAGTCTCATCTTTGGAAGAATTTTCTATGCTTTCACGAATTGTCTTCATCCAGTCTTCAAGCTTTTTATCGTGAATGTTATTATTCTCTTTATATTTCCAGTGAGCCGCAATACCTTTTTCAGCTACTTCATCCATTTCTCTTGTGCGGATCTGTACCTCAAACATTTTTCCTTCTTTACTTACAAGAGTTGTATGAATAGACTGATAGCTGTTCTGCTTTGGGAGAGAAACATAATCTTTAAATCTCTCCGGTACTGGAATATATATTTCAGAACAAATCCCGTAAACAGAGAAGCAGTCATTTTTATTTTTTGTATCGAGAATTATTCTGATAGCAAAGAGATCGAACAATTCCTCAAATGATTTATTTCTACTGATTATTTTTTTATATATGCTGTATAAATGTTTAGCCCGTCCATAAATTTCAAATTTAAATCCGTCTTCATTTAATCTCTGCTTAATTGGTTCAATAAACTTCTTAATTGTCTTTTCACGTTCACGTCTTTTTGACTGCAGCTTTTTTGCGATCTCATCATAAGCAGTTCGGTTCAGATATTTGAATGACATATCTTCAAGTTCAGTCTTAACAGATGACAATCCAAACCTGTGTGCAAGCGGCGCAAATATTTCGAGAGTTTCCTGTGCAAGTCTTACCTGTCTTTCGTTTGACAAAAATTCCAGGGTTCGGAGATTATGAAGTCGGTCAGCAAATTTTATAAGAATGACCCTTATGTCGGAAGTCATTGAAAGAAGCATCTTCTTATAAGACTCGACCTGTTTCATTTCATAATTTTCAAACATGCCTTCGATCTTTGTCGCACCGTCCACTATATCTGCAATCTCTTTTCCAAACTCAGCCTCAATATCATTCAATGTAAACGGCGTATCTTCGACTACATCATGAAGTAATGCGGCAGCAATTGATACAGCGTCCAGAGGAATTTCCTGCGCAAGAATTATAGCAACTTCATAAGGATGCGAAAAGAATGGCTCACCCGACATACGTTTCGCATTCTTATGAGCTTCGTATGCAAATTTAAATGCATGCGTGATCAGCTTTTCATTAGAGAGACCTGCAGGCAAATTTTTTCTGCAGTGATAAAGCAGGTCATCTAATTTCTTTTTATTTAAATTATTAAGCATAAATCTGTCGAGTGATATTTTGTTAACTCAATTTAACAAAAGATTATGAGAAAGTGAACAACTGAAAAAAACTTAAAATTGTTTGATAATTTGAAATACTGAATTTGATAGTTGAAGGTAAGAATTGCTGCAAAAATTTTCTCTGTGAAAAAGATTTGAGATCAGGTGGAAAAGAATAAATTTAAATTATGTCCCAAAGATCCTGTCACCTGCATCACCAAGACCCGGAACGATATATCCTTTTTCGTTCAGCTTTTCATCAAGACTGCATGTGATTATTTCGAGATGCTTCTTTTCATCTTTACCAAATCTTTTTTCAATGGCTTCAATGCCTTCGGGAGCGCAGAGAAGTGAAACAACTTTGATCTTCCTGATACCCATATTTAAAAGATACTGGATGGTAAAAATAACACTCCCGCCTGTTGCTATCATCGGATCTAAAATAATAACTTTCGCTTCTTTTTTATCTTCAATCTTCGGAAATCTGAAATAATATTGAACTGGTTTAAGAGATTCTTCATCCCTGTAAATTCCAATGTGACTTGTTAGTATTTCAGGGTATAGATCTGTAAAACCTTTTGTCAGCCCCAGACCTGCTCTGAGAATAGGAAGAAGGATAACGGTGTCGCTGACCTTCTTCCCTTCAATCTTTTTAAATGGAGTGAAAACTGCTTTGTTCTCAAGACTTAGAGATCCGAATGTTTCAGTCGCAAGTATGTATGAAATTTTATCAAGTGATTCTTTGAAATCTACCTGCGAAGTTTTTTTGTCTCTCATGATCGAGAGATAATGCTGAACTAACGGATGATCTATTATCTTAAGTTTTTTCAAATTTACTTATTATATAATTTATTGAATAAGATTTACAAACAATTCAGTAGTAACATCCTGTGTTGTATTTACAGACTGACTGCCTGCTGAAATTTTCATATCAAGTTTCAGATTTGTACTCGTCTCTTTTTTAACTACACAGCCTTTAGTCAAATTATAAACGATCAGTCCTTTACCACCAGTCTCAGAATTTTCTACTTTATAACTCATCTGTTTATCTTTGATTTCTTTCTCAATGAAATCAACAGCCAGGTCGGCATCTATAGTAAGTATGGTCTGATTATTTTCTTCTTTGACTTCATTTAATTTATAGCTCAGAGAATTTCTGACAGGGAAGATCAGCATCTGTGTCTCGTAAGATCTCGTCCATACAGAATCAAGATAAACCGCCGATTCAGGAAACATCTGAAACTGCTGCTGCAGTACTGCTTTGATAGCATCTCTCCCGAATGAATCTTTCAGAGATTCTTTCTGCTCATTTGAAAGTGTGTCTCCTAATGCCTTAAACATTTTTTCATAAACTTTTTCAAGTCCGTATATATCAGAGATCTCTCCATTCTGTCCGACTCTTGCATAAAAATCCTCAGCCATTATCGCATTGTACTGCAGGAAATCAGGCTTGGAATAAATGGAATCTTTTATATTGGAATTATAAGTAAGACTGACTGAAGAATCACCGGATGCAAGGTTTGAAATAATAGTTATGCTGTCAAATGTGATCTTGTAACTTACGATACCTGCGGAAGTGATATCCGTTACTTCTTCAGAATAATAATAATTTATGTCCTGTATTGAAGTTAATTCTTTGCCTTCTGTGAGAGGGCTGTTTTCTTTTGAAGTGGTTTTGGCATTCATTTTATATTTCAGCACATCACCGACTTTTGGTTTCAGGAGCAGGCTTACTTTTGTACCTTTATCATCTTTTGTGATCAGATCGGCATTTACAGTATCTGAACCTTTACTGTTACTGCCTTCATTTTTTTTGTCATCGCATCCCTGAATAAACAAGATTGACATGAATATAATAAAAACTGCTGCTATGTTTGATTTTATGGACATTAAATATGATTGGTTAGGTTATAAAAAATATCGTGAAATATACCATTTATAGGTAAGAGTTTCAAAGTATAATTCAGTCGGAGATCGAGAATTTTTAACAGAATTTAAATTAAAAATCGAAATGAAAATGTTTAAGCTATTTCAGAATATT
>Ga0209477_1001168_pt1 | contig 16076 bp, 12 predicted proteins | sample KloWWTupernatant_FD_187180 | JGI IMG/M metagenome (GOLD analysis project Ga0209477, IMG submission 187180) | Active sludge microbial communities from Klosterneuburg, Austria, studying microevolution and ecology of nitrifiers - Klosterneuburg... | ecosystem: Engineered > WWTP > Aerobic digester >... | reverse complement strand
ACATTCCGTTTTCTATCTGAACTTCATCCGGCAACCACTGATGATGAAATCGGGGAGAGTCAATTGCATCTTCAAGACTCATATTATGATCGATCAGATTTATAATAGTTTGAAGTACAGAAGTAATGATCCTTCCGCCACCCGGAGATCCAACTACCAGATATGGCTTATCATTCTTAAATACAATAGTCGGAGTCATTGAGCTGAGCATTCTTTTCTCGGGCTGAATTGCATTTGCATCATTACCGACGAGACCGTAAATATTGGGGACACCCGGCTTTGATACAAAATCATCCATTTCATTATTCAGAAAAAATCCTGCACCGACAACTACCTGTTTATTTCCAAATACATCATTTATAGTTGTAGTTACTGAAACAAGATTCCCGTTTCCGTCAGCGACACTGTAATGAGTGGTTTCTTTACTTTCATTTCCAAAGGGATCGCCCGCTTTAATTACTTTACTTCTTCCTGCCTGATCTGTAACAAAATCCTTCATTCTGTCTTTTGCATATTCCTTTGATGTCATGACATCTATCGGAACATTGACGAAATCAGCATCACCCATAAACTCGCTTCTATCTGAATATACACGACGCATTGCTTCAGTCATTAACTGAATATTTTCGGAACTTCCATATCCGGTTTTTGCTAAGTCATAATTTTCTAGAATATTTAAAAGATAGATCAAACTTATTCCACCGCTGCTTGGAGGTCCCATAGAAAGTATGTCGTATCCTCTGTAAGTTCCTTTTACCACATCTCTTTCTGCGGGCTGATACTTTTCAAGATCCTCATAAGAGATCATCCCATTTGAATTTATCATAAGCTGAACTATTTTTTCAGCAACTTCACCTTTATAAAATCCGTCTCTTCCATTTTGACTAACTGCTTTGAGAGTATTTGCAAGATCTTTTTGGATTAATCTTTCACCGGTTATAAATTTACCTCCAAATATATTCATAGTTCCTGCAAACTGTGAAAACTCTGACTGATAAGAGTTTAAAGCTTCTGCCAATCCTTCTTCTATAAAAAAACCTGTATCAGCAATACTGATTGCGTAACTCAAAATTTCTGATCTGCTTTTTGTACCATATTTATCTAAAGCATAAAGCATTCCCGCCACCGAGCCGGGCACACCTGCAGCAAGACTTCCTGTAGTACTTAGGTCATCTATTACATTTCCGTCCTTATCAAGATACATATCCTTATATGCAGCAAGCGGAGCTTTTTCCCTGTAATCTATAGAGGTATTTAATAATTTTCCGTTATCATTTAAATGAATGATCATAAAGCCGCCTCCACCAAGATTTCCTGCCTGTGGATAAACGACAGCAAGTGTAAATCCTACTCCAACGGCTGCATCTACTGCATTGCCGCCATTTTTCATAATCTCAATTCCGACCTGTGTAGCTAAGTCACTTGCAGAACTAACCATTCCGCCTTTATCATTTGAGTATGAACTGCATGAAAGGAAAAGAAATGAAAATATGAATAGTAAGTTTTTTATAAACATAATTAAAATTTAAGTATTCCAGTCTCTGTTGTATCTGAAATCAATGTTAACGGTTCTGTTTGAAACTTTTGCAATCAGAGGCGGAAGTCGTTTGAACTGACTTCTGATAATAAGAGAGTTAATTCTTTTCATAAAATTATCTTCATAGCCAGCATTTTCTAAATATTCTGCTGACCTTCTTTCGTCAACCTTGTCAAATAAATATTTATCAATTTCTTCATATGAAAATCCCAGTTCATTCTCATCAGTCTGACCTTTCCACAGATCGGCAGATGGTTTTTTAATAATAATATTTTCAGGGACATTTAAATGACGGGCAAGTCCTCTTATATGAGTTTTGTAAAGGTCACCAATTGGATTTATTGCTGATGCTGAATCACCAAAAATGGTAGAGTATCCGAGCAGTATTTCTGTTTTATTACTTGTACCTATGACAAGTGAATTACTTGCAGCTGACTCATCGTATAGAATGATCATTCTTACGCGGGCCATAATATTTCCTTTTCTTACATTTGATATTTTTTTATCACCAATATTTTTAATCAAGGTATCTACGGTTTCGCTTATATCAATGACTTTTGATTCTACGTTCAGGATCTTAGCTACATTCGAAGCATCTGTCAAACTGTCTTTACTGCTTGTTTTATATGGCATCAAAATACAGGTGACATTTTTATTTCCTAAAGCTTTTACAGATAAAAATGCAGATACTGCAGAATCAATACCACCTGATAAACCTATAACAGCTTTTTTGATCCCAATTCTGTGAGTTTCATTTTTTAAAAAACCGGTTAGAATTTTTTCTGTATGATCGTAATTTAAGTTCATGATTTTTAAAATTCAAAAAAAAAGCCGACCAAATATTATGGCCGGCTGTTTTAAAAAAAAAACTAATTTATTTTGATACCTGGTAAACGATCTTTCTGATTGTATCAAACTGTAAATATGGAAATAATTCCTGGATTTTATCTATTGCTTCACCAGCGCTCATTTCTCTGCGCATTTCTTTATACATTTGCCTTATTTTGTAATCTCTTATAGCTTTTTCATCAAGGAGTTTATACTTTTTCAAGGTATTGTATACATTATCATCTATAAGCTCACTTAAAGGGTTGTCGCTTTTTGATTTTACTGCTGGTTTCAAATTGTAATTCTCCTTATCTAAGTTAAGTTTTTAAAGTTTTTTCATCAAAATCCGGATTTCTTTAATAAATCGAATTTAGTATGAAATTTTCCTATACAAATATACAGTAAAAACAATAGTAAAGTCAATATTGCATTTAAAAAATATTTAAAGACCTTAATTTTAATATCTTGTTTTTATTTTTTATAGTATATTGTATGATAATTTTAAACTTTTATACATACAAAAGAAGTTCCTTTCAGTAGAATTAAATTAATTGATGTTATACAAAAAAGCATTTTTCTTTATATATATCCTGTCTGTTTTAACTTTCGGTCAAAAATTATATTCACAGAAATCAGATTATCTGGAATTTTCAGTCTCAGCAGACAGGGAATTTTTTTCTGATAAAGACACTATAAGACTTGCGTTAAATATAAAAATTATTAATCCTTATCATATAAATTCTTATAAGGTAGAAGACCCATCATTGATCAATACAACAGTCTCTGTCAATGACGATAATTTCAATTTCATTAATTCATTTTTCCCAGAATCAAAGAGGTTAAAGTTTGAATTTTCAGAGAATGAGATTGATGTATATGAAGGGATTATAACAGTCGGCGTAGCCTTAACTGCTAAAGAAAATATAGCTGAAGGTAGTTATAAATTACCGGTGGAGCTTTCATTTCAGGCATGTGATGACAGAGTTTGCTACTCTCCTAAAACACTGACTGATACTATCATTATTAATTTAAACAATAACAAAAGATCAGAAAGCGTACAAAATACAGAATTATTTTCAAAGATAGATTTTAACAAGCCGACTGATGAAAATTCAAATAATCAATCAGGTTCAGAAAAATTAAAGGAAAATGAAAGGACAGATTCACCGGTCTCACAGGAAGATGAAGTTTCAAACTGGATAGAAGAGAAAGGTTTATTTGTTTCGTTGATTCTGATCTTTTTAGGCGGATTAGCTCTCAATCTTACACCTTGTGTATATCCGTTAATTCCGATAACAGTCAGCTTTTTCGGTGCGCAGTCAAGCGGGAGTAAATCGCAAAGTATTCTTATGGGAGTATTTTATGCACTCGGAATGTCAATTACTTATTCAGCGCTCGGAGTATTTGCAGCTCTGACCGGAAGTCTGCTTGGAACAGCATTACAAAATCCAATCGTAATTATTTTTATTGCCCTGATTATGCTGGCTTTAGGACTGAGCATGTTTGGATTGTTTGAGATCAAAGTACCACAGGGGCTTGCTCAGATGGGAAATAAAAACCGTTCAGGATATCTCGGATCGGTATTAATGGGACTTACTGTAGGTTTCATTGCAGCTCCGTGTATCGGACCGTTTGTTTTAAGTCTTCTTGTGTTTGTGGGAAAGACCGGTAACCCCTTTACTGGGTTTTTGCTGTTCTTTATTTTATCAATGGGATTAGGATTACCGTATATTTTTCTCGCCGCTTCTTCCAGTTCTATTAGCAAGCTTCCAAGATCAGGTGAATGGATGGAAGGTATAAAAGTGATCTTCGGATTCATACTTTTTGGAATGGCGTTTAATACTCTTGAACCACTTATTCCAAAGGAAATTTTTAAAGTTACATTCCCGTTGTACATAATTCTTTCCGGAGTATATCTAATACTGTTTGATAATAAAGGAAAGACTTCTAAAGTATATACAAATATTAAATATTTTATTGCGATATTGGCTGTGATTTACGGAACCTGGAACTTGAAACCTGAAGGTGCTGTCGAAGAAGTAAAATGGCAGTTGCATACATCTCTTCAGTCAATTGAAAGCAGTATTAATTCAGGAAACAAACCTGTGATGATTGATTTTTATGCAGACTGGTGTGCACAATGTAAAGAGCTTGATGAATATACCTATACCGATCCTGAAGTTGCAGAGCTTTCAAAAAATTTCAATAATATTAAAGTTGATCTGACAAAAGAAAACACAGAGATCTCAGATAAATTTGATATAAAAGGACTTCCCGTAGTAATATTCATGAACGCAGACGGAGAAGAAATTAAGGAACTCAGAGTCACAGGATTTGAAAATCCTGAAGAATTTAAGAAAAAAATTAATTCAATTTTAAAATAAAAACCAATAGAATTTTAATGCGAAAAAAACTTTTTTCAATACTTATAGTCACAGCACTTTCCTGCAACTATTCCTACTCACAAGATAAAGAAAGCAATTTCAATAATTTCAGTAATTTAGAACTTAAGGAAAAAATGCTGACTTCTGAAACAACAGAAAATAAACCCGAAATAAATACCAGTATAACAGCTTCAAAAAAATCTCCTGCAATTGCTTTATTACTTTCATTAGTATTGCCGGGCTCGGGACATTATTATCTGGATAGAATGGACGTTGGGAAATATTTCCTCGGTGCAGATGCTGTAGGCTGGATTGGTTTAGTAACGATGAATGTTTATGGAAATTCGGTTCAGGATGATGCCAGATCTTATTCCGCAATACATGCTGACATTACCAATCCGGGTAGTCAGGATGATGATTTTTATACAAATATTGGAAGTTATAACAGTGTTTATGAATACAATAACGCTAAGTTATCTACAGGCGAGTATAATTCATTGTATTCAACATCAGCAAACTACTGGGACTGGGATAATATAGATAACAGAAATTTTTATAATTCACAGAGAAAACAAAGTGAACGTATTTATAATAACAGAATTGTCTTCTCAAGTCTTTTAATTGTAAACAGGATTGTAGCCGGAATCAGTGCTTATCTTATAGGTACCAACATCGGTAAAAAGTCAACTTCGATGAATATCAGTCCTGAATTACTTTATAAGAAAGACCTGTCGATTGACGGATTTTTATTGAGTTTAAATAAGAATTTTTAAAAAAGTTTTGTTCAATTTCAGACTTACAATCGAGTATGATGGAAGGAATTTTAAAGGCTGGCAGAAACAAAAGATAACTAAAGAAACAATACAGCAATATTTAGAAGATGCAATAGAAATAATTTTAAAGGAAAAAGTTATTTTGTATGGAGCAGGTCGGACTGATGCAGGTGTCAGTGCTTTTCAACAGACAGCTAATTTTAAGTCAGAGAAAGAATTTGATTTAAAAAAATTTTTATATTCACTTAACTCTATTCTCCCTCTAAGTATAACTGTGAAAAATATTAGAAAAGTAAAATCTGATTTTCATTCCAGATATTCAGCAAAGAAAAGAGAATATCTTTATTTTATATCAAAAGATAAAAAATCTATAGGTGGAGAGTTTTATTATCTTATAAATTATGAACCCGATTACAAAAAAGTCGATGAGTTTATTAAATTTATTAAAGAGCTTGAATACTTTAAGTCATTTTGTAAAAACAGGGAAGATAAGCATAACTTTGCAAGTATAATTTATGACTTTGATTATAAAATAAAGAACAAGAGTAAGGAAATTGTTTTCAGAATTTCAGCAAAGAGATTTTTACATTCTATGGTAAGATCAATATTAGGTTGTACTATGGAAATAGCATCATCAAAAAAGGATATTGAAGAAACTAAATTATCAATCTTAAAAGGAGATAAAATAAGGATTCATTATTTACCATCTAATGCATTATTTTTAAACAAAATCCTTTACTAAACTTTAAATGAAAAAGATAAAAGAATTTATATCGGTATTAATATTACTGGTTTTTACCGGATTGACATATTCTCAAAGCAGTGAATTAAGCATTGACAAGGAAATTGAGCTTAAAAAAGATTTTCCTGCAGAACTTCATGCAGATCTGAATCCGGATCATGCAGATAATAATTTTCTTAAGTCAGAATTAACAGATAAATTATTAAATCAGGATTCGAAAAATTATTCTGATTTAAAGAACTTTAAAAATTTTGAGAGAAATCTTAATCTTGAAAGTGCGACTAAATCAGATGAAAAGTCACCTTACCTTGGAGCACTTTTCTCCGGTGTAATTCCGGGTTCTGGAGAATTTTATGCCAAGAGTTATATCAAAGCTGCTATATTTTTTGCAATAGAAATTGGATTATGGACAGCTTATGGAGTCTATGAAGGAAATGGAAATGAACAGACAGATTATTATAAAGGAGTAGCAGATAAAAACTGGAGTGTAAATAAATATGCACAATGGCTTGTAGATCAGCAATTCACAGGGTTTGGATCAATTACAGATCCACAATCACAGGATCTGAATACTTTAAGAAGACAGATAAATATAGTAGAAGCACAGAATTTTTCTCATCAGCTTCCTCCTTACGGTGACCAACAGTATTATGAATTGATCGGTAAATATCAGAATTTTGTAGTCGGATGGGCAGATGCAGATCCAAACATAAGTAAAAATTCTGCAAGTCCGAATTATTATGGAACATACAAAACAGAAATGTTTAATACTTACGCTGTCGACAGGCAGACAGCAAATGATTATTATAACAAGGCTAACACATCACTTGCACTTGTATTACTGAACCATCTTGTAAGTGCAGCCGATGCAGCATGGAGTGTTACAATGTTTAATAAGGATTTAAAAGTAAATACTAATATGAAGTTTAAGAATATGTATGGATATTATGGTGAGTCAAAGTTAGTTCCATTTGCAAATTTAAATGTAACTTTTTAATTTCTTTAAGCTTTAGAAATAAAAGTCAGATATTTTTTTTTGATAAATTCTTCTCGGCACTTATATATGGTGCCGTTTTTATTTGTATCAAAAATTCCATAAATAGTCGCTCCGGTTCCGCTCATAGAAGAAAATACAGCTCCTGCATTTAACATGAAATTTTTAACTTCTTTTAGTAAAGGAAATTTTGAAAATACTATTGGTTCAAAATCATTATCTAATTCAGTCAAAATTTTATTCTCAAATACTTTGATATTATCAAACTTTTTTTGTCTGATTTTATCAATAGGAAATTTAAGATTCTCAAAAGCCCATTTGGTAGAAACATGAAGATTTGGATTTACAATCAAGATATCATGATTGACTCTAAAATCATTTAGAATCTTTATTTTTTCACCTCTGCCTTCAGCATAACTTGGTTTCATTATTAGAAAAAAAGGAACATCACTACCGATAGATAAAGCAAGGTCAATTATTCTTTTTCTGTTACTTTCAATTTCAATTTTAAAATAGCGTATTAGAAATTTGAGAACAGTAGCGGCATTTGAACTCCCTCCACCAAGACCTCCTCCGACAGGAATATTTTTCTTTAAGTCGATTTCAATTTTGAAAGGATCTTTAATTCTGAATTCATTAAAAAAATTCAGAACGGCTTTGTAACAAAGGTTATCAGTATTTAATGGAATGTATGATTTATTTGTCTTCAGAATTACTGAATTAAATTCTGTATTGGATCTTTCAATTTTGAAACCAATTTCATCATAGATCTTTACAGGGTAAAATATTGTCTCAATGTCATGGAATCCGTCACTGCGTTTACTCAAAATCCGTAGTCCCAGATTTATTTTAGGATAAGATCTTATCGTAATTTGTTCCATGTTATTTAAATTAAATAGTAAAAATTATTATAACCCGGATCAGTAAATAATGTATGAAAAAAATCCCCGGCTTAACAAAAATTGCCGGGGACTGTTTTAAATGAATATTTTTAAATCTTACTTATTTCATTAGATTGCCCATTTTACAAGTATAGATCCCCAGGTATAACCTGCTCCGAAACTGGACAGAATTAAGTTGTCACCTTTTTTAACTTTTCCATCACGCCAGTATTCTGATATGCAGATCGGGATTGTTCCCGAAGTAGTATTACCGTATTTGTGAATGTTTAGCATAACTTTATCCATCGAAATTCCCATTCGTTCAGCGCAGGCAGTAATGATTCTCATATTAGCCTGATGTGGGACAAGGTAAGAAACCTGTTCTGATGTAAGGTTATTTTTTATCATAATCTCATAAGAAACATCTGCCATACCTTTTACTGCTTCTTTGAAAACAGTTTTTCCATCCTGATAAACGTAGTGCATTTTTTTTTCAATAGTTTCAAATGATGGTGGATTTAAACTGCCGCCTCCAAGCATATGAAGATATTTTTCACCGTTTCCGTCAACATTTAAAATAGAATCAACAATTCCGTATTCTTTATCTTCAGTTGGTTCGAGTAATACAACACCAGCTCCATCCCCAAATAGAATGCAGGTATTTCTGTCTTCCATATTGGAAATGGCTGACATTTTATCAGCACCGACAACCAGCACCTTTTTATGAGATCCGGATTGTACAAATTGAACAGCAGTTGCAAGAGAAAATAAGAAACCCGAACAAGCTGCAAGAAGATCAAATCCCCAGGCATTAACCGCCTTTAATTCTCTCTGCAAGATACATGCAGTTGAAGGAAAGATCATATCCGGAGTTACTGTCCCTACAATGATCAGATCTATTTCGTCAATCCCTATATCTCTTTTTTCCAAAAGACTTTCTATGGCTTTAATTGCCATAAAAGAAGTTGGAAGTTCAGTATCAAGTCTTCTTCTTTCAGTAATACCGGTTCTGGATTTTATCCATTCATCCGAAGTATCGAGATATTCTTCAAAGTAATCGTTTCCAATTATCCTTTCAGGTACGTAGTGTCCGACACCTGTTATCATTGCATTATAAGGAGCTTTGTTTATCATATTTATTTATCGTCGTTATCTTTTGATTCATCAGTTATATCAACAGATTCTTTTTCTGAAGCAGTTTCTTTTTTGTCGTCTGTAAATGTCAACTCTTCTGAACCTTTTTTATGTTTTACTTTTATCTTGCCTGAATCTTTAAGATTTCCTTTTAATATCTCTTCACTCAATGGATCTTCAAGATACTTCTGAATTGCTCTTCTCAGTGGTCTTGCTCCAAAGTTTTTATCAAAGCCCTTCTCACTTAAAAAATCAAGAGCGGATTTTGAAACTTCTACTTTTAATCCCTGAAGTTCAATTCTAGATAAAAGTTTTTGTGTGCCGATCTCAACAATCTTTTGAAGTTCAGATTTCTCTAACTGTTTAAATATTATCATGTCGTCGATCCTATTTAGGAACTCAGGTGAAAATACTCTCTTTACAGAATCTTCAATTGTAGATCTAATCTTTTCGTAATTTGTCTTGGAAGTTCCTTCTCCAAATCCGAATACCTTATCGAGTTTCAAATCTCTTGTTCCGATATTTGAAGTCATAATAATAATCGTATTTTTGAAGTCAACTTTCCTTCCAAGTCCGTCAGTTAATATTCCATCATCAAGAACCTGCAGCAATACATTGAAAGTATCAGGATGTGCTTTTTCGATCTCGTCAAGCAACACTACTGAATAAGGCTTTCTTCTGACTTTTTCAGTAAGCTGACCACCCTCTTCATAACCTACATATCCGGGAGGAGCTCCGACAAGTCTTGACACATTAAATTTTTCCATGTATTCACTCATGTCAATTCTGATCAGTGAATCTTCAGAATTGAAAAGGAATTTAGCCAGCTGCTTGGCAAGTTCGGTTTTACCGACACCTGTAGGTCCAAGGAAAACAAATGAACCGATAGGTCTGTTTGGATCTTTCAGACCGGCTCTGGCTCTTCTTATCGCGCGTGAGATATTCTTTACTGCTTCATCCTGACCGATGACAACTTCCCTAAGTGAATCTTCCATTTTAACAAGTCTTTCAGATTCAGCTTCTGCAATTTGATTTACAGGAATACCTGTCATCATTGCTACAACATCAGCAACGCTTTGCTCAGAAACTTCATAAACCATGCTTTGCGATTTTATATCCCAGTCAAGTTTTAACTGTTCAAGATCAGCAAGTACTTTTTTCTCATTATCCCGAAGCTTTGCTGCTTCTTCATAATTTTGATTTTTTACAACCTGATTTTTAAATTGTCTGATGTCTTCGATCTCAGCTTCGAGATCTACGATTTCTTTTGGTACAACAATGTTTGACAGGTGTACTCTCGAACCGGCTTCATCCATTACGTCAATTGCTTTGTCCGGAAGGAATCTGTCTGTAATATATCTGTCACTTAGTTTGACAGCTTCTATTATTGCAGCTTCTGTATAATTCACATTGTGATGCTCTTCATATTTACTTTTGATATTATTGAGTATCTGAATAGTCTCATCTACTGTAGTCGGATCTACCATGATCTTCTGGAATCTTCTGTCAAGTGCTCCGTCTTTTTCAATGTATTGTCTGTATTCATTAAGTGTAGTTGCACCTATACATTGCAGATCTCCTCGGGCAAGAGCAGGCTTGAAAATATTTGATGCGTCGAGAGAACCGCTTGCGCCACCTGCACCTACTATAGTATGAAGTTCGTCAATGAAAAGAATCACGTCTTTTGCTTTCTCCAGTTCATTCATTACAGCTTTCATTCTTTCTTCAAACTGTCCTCTGTATTTCGTGCCGGCTACAAGTGCAGCAAGATCAAGAGTGACAACTCTTTTATTATGTAAAACACGTGAAACATTTTTATTTATTATTCTTAGTGCAAGTCCTTCTGCAATTGCAGTTTTACCGACACCGGGTTCGCCTATAAGTACAGGATTATTTTTTTTCCTCCTGCTTAAAACCTGTGCAACTCTTTCTATTTCTTTTTCCCGTCCGACAATTGGATCGAGTTTATTTTCAATTGCCATTTTGGTAAGATCTCTGCCGAAATTATCAAGGACAGGTGTTTTACTTCTATCCTGTTTCTTTTCCGAAGAAGCTTTTGAGCCGGGCTGGTTACCTGTCGGCTTTCCGCTGAGAATGTTCATGAGTTCAGATTTTACTGCTTCATAGTTTATATTAAACTGATGAAGTATCTGCGCTGCAAGATTGTCATCTTCTCTTAAAATAGATAAAAGTAAATGCTCAGTTCCGATAATATCGGATTTGAAAATCTTTGCTTCGAGATACGTGATCTTAAGAACTTTCTCTGCTTGTTTTGTAAGCGGTATATTTCCGACAGTCAAAGTGCCGCCTGATTGTCTTACGGTATCTTCAATTGTCTTTTTTATTTTAAAAGCGTCTACTCCGAGATTTTTAAATATTTTGATGGCTATTCCTTCACCCTCTCTTATTATTCCCAGTAGCAGATGCTCCGTCCCGATGTAATCATGCCCGAGACGAATTGCTTCCTCTCTGCTTAATCTGATAACATCCTGAACTCTGCTTGAAAAATTGCTGTCCATTTTTATTCTGATTTAGTTTATTATTTGGGGAATAGTTAATACAAATTTAAATTTGTATTGCCTTAAACACTGAATCTTTTGGATCTTTTTTATTTTTTGAATGATTAAATATATTAAAAAACTTATAAATAATTAATGTATTTATATAATTGTATTAAATAAATTAATTAAGTTTTTTTTAAAAAATTAAATCCAAAAAAAAACCGGAGTAAATTCTCCGGCTTAAAATACTTTTTGAGAATTTACCGAAGTTTATGCTTTCTCAGTTTCTTCTTTTTTACAATACTTATTGAATACATTTGCAATTAAATTAGCAACTGCGTTTGCATCGTTATTCTCAATGTCCATTCTGTTGATCATGTGAACTATCTCACCGTCTTTAAGCATTGCCATTTGAGGTGATGAAGGAGGAAATCCTGTAAAAAAATTTCTTGCTTCAGTTACAGCATCTTTTTCCATTCCTGCGAAAACGGTTACAAGATTATCAGGCATTGCATTATTATTTTTTGCCCATTCTACTGCTATGGATAATCCGGGTCTCGCTTTACCTGCTGCACAGCCACAGACAGAATTTACAAAGATAAAAGTTGTACCGTCTTTGCTTAATTCTGTTTTTACTTCGTCGGATGACATTAATTCTCTGAAACCAATTCCTGTTACTTCTTCGCGCATCGGTTGTACCATTATTGGATCGTACATTTATAATTTTCCTTTCGTGATTTTATTCTTAAATTTATTCGAAATCTGATTAGTAATTTTATTTAGCAAGTTGTTTAACATTCTGTTATAAATAAAAAGTTCATTATTTTAAAAATTTATTGAACCAGTTCTTTCTGAGCTGAACAAGTTCTTTCCTGTGCTTAGTCAGATAATGATCTCCGCCTTTTATAATTTCAAGTTCGCATTTATTTTTATTTTTTTTTAAAAGCTCATACATATCAAGTGAATCCTGATGTGATACTTTGTCATCTCCGGTACCATGTATAAGCAAAATCTCTGTATCTTTATTTATCTTTTCATAAAAATGAACTGCTGATCTCTCCATTTTTCTTTTTTTAAATTCATTTTCATCTTCACTGCCAAACAATTTTTTATAAGCTCTTGCAAGTCCGTCTCTGTCCTGCTCATTTCTTTCAATATCAGCAAGTCCTGAAACTATAACTGCACATTTTATTTTGTCAGTCAGAGTCAATACTTTATAAGTCATCATCCCGCCTCTGCTCCATCCTTCCATGCCGATTTTGGTATTGTCACATTCCGGGAAATCACCGGCAAGTTTCATCAGATTCAAAATATCATTAATGTCTTTTCCTCCGAATTCATCTTTGTCCCTGTATTGTGAAGCCATAACTGTGAATCCCCATGAAGCTATTTCTCCGAACATTCCCTTTGCAATGAACTCATCTATTCTCCCGTCGTTTTCGTGTCCGCCTCTGTTCCAAATTATCAGAGGAAGTTTCGTCTCAGTATTCTTCGGTTTTGCAAAATAACCATTTACTTCAATTCCATCCGAATCATAGGAGATATTATAAACTTCAGTTTCATCAGTGACTTTTTTACCCCAGCCGTTTTCAATAAATCTAAGCTGTTGTGAATTAAGCACGATCTCAGATTTTGATAAGATCATTCAGATTCAGAATTCTCAAAGAGCTTATAATATCCGAGTTTCAGATCAAACTCCTGTCCGGCTTTATACATTTTTTCATTTGGAGAGGGGAGTACATTTTCGATCTGAATCTTTGCCCAGCATCCGCCCTGATAATCAAGAATTTTTGCTTCGTAAAGTTCACTGCCGTCATATTCGACAGTATAGACTTTGCCGACTTCCGGCGCGTTTTTTAAAATGTGTGTATGCTTCATAAAAATAATTTTAGGTGTAATTTAATAATTTGTATTCTTTTATATAAGGCAAAGTTTAAGGAAATTTTTGTTTTAAATTAATAATCTTTAGAGCATTACAAGAATGAATTTATTGGGTTTTGGTTTTCGCACTTCCAATGCGGTTTCGTTAACCTCCCCCCGTCCCCTCCTTTGAAAAGAAAGGAGGGGAGAAGAGCATTTAAACAAAACAATCCCGCAGAGAAAATCTGATCTCTGCGGGATAGTAGTTTTTTTAAATTTTGTTTTTACAATTAGTAATTTGAAATTTGTAATTGAATAAAAATCCCGCAGAGAAAATCTATTCTCTGCGGGACTGAAGAATAAACAAATTACGTATTCGTAATTTGTAATTTGTAATTTGAAATTATTTAACGAGTATCATACGTCTTGTCTGAACAAAGCTTCCTGCCTCTATCTTATAGAAGTACATTCCGCTTGCAAAGTTTGATCCGTTAAAATTCACGTCATAATATCCGGGTCGTTTATTTTCATTTACAAGACTCATTATCTGCTTGCCGAGTATGTCATAGATCTTGATTGAAACAAATGACTCCTTCGGAATTCCGTAACTTATCTTTGTAGATGGATTGAAAGGATTCGGATAATTCTGATCCAGCATAAAATCTGACGGTACACCGGTTAGATTATTTTGAATACCTACTTCACCGACATTTAATTTAATTCTGACATTTCTTACCGGTGTTAAAGGATCATTACTTCCGATATTTAAGAATCCCTGGTAAGAACCAATGCTTAGTCCGGTTGTATTGAAATTAACGCTGACATTCTGAGTTCCTGAAGGAGCGATAGTTCCGAATGAAGGTGTTTCATCAACCCAGGCAAGTCCTTTTTCAAGTTTGATAGCAAGATTATTATGCATGTAGGCTGCATTGAATGCTACCTGTAATGCTACTGTACCAGTGGAATTTTCAAGACCGATAGTTGCTGAATTCAATGGATCTGTCATGTTCAGATACTGGAAAATAATTCTTCCGTCTGAATAAAGCATTACCTGATAAGTATAAGGTCCGCCTGAGGTAAAATGAGGAACGTCTTTATACTCAATAACAAATCTGTTGTTTGCTGCATCGTTATGATAAAAAATCTGACCTGAAGTTCTTACATCATGATCATCCCAGAAAGGATAGATCGCGTTGTTCGGTTCTGATGTTGCAGGAATTGCAACATTGAGGTATGCATTCGATATACTGGCTACGTCAAATCCTACCCATCCGTTAGTACAGATCTTAAGCTGATTGTAACTTGTTCCATAAAAACTGAATCCGAATGGAAGCGGAACAATAACAGATCCGTCATCACCTGTACCACTTGTCCATGTAGTGATCTGTGTACCGATTGCTGAAATTTCGTACCAGTTAAAGACAGGTCCGCCCGGCTCATCACTGTCGATCCATCTGTAACCAAATGCATCAGGTCCGCCCATTCCGTCTGTCACATCAGGTCCGTGATAAATGTCATCTGCACCTTTTGGAAGATTTGCCTGCTGAAGAATTAAAGCCTCATCTATTTTAGTAGTAATTACATTCAGATTGTCAAGTGAAGATGAAGATTCAGTAATTACCCAGTCAAGAGGAAACTGACCGGTGTTACCAATGATAAGATTTCTTGATGCTGATCCGCCTACAGGTAAGCTCACTACAATTGAGTCAGCCGAAGAAGTAATGGTCGGAGGAATTCCTCTTCTCATAGTAATATTATATGTCTGTGCTGAAGCAAGTGAATCACTTCCGCTGTAACCGTAAACTCTCCACTGACCGACTGTTGAGTCTCCTACATTAACACCTAATCCAGCAAGTGCAGAATCCACCTGCGAATTTCTTAATGTCAGCAAAGAATCAAATCCGCTGTTATTGGCTGCGATTCTTAATTTTACATTTGCCTGATTGCTGAAATTTGGTGAAGCATATAACCATCTGTAATTTACAGCCTGTCCTGATTTTGTCCAGTTGATATTTACAGGAGTTGTATTTGTAACCAGTGTTAATAATGATGTATTGTTTGGAGGTGAAATTAAATTGAAAGCAGTAAGAGAAGGTCTGGCTCTTTTCAGAGTTATAGTTCTAGGACCGTTTGTAGCTTTCATTGAATCATTAGTCTGATTATTTCTGAAAGCCCATACATCCCATGAACCTACAAGCGAGTCACCCTGATTAAGTCCAAGTCCCTGAAGGATTACATCAAGCTGTCCGCCGGTAACTGTAAGTGAATTTCCGCTTGGCGGTAAAGTGATCTGTCTTGAAGATGCACTTGGACTTCCGAATATCCACTTGTATGAAGCAGTTGAAGCAGATGTATCCCATCCAAAATTATATTGAGTAGTACTGTTTGGTAATGTTGCAATCGTTGTGCCTGCTGCAGGCGAAGTTAAATTGAATGAATTCA
>Ga0209477_1001167_pt1 | contig 16083 bp, 8 predicted proteins | sample KloWWTupernatant_FD_187180 | JGI IMG/M metagenome (GOLD analysis project Ga0209477, IMG submission 187180) | Active sludge microbial communities from Klosterneuburg, Austria, studying microevolution and ecology of nitrifiers - Klosterneuburg... | ecosystem: Engineered > WWTP > Aerobic digester >... | reverse complement strand
ATACGCTCCCGCTCGTCGCGAACTTCGCGGGCACGCTCAGCGAAGTGTTGAGCGAGCCGGGCGCCTACTACGGGCATGTGCGGTATGTGGATGGGGCCGGTAACGCGCGCACATCGCACATCGGACCCTTCCAGGTCAACCGGCTCGCCACCCCGTCATATGCCCATGCGGACGGCGCGCTGCAGTTTGAAGGCCCGCCGGGCTCCGAGACCGGCGAATACCCGCTCAGCACGTACCTAAACTATGACCCGTACGCGACTGGCAAACCCGCGTTGTACGGGACCTGGGACGCGGATACGCTGCATCTGGCCCTCGACCGGGCTGACTGGCGCGGCGGGCGTGGTTTTGCGGTGTATCTCGATTCCCGGGCAGGCGGGCAGGCCGGCACGCTGGGGTTGGGCGAAGCTGCCCACAGCCTGCCGATGGACGCCGACTTTGCGGTGTTGTTCGCCAACGATGCGAGCACGTTCTATGAGAGCGTGGGCGGGGCGTGGGTCGAGATGGCCGCCGCGCCGGGCACCGCGGCGGCCGGGTCGGGGACCGAGCTTGCGCTGCGGCGGGCCGACCTGGGCAATGCTGGCGATGCGATCGGCGTGCTGGCCTATGCCTTTGATCCCGAGGCGGTGACGGCGGTGCTGCCCGCCGCCGCCCGGCCATCGACCCAGCCCATTCTGAGTGGGAGCGTGAGCTTCGCCGGTAATGCGATCTCGCCCCTGCGCCTCGGGGCGCCCAGCACCGGCGTGTATCCCGTCCTCGCCAACGGCTTTGGCGGGCAGGTGATCAATCCGCAGGTGACGGCGCAGGCCGACACACAGCAACTGTGGGTGGGGATGACGACGACGCTGCGGGTGGATCTCGCGCAGGCCGGGCCGTGGGGCTTCAACGTGCCGCTCACCCTGACCCTGGGCGATGGCCTGATCGCTCCGCCGCTGGGCATCATCGGTGTGAGCGGGGCGAGCTGCGAAAGTTGCCCGGCCAACGGCAGCGCGTGGCGGGTGCGGGTCGAGGCCAGCGCGGCCAAGCAAGTTCGCTTTGTCGTGACGGCCACCCAGCCAGTCACACTGGGCGTATTCCCGGTCAGCGCGACCGTGACCCTGGCCCAATGGGGATTGCCAGGTGACGCGCCGAAGTTCGCCCAGGCCGTGTTGCGGGTGAACCACGCTGTGGACCAAGCTTCGTTCGTGGCGGACCGCTCGCCGCTGAGCTTCCGCCCGGGTGTGGTCCGGCTGGGCGTCGCGACGGGCGGCCTGGGCCAGGCCTGCTATCAGCTCGTCCAGGTGAATACCGGGAGCGGTTGGCGCGCGTTGGCAGGCAATGCCGTGACCAACACCCTGGCCGCCGACGAGACCCAGACCTGGCAAGTCCGGGTCGTCGGGCTGGACGGGCTGGTCTCGCCGGTCGAGACGATCGACGTGCGGGCCGACGGCGCGATGCCAACGGCCGGGCTCAACGCCGGGCTGGTGGTGACGTATGGCCTGGCCGCGCTGACCGGAAACGCAGCCGACGATGGCAACGTCGACTATGTCGAGGTCCGGGTTGGGGATGGGCCATTTGCCCGGGTGGATGTGGACGATCCGGCCCCGGTTGCGCTGGCGCGCCCGAGCGCGAGCGCGGCATGGTCGTTGGCTTTGGACGTGGGCGAGCGAGATGGCGAGACGCTCTCGATCACCGTGCGGGCCGTCGACGGCGCTGGCAACGTGGGCGCCAGCAGCATCGTCACGCTGCTGGTCGACACGGTCGCGCCGCGTATCACGCCCACCTTAAGCGCGGGCCCGCCGGCCGGGGTGACGATCACGGCCAGCGATGGCAGCGGCGTGCAGGCGGTGGAGGTGAGCCTCGATGGCGGGGAGACGTATCTGCCGGCGACGGACATGGGCGGTGTTTGGACGTTTGCCTTCAGCGCCTGGTCCGGCCCGCGCATCGGTCTTGTGACGGTGCGGGCGGAGGATGTCTACGGCAACGTCAGCCAGGCCACCCTGGCGGCGCCGAGCTTCACCGCCCATTTGCCATTCGTGCAGCGGTAGCGGCGTACAACGAATGCAGGGCAGGGGCGAGCGCAGGCACGGCATATCCGCCGCCCTTGTCATTCTGAGTGCGGCCTATCGAGCTGACGCATAAACGCGAGTAACAGGCCGCGCGAAGGACCCCTGTGATGTTGCGCGGAAGCATAGGATATCGGTGATAGCACGCGTATGCCGATCCACCCATGCGCGGGGTGACGTCACAGGGGTCCTTCGCTCGCCCACACCGTTCGTCCCGCCCGAGACCCCATGGGGCTCACTGCTCAGAAACCAGGCCGCTCCGCTGGACGCGGTCGCGAACACCCTAAAGGTGGGCCCACATACGCTCGCGGCAGGGAGAAGCTTGAAGGGGCCCACCTTTAGGGTGTTCGCCCGGAGCGCACTTCCCTTCGCGCCACGACGTCGCGCCGCCGCCGTTTCTGACAGCCCTTTCCCCGACAGCGGTCCGTAACTCAGGATGACAAGAATGGAGGATCGACCATGCGGCGTCTTGACCATGCGCACCTTAACCGAATGACATTGCGCCTTCGCGAGGATGGCGCTGCACTAACGCAACTGCGCGTCCTCGAATTCACCGCCCCTGCCACTGCGGCTGGCGCTTCTGGACAAACGCGCCCATGCCCTCCTGGGCGTCGACATGCGTGGCGTTGGCGGCCATCACCCCGCTGGCATAGGCGTAGGCCTGGGCCTGGGGCAGGCCGTACTGGCGATAGAAGGCCTGCTTGCCGATCTCGATCACGGCGCTGCTGGCACTGGCGATCTTGTTGGCCAGGGCGAAGGTCTCGGCCTCCAGCGCGTCGGCGGGAACAACCTTGTTGATCAACCCATACGCCAGCGCCTCGCCGGCCGGCACAAAATCGCCGGTGAGGAGCATCTCCATCGACTTCTTCTGGCCGACCGCCCGGGTGAGGGCGACCATCGGGGTGGTGCAGAACAGGCCGATCTTGACGCCGGGCGTGGCGAAGCGGGCGCCCTCGGCCGCCACGGCCAGGTCGCAGGTGGCGACGAGCTGGCATCCGGCCGCGGTCGCGATCCCCTGGACCTGGGCGATGACGGGTTGGGGGATGCCCTGAATCGTCTGCATTAGAACCGTGCACACTTCGAACTCGTGCGCGTAAAAGTCCGCGTCCCGGCCGAGCATCTCGCCCAGGTCGTGGCCGGCCGAGAACACCGGCCCATTCCCGCGCAGGATGACGACCGAGAGGGTCTTGTCCTCGCCGATGGCCTTGAAGCAGGCGATGAGCTCGTCCATGTGCTCGACCGACAGCGCGTTGCGCTTCTCCGGGCGGTTCATGGTGACGAAGCCGATCTTGCCCTCGCGGGTGAAGAGGATGTGCCGATACGGGTTGTCCATGCGGGCGATTATGGCAGACCAATACCCCTGTGTCGGTGGCAAGGGAGTGCAAGCAAGAGCTAGCCGTTCTCCCAGCGGGAGAGGGGTTGGGGTGAGGGGCGCGAGCGTGACGCAATCGCCCCTCACCCGCGCGCCTCGCGCCGAGCGCACGGCGCGAGGCGCGCGGGTGAGGGCATCGGGTGTGCCGGGCCGTAGCCCGGAAGGCAGATGCGCGGCGAGCGCGGCGCGCGGTACGGTTTGGGTACGCCCGACCCACTAAACTGCACCCATGAAGTTGCCGCCCCAGGTCCTCGCGCCGAAGACGACTCGAATCAGGAGCTTGATCATGAAAACCATCCTCCCGCCCGTGTTGCGCGCTGTTGGCGCATTCGCCCTTGCCGTCTCAATGAGCCACGTCGCGCCGCTAGCCGCGCTGACGATTCCCGAGCCGCTCGTCCGCCTGGCCGACGCCGGCCCCGCGCTCGGCCCGATGCTCCCGCTGGCGGATGTCCTTGTGCGCACCGGCACCGTCATCCCGGTCGTCGACGGATCGTGTTTTACGGGTGGAAGCGGCGAATATGGTGGCGACGCCACCCTGCTGACCCTCCCGATCACCTTGACGGGCGGATCGGTCGTCAACGCCCAGCTCTATCTGAAGCACACCGCCACCATCGTCTGGGCCTGCTTCAATAACCTCCCGCTGGCGTCGGGAGCGCTCTCGCCAACGAATCAGGTCGCCATCTACCTGCACCCCAATGCCAGCCCGCCGGCGACGCCCGGCGCGGAATCCAAGCGCTTCTCCATCGGCCAGACGGGCATTCTGTCGGTCACGCGGGGCGGCTTCGGCGGCGCCTGGCGAGCCTGGACCGAGCCCCTGGGCGCGTTCACTGCGGCGCGCTTCATTGAAGACCTGGATGGCGTGCCGATCGATTGGTCGGCCGAGCTGCGGATATCGCGCACGGCATTCAATAACATGTCGTGGACGGTCGACGGGAAGATCGGGCACACCCTCGAGAATCTGCGCTCGTCCAGCGACGTGCAGGGCGGCGGCATTGCCGGCTTCAGCAAGACCAATCCCTCAAGTTGGAAGACCGGCGATTTTGATAGTTCGGCCACCGGTTCGGCCAACCTGATCGCGAGCTGGCTCGAGGTCACCCAAGCCGTCCAGGACCCCACCAACAGCGTCGTGTTGGTCGATGGCAAGCGCACCTTCGTCCGCTTCCACGTCCGAAGCGCGAGCGGCTCGGTGAGCGCCACTGCGCGCCTGAGCGGCATCCGCGGCAGCACCCGGCTTGGCGCGCTCTATCCGATCAACCCCGGCGGTGTCATCAGTGTCGGCGTGGCCCCGGATCGCGGCCAGATCAACGATAGCTTTCTGTTTGAGCTGCCGCGGGCCTGGTTGAGTGGCACGGTGAATCTATTGGCGGAGCTCAACCCGTATCACGTCCCCGAGGAGAGCTCGTATGCCGACAACAACTGGGCGCTCCCGATCAGTTTTGCGGTGACCGATCCCCTGCGGGTCGCGCTGCACAATGTGCAATACCGTTCCGCGGCCGGCACGCTCGTCAAGGCCCGCCGGTTTGACGAGCGGATCCTGCTGTCCTATCTGCGGCGCGCGTATCCCATCTCAAATCTCGATGCCCTGATCCGCACAACGTCTGATTTCGACGCCAATGGCCCATTTGCGAGCAACATCGCCGGCGCGGCCGGGCACGCCCGGAATGTGGTCGCCTCGCATGCGGTCAATACCGGCGGCCGGCGGATGCAATTGGCGATGGTTTCCGACATGGGCGGGTTCATGCGCGGCCAAACCGGCTGGAACATCGACGGGGTGTGGGAGACGGCGGCGCCTTCCGGTGCGCCATTCGGCAGCCTTGGCTGGGATATCGATGGTTCCTATGCCGACTGGTATATGGCCCATGAACTGGGCCATGCCCTTGGGCGCCCTCACATCGGGAACAACATCTTCAACAACATTAACTGCGGGGCCGACTGGCAACCGGCCTATGGCTACTGGCCGTATGTCGACAGCCAGATCGGGCCGCGGAACGAGGCGCGTTTCTATGGGTTCGATGCGGGCGGCTATGTGGACGAGGTTGTGGGCGCCTCAAGCTTCCTGCCGATGCGGGTTGTGCCGCCCACCAATACCGACTTCATGAGCTATTGCGATAACCAGTGGATCTCGGACTTCACAACCACCAACCTCCGAAATTCGATCAACAGCCGCTTCCCAGCCGCGCTGGCTCTGGCCCGCCCGGAGGCGGCCGAAGCGGCCAGCGCAGCGGGCGATTTCCTGCGGCTGTATGGCACGATCAGCGCCGCTGGCGTGGCCGTCCTGGATGAAGTCAAGCGTGTGCCCTGGGTGCCCGTGGCATCGACGCTTGGCAGTGGCGGCTATGCCATCCGGCTGTTTGACGGCGTGAACGCGCAACTGGCGAGCTATACCTTTGACGCGCCGACTGGCACGCTCGAGTCCGGCGCCATCGTGCGCGGCATTTCGCATAACGTGAACTATGTCGCCGGAACCCGGCGGATCGGGATCTTCGACTTCGGGGCCGGCCAGGAAATTGGCAGCATGGCGGTCAGCGCAAATGCGCCAACCGTCTTTGGTCTGACCTATCTGCCGTCCGCGCCGCTCCCTGCCTCCGGGCCGGTCACGCTCACCTGGTCGTCGGCGGATGCGGATGGCGATCCGCTCAAGCATGAGATCTGGTACAGCGCCGACAATCAGGCCTCCTGGCGCATGCTCGCCAACGGGATCACCGGCACGACCCATACCCTTGACGCGTCCGAATTGGAGGGCACCAATGGCGGGTTGTCCGCGTATTTCCGCGTCTTTGCCTGGGATGGCGCACTGACCGGGTACGCTGAACCGATCAAGTTTGCCGTCGTGGGCAAGAGACCCGAGGCCGCGGTTGTCGCGCCCGCCAACAACGCCCGCTACGGTTACGGCCAGTCCTTCGCGCTGGAAGGACTCGGGCAGGACTTTGAAGATGGGACCCTGCCCGACAACCGGATGAGCTGGACGTCGAACCTGAACGGCTTTCTGGGCAGTGGCCGCCTGATCCACCCCGAGCTGCTCTCGCCCGGGATTCACACCTTGACCTTGCGCATGACCGACACGCACAACATGACCAGCACCGCCTCGGTCCGGGTGCAGATTGACACCGAGGTCGAACTGGCTGGCGTCGCGGCCAACACCCTGGCGGTGTGGCCGGCCGTCACCGGATTTCTGGGGAACTGGGCCGGCACCCCGATTCCCACTCAGACCCTCAGCATCCGGAATCTGTTCGGAACGAACATTCCGTGGACGGCGGCCACAAACGCGGACTGGCTTGCCTTGTCGAAGACGTCCGGGAGCACCGCCGACCGCATTGTCATGACGGCCACCAACGGCGTCGTGGCGACCCAACCCGAACGGACGGCCGTGATCACGATCACCGCGCCCCTGGCTGCGAACAGCCCGCAGGTCGTCACGGTCACGTTCGAACTGCTGTCCGGCCCGCCTCTGCGGGCGTATACGGCGCTGGTCATGCGGTAGGCGGGCCAAAGCCCCGCTCCCAGGGGGAGACGGCATGGGGTCTTCACCACAAAGACACAAAGGCACAAAGAGACCAAGGTTTCTTTGTGTCTTTGTGCCTTTGTGGTGAAACAGCTCCCGGCTGTCGGCGCCTGCTCCGCTAGAATGAGCAGGCCATGAAGAATGTCCTCATCACCGGCGGGGCCGGGTTTATCGGCTCCAACTACGTCCGCTACGCTTTGGAGCGCCACCCTGATTGGAACGTCGTCGTCTACGACAAATTCACCTACGCCGGCAACCCGGACAACCTGGTCGACATCGCGGCCAAGTTCAAGGGCCGCTATGCGCTCGTACGGGGCGATATCGCCGACCGCGAGGCCGTATTCGACGCCGTGCGCGGCAACAATACCAGCGTCATCATCAACTTCGCCGCCGATTCGCACGTCGATCGCTCGATCGAGACGCCCGGCACCTTCATCATGACCGACTGCTACGGCACCTACGAGCTGCTCGAGGCCGCCCGCGCTTTCAAGGTTGAGCGCTATCACCAGATCTCGACCGACGAGGTGTATGGCGACATCGACCCGCCCGGGCGCAGCCTGGAGAGCGACCCCGTGCGCCCGAGCAGCCCGTATTCGGCCAGCAAGACCGGCGGCGATTTGCTCTGCCTGGCCTATCACCGCACCTATGGCCTGCCCGTTACGATCACCCGCGGGACCAACAACATCGGACCGTTTCAGTACCCCGAGAAGGTCGTCCCAGTCTGGGTAACCAATGCCATCGACGATTTGCCGCTTCCGCTCTACGGAGACGGCAAACAGATGCGCGACTACCAGTATGTCCTCGATCACTGCGAGGGCATCGATGTGGTCGTCGAGAAGGGTGTGCCGGGCGAGGCTTATAACGTGGGCAGCGGGGTGGAGACCGCCAACCTCGATCTCGCCCACGCGATCCTGGATCTGCTGGGCAAGCCGCATTCGCTTATCCAGCCGATCACCGACCGGCCGGGCCACGACCGGCGCTATGCCGTCGACACCAGCAAAGTCCGCGGCCTGGGCTGGGCGCCGTCCAACACCTTCGCCGAGGCGATCGAGAAGACCGTGCGCTGGTACCGCGACAACGAAGTGTGGTGGCGCAAGATCAAGACCGGCGAGTATCTCGATTACTACAAGCGCCACTACGGCGGTCGAGAAGTCGGGTAACGGTGTTCGAGCTTACGTTTCTCGGCACGGCAGCGTCCACGCCGCTGCCTCGGCGCGGGCTGTCCTCGGCCATCGTCACCCACGACGACTACCGCTTCATGGTCGATTGCGGCGAGGGCACTCAGCGCCAGCTCCTCTCGAGCGGGCTTGGCTTTCGGCGGCTCGAGCACATCCTGCTGACCCACGCCCACCTCGACCACTACTTTGGGCTGGGCGGGATGCTGTCGACCCTCGCCCAGTGGGAGACCCTCGACCGGCTGCGGATCTATGGCGGGAACGCCGTCCTCGACCGGGTCGAGGACCTGATCTACCGGATCGCCTTTCGGGGTCAGAAGCCGCCGATGAAGATCGAGTTGGTTGCCATCAAGCCCGGCGTCCTGGTCAGCGCCGACGACTTTGATGTGGTCGCTTTTCCGGTCCGGCACCGCGGGCCGGACTGCTTTGGCTTTTTGTTTCAAGAGCATTCGCGCCGCCCGTTTCTGAACGAGCGCGCGACCGAGCTGGGCGTGCCGAATGGCCCCGAGCGTCGCGAGCTGGTCAAGGGCGCGCCGATCACGCTGGCGGACGGGCGGGTCATTCAGCCCGACGATGTGCTCGGCCCGCTGCAGCGCGGGTGCAAGTTGATGATGACCGGCGATTGCGCCGAGACCGAGAGCCTGGTCAAAATCGCCCGCGACGCCGACGCGATCGTCACCGAGGCGACCTATCTCGATGTCGATGCCGAGCTCGCCCGCAGCTACGGCCACCTGACCGCCGGCGACGCGGCCCGCTTCGCGCTCGAGGCCGGCGCGCGGCAGCTCATCCTCAACCATATCTCCGGCCGGAACAGCGAGAAGGACATTGCCGACGAGGCCCGCGGGATCTTCCCCAACGCCGTCGTCGCGCGTGACTTCGACACGTTCAAGATTCGAGGTGGATGAGTGTTTTGCATAGGTGGGCAAGTACTGCCGGCATGGGTACTCGGAGCGCCGGTATTGGAGCGCCCACTCAATACGTGCAGCATTTCACGCTCGTTTGCCGGCCAATGCCCAACGGCATGAATTGATGACGGCGTTCAACGCCTGGCCCCGAAGGGGCCAAATGTGATAGCCCAGGGCGAAGCCCTGGGTTACGCCCCCATATTCGTGCCGAGCCCTGAAAGGGCGAGATACCCGAGTGTTGCATTGGATGACCCATCTCGGGGTTGACGACGGTCCGTGCAGTTGCGCCCTTTCAGGGCTTGGCGTGTGTTATCACCGCTTTCCCAGGGCTTCGCCCTGGGCTGTCTCATTCGGCCCTTTCAGGGCCGGGGACTGACTAGTTTCCCAAGGCGTTGACCTGGGCTATCTGGTGTGGGCCCTGCAGGGCCGGGCACGGATTGCGTCACCAACGCAATGCCGTTGGGCGATAACCTATGCGCCACCCATCCGCTTCACGGTCTTCTTTGTCGGCAGGGCCGTCCACGGATCCTCGGGCCAGGGGTGCTTGTTATAGCGCCCGCGCAACTCCTTGCGGACCGACGGGTAGGTGGTCGTCCAGAAGCTGCGCAGATCCTGGGTGACCTGGATCGGCCGTTGGGCGGGCGAGAGCAGATGCAACAGCACCTTCGTCCGGCCTGCGTTGACGGTCGGCGTATCCGCCTGACCGAACATCTCCTGCAACTTCACGGCCAGAACCGGCGCGGCGCCGTCGGGGAAGTACTCCAGCCGGATCGATGACCCGCTTGGAACCACGAGATGGGCGGGCGCCAAATCATCCAGATCGATGCGCTGCCGGCGCGTGGCGAGAGCGGCCAACATCGCTTGGGTGTCCAACCGGGCGAAATCGGCCCGGCTGGACACGCCCTCGAGCCATGGCCCAAGCCAATCGTCGACCCGGGCCAGCAGCCCCGCGTCGGAAACGTCCGGCCACGGCTCGCCGCGCCAGGCCCGCACGCTCTCCATCCGGGCCTGCCATTGGCGGGTCTCTTCCGTCCAGGTCAACAGACCCAGCCCCTCCGTCCGAAGCGCATCGCACAACGTGCTATTCCGTTCTTCACGGGGCGGATTGGCGAGCGGGCGCTGGGACAGGACCAACTCGCCGACCCGTCGCTCGCGCTGGGCGAGCAGCGCGCCCTTGCGCGCGTCCCAGCCCACCACATCGTGTTCGATGGCCAACGCCTCGAGGTCCGTCTCGCGCAAGGGGGCGGCAAAGTGGATCCTGCCCTCGTCGCTGCCGTCGTCGAGGTGGGCGACGGCGAGCCAGTCCGATCCGTGCAGGCCGTCGCCGTCGGGCAGGCGCACACCCCGCCCGTTGGCCATCCGATACCGGGCGGACCCGCGCTCTCTCGCCCGCGCGATGCGATCGGGATAGGCCAGGGCTACGAGCCGGGCCACGTCCTGCGGGTCGACCGGGCCATTGTCGATCCGCGCGTTGAGCTGCCGGCGCCACAGACCCGCGATCCGCTCGATCCGACTGAGCGCCCGGGCATCGGCGCCATGCTGGCTTTGGCCCGTTGCGCGCCAGGCCCGGAGCGCCTCGACCCGCAGGCTCAGATCGACGCCCGCCGCCGAGCCGCGCGGGAGTGGATCGCGCTCGTCAAGCAACGCGGCGACATCGGCAGCCAGAGCCGGGAGCGGGCCGCCGATGGCCTGCGACGCGATCAACAAGTGGGCGAGCCGCGGATGGGTCGGCCACTCGAGCATCGCCCGCCCGCGCGCAGTCAGGGTATCGCCCTGCATGGCCCCGAGCTGCTGAAGCAGATCCAGCGCCTGGCGCAGCGCGCCGGCGGGCGGCGGGGTCACCCAGCGCAGCTCGCCTGCCGCGCGCGCCCCCCACTGGGCCAGCTCGAGCCGCAGCGGGGCGAGGTCGGCCTCCAGGATCTCCGGGCGGCGGGTGGGAATGAGCCGGACCTGGGTGCCGGCTGACCACAGGCGCAGGCATGCGCCCGGGCCGAGGCGGCCCGCCCGGCCCGATCGCTGGTCGGCGCTGTCGCGGGTGATCCGGGCGGTCTCGAGCCGGGTCAGGCCGGTCCGCGAATCAAAACGTGGCACGCGGGCAAAGCCCGAGTCGACGACGACGCCAATGCCCGCGATGGTCAGCGACGTCTCGGCGATCGAGGTCGCCAGCACGACCTTGCGCCGCCCGCGCGGATCCGGATCAAGGGCGGCCTGCTGGGCATCCAGCGACAGATCGCCGTGCAAGGGCAGTACGGCCACATCCGGATGGCGTTCGGCGACGAGGATCTGGGCGCGCAGAATATCGCCCATCCCAGGCAGAAAGGCCAGCACATCGCCGGTGCGTTCATCGAGGGCGCGGGCTACTGCGCCTGCTACGGCGATTGAGAGCGGGCCTTCGGGATCGCTGGCGATGTAATTGACCGTGATCGGAAACTGACGGCCGCTGGCGGTAATGACTGGCGCATCGTCCAGTGTCGCGCGGAGTGCCTCCGCGTCCAGCGTCGCCGACAGGATCAGGATCCGCAGATCTTCGCGCAGATGGCGCTGGGCGTCCCGGCACAGGGCCAGGGCGAGGTCGGCGTCGAGGCTGCGCTCATGAAACTCGTCGAAGATGACCAGGCCCACGCCCTCCAGCCCCGGATCGGCCTGCATCCGGCGGGTGAGGATGCCCTCGGTGACGACTTCGATCCGGGTGCGCGGGCCGGTCCGGCGCTCAAAGCGAATGTGATAGCCGATGGTCTGCCCGACTGGCTCGCCCAGGGTGTGGGCCATCCGGGCCGCGACCGAGCGGGCCGCCAAACGGCGCGGCTCAAGCATCAGGATGCGTTGGCCATTAAGCCACGGCTCGTTGAGCAGTTCGAGCGGGAGGACGGTGCTCTTGCCTGCGCCGGGCGGGGCCTGAGTGATGACCAGGCCGCACGCGCTCAGGCGCGCCCGCAGTTCGGGCAGGGCGGCGTAGATGGGAAGCGGCTCGTCCAATATTCAGCGAGGATACCCGAGGAACGCCATCGACGCTTCGCGTCGATGGCGTTCCTCGGTCAACCCCACAACGTCCGCAAAAAGCGCAGCCAGTTGCCGTGCATGATCCCGTCGATGTCGGCTTGAGCGTAGCCGCGCTCGGCCAGCAGCCCGGCCATCTTCTGCAGATCAGCGATGGTGTTCAGATCGTTGGGCGAGCCCTCGCGCCCAAAGCCGCCGTCCAGGTCGGTGCCCAACGCGCAGTGCCGGGACGTCCCGGCGAGCTGGCAGATGTGGTCGATATGGTCGATGATCTCGCGCATCATCACCGGCTTCTCGTGGGTGACGTTGCTCCAGCTCCCGAGCTGCCAGCCGGCCCGAACCATGCTGACGTCGAACGACGCCCCCAGCACGCCGTCGCGTTCGAGGATGACCTTGATCTGGGCGTCGGTGAACTGGCGTTGGTAGGGGACCAGGGCCCGCGCGTTCTGGTGGCTGGCCAGCAGCGGGCCGTCGTAAATCTTGACCGCCTGCCAGAATGCCTCGTCGCACAGGTGGGTGCAATCCATCGCGATGTTGAGACGGCGCATTTCCTTGAGCAGGGCCGGCCCAATCCCGGGGGTGAGCGGGCGCTCAGTTCCCGTCCCGCCCGCATATCGATTCGGGCCGTAATGCGCCGGGCCGAGCAGGCGCAGACCGAGGGCATGCCACTCGGCCAGCTCGCCGGGTGTCGTGATCGGGTCGGCGCCCTCCATCGACAGGACCAGCCCAAGCGGCGGCTGGCTGGCGGTCCTGGCGGGGCGCTTCTTTTCCCAGGCCTGCCAGGCCGCCACATGCGCGTCGAGCTGGGCCAGGGTCTCGATCATGCGGATGTGCCCGGCCTGCTCGATGTGGCGATACCAGGCGAGCTGGCCCTTGGCCGCGGCATGACACTGGCCGACCGAGGCGTAGTCGATGCCCTGTCCGCGGTGGCCGGTGTTGCGCGCGAGCAGGGTGGCGAAGGACAGAAACACCCGCCCCTCGCGCATCTCAGGCAGGGCGACCGTGTTCATCGCCCGCGATTTGCCGGCCGTGCCCGGCAATTCAATCTGACGGATCGTGTTCACGCTCTGGAGCAGGTCGCGTTCCCACGACATCGCGTTCCAGGCCAGGTCCAAGTGCGAATCTACAATGAGCATGATTGCCTCGTGTGACTGGCGAGATCACCCAGCCCACGCGAAGCGCGGGCTGGGTGATCTCGCCGGAGGTTAGGGTTTCTTGTATCCGAGCTTGCACGAAATGATCTCGGCGGTGGCGATGATCAAGCGGGCAAATTCCGTTTCGAGGTCGCGGCTGACCCGGTTGGCGACGGCTGAGATGCTGATTGCGGCAATCGCGCCGCCATCCTGGTCATAAATCGGCGCGCCCACACACCACGCGCCTTCCTCGTTCTCGCCATTGTCGATCGAATAGCCGCGCTTGCGGGTGGCGGCCAGCTCACGGCGCAGCGCGTCGATCGACGTCACCGTGTTTCGGGTGCGGGCCGCAATCCGGGTCGGAAGATGGGCGTGCCATTGCTCCGGCGGGCGGAAGGCCAGGATGGCCTTGCCAAGCGAGGTCGAATACACCGGATCGTGCGCGCCGATGGTGGCCTGCATGCGAAGCGTGTGCCGGCTTTGGGCCATCTCGAGATAGACGACATCCGGGCCGTTCATCACGCCCAGGTTCACCGTCTCGCCGCATTGATCGCGCAACTCGCGCATGAGTGGATAGGCCAGTTCGCGCACCCGCAAGCTCGGATCGACGGTGCGGCCAAGCGACCAGGCCCGGGCGCCGAGCCAATAGGTGTCTTCCGACTTGTCGTACGAGAGAAAGCCAGAAACGCACAGCGTCTTCAGGTATTTGTAGACCGTGGCCTTGGGCAACTTGACGAGCTGCACGACTTCCGCCAATCGAAGCTCGCGTCCGGCATCCCCCAGCGCGGCCAGCACGCGCAGCGACTTGAGCACAGGTTTCACTACGTAAGCGCTATTGGCCGTGGTCGGTTCTTGATTCGTCGATTTCGGCATGTAATGGGCGAGTCTACCCCGCGCGCCGGCGTGTATCGTCCCGATACGTTTCCCTGCACGGAACGGGAATCTATTGGCACGCAACATGATTGCTGGTTCAATGAAACTCTATGAAAAGCCACGAGCGGTCCAAGGCCCTGTTTGAGCGCGCGAAATTGTCGCTGGCGGGCGGTGTGTCGAGCGAGTTCCGGAAGTTCAACTCGCCGCATCCCTTCGTCTATTCCCGCGGGTTGGGCAGCCGGATCGTGGATGTGGATGAGAACGAGTATCTTGATTTCACCCTGAGCCAGGGCCCGCTGATTCTGGGGCACAGCCACCCGTATGTGCTTGAGCAGGTCGAGAAGGCCTCGCGCGAGGGCCAGCTTTACGCGGCGCTGCACCTGGGCGAGATCGAATTGGCCGAGAAGATGCAACGCCTGATCCCCTGCGCCGAGCTCATTCGTTTCAACCTGTCGGGTTCGGAAGCCGATCATGCCGCGCTGCGGGTCGCCCGGGCGGTCACTGGCCGGCGCAAGTTCCTGCGTTTCGAGGGCCACTATCACGGCTGGTTTGACAATGTGGCCTGGAATGTCGGCTCGCCTTCGCTCGAGGCCATGGGCGCGCGCGAAGCGCCGATCCAGGTGCCCTGGTCGCAGGGTCTGCCTGCTGGCTCGCGTGACGAGTTCATCGTGCTGCCCTGGAACGATTTGGACCTGGTCGAGCGCGCCTTTGTCGCCCACGGTCGAGACATCGCCGCCATCATCACCGAGCCGATCATGTGCAACGCTGGCTGCATCGAACCACGGCCCGGCTATCTGAAGGGCCTGCGCGATATTGCCGATCGCTACGGCTGCGCCCTTATCTTCGACGAGGTCATCACCGGATTCCGGATTCACCTGGGCGGCGCCCAGACCTATTACGGGGTCACCCCCGACCTGGCCATCTTTGCCAAGGCGATGGCCAATGGTTATCCGATCTCGGCCATCGTCGGCAAGCGCAAGTGGATGCAGCCCATCGCCGACGGCGTCGTCGTCCACGCCGGCACGATGAATGCCGGCAATCCCACCGTCGCGGCGGCGCTGGCCACGATCGAGGTGCTGGAACGCGATCACGTCAACGAGCGCCTGCATCGCCTGGGCCAGCGCCTGATCGCAGGCTTGCGCGCGGCCGCCCATGAAACCGGCCAGAACGCCATCGTCATGGGGCCCGGGCCAATGGTCCACATCGGCTTTGCCAACGAGTCGGACGTGCATGAGTTCCGGGATACGCTCAAGTACGACAAGCCCAAGGGATCGCGCTTTGTGAGCGAAATGCAGGAACGCGGGATTCGCATCATCGGGCGCGGGCTGTGCTACATCAGCGCCGCCCACACCGAGGCTGAGATCGACCACGCCGTCGCCGTGGCCCGCGAGGTCTTCAAGATACTCACCTGAGACTTTGGCGGGAACGCAATCCCCGTGCTTCGCGCGGGGATTGCGTTCCCGCCCCCCAACTGCCATGCGCATCGCCATCGCCTCGATCATCCACGAATCGAACAGCTTCGCCGCGAAAAGCACGCCCCTGGCGGACTTTCGGATCCTGCGCGGCGCGGAGATCAGCCGCTTCTATGCCGGCGCGCACAACGAAGTGACCGGCTTCATCGAGGGCGGCGCGCGGCATGGCTATGAGCCCGTGCCGACCCTGTGCGCCTCCGCCACGCCGTCCGGGGTGGTCCAAGCCGAGGCCTTCAACTGGCTGGCCGACGCGCTGGTCGATGCGCTCAAGGCAGCCGGGCCGATCGATGGCATCCTGCTTGCCCTGCACGGCGCATTTGTGGCCGAGAACTTCGACAACGCCGACGCTGAATTCACTCGCCGGGTGCGGGCGGCATTTGGGCCAGGCCTCCCGCTGGTCGTCACCCATGACCCGCATTGCAGCCTGGGCGCGGGTGTCGTCGCCAACTGCGACGCCCTTGTGATCTACAAGACCAACCCCCACATCGATATGCGCGAGCGCGGACTACAGGCTGCCGCCATCATCAGCGCGATGATCCGGGGCGAGGCTCGCCCGACCATGGCCTACCGCGCGCTGCCGATGATGATCAACATCGCCCACCAGCACACCAG
>Ga0209477_1001166_pt1 | contig 16083 bp, 14 predicted proteins | sample KloWWTupernatant_FD_187180 | JGI IMG/M metagenome (GOLD analysis project Ga0209477, IMG submission 187180) | Active sludge microbial communities from Klosterneuburg, Austria, studying microevolution and ecology of nitrifiers - Klosterneuburg... | ecosystem: Engineered > WWTP > Aerobic digester >... | reverse complement strand
CGGTGAGCAGCACGCTCATGTCGTCGAGCGTCGCGAAGATGTCCCGACGCTGGACGACGACCTCCTTCGGCTTGGGCTTTCCACGCTCGCCCCCCGACTCGGCGATGTCCGCCACGCGATCCTGGGCGCCCTGGATCGTCTCGAGCGGCCGCTTGATCTCGCGGATCCGGAATTCCAGCTTTCGCCATTCCGGCGACTTCGGATTCAGCCAGCGCTGTGCCGGCGCGGCCAGCTGCGTCGCGGCGGTCGCGAGCGTGGCCAGCAGCGCAGCGACGACCAGCAGCGCGCCCAGCCAGCGGGGCAGCCGAATCCACTCGAGGACGTCGACTGCCGGCGTCAGCAGCAGCGTCAGCAGGATCGCCAGCAGGATCGGCAGCAGCAGCGCTTCGCCGGCAGACAATCCGGCGATGCCGGCGACCAGCGCCAGGACGCCGAGGCTGATCCGCATGCCCGGCCAGCCGGGCCACGATTCGACGACCGTCGGTTCGCGCAGGGCCGGCGCCTCCGCGGACGCTCCAATGGCCTCTCCGGCCGTCTCCGCGGCCACCCCGTCGGACCGACTGTCCGCTGCGTCAGTCTCCTTGTGGTTCGTCATCGCGCTCCCCCGCCCAGCCAGGCACCCGCCAGCCGCGGGAAAGCGCAGCAATCCGCAGGCCCGCCGTGACCAGGACGCCGGCGACGAGCGCCTGCCAGCCCGCGCCGATCGTGCTCGCCACCGCGAGGAACGCCCAGGCGCCCGCGAAGGCGCAGATCGCGTACGGCCGGTGATCGCGGAAGGTCGCCGGCACCTCGTTGCACAGCACGTCGCGCATGACGCCGCCGAACACGCCGGTCACCACGCCCATCAGCGCGCACACGATCGCCGGCTGCCCGATCTCCCAGGCCATCCCGCTGCCGGACGCGCTGAACAGCCCGAGGCCGAGCGCATCGGCCCACAGCATCGGCCGCGCCGACGGCGACAGGTGCACGGCGCGCAGCCAGACCGAACCGACGACGACCATCGCAAGCACGATCCAGACGTAGCCGCTGTGCCGCACCCAGAAGAACGGCCGGTGATCGAGCAGCAGGTCGCGCAGCGTGCCGCCGCCGAAGGCCGCGAAGAAGGTCACCGCCGCGACGCCGACGATATCCATCCGTTTGCGCGTCGCTTCGATGAAGCCCGACAGCGCGAACGCCAGCGTGCCGGCGACTTCGATGCCCGACAGCAGCAGGCCGGCAGAATCGGCCGCGTTCATCGCCCGGCGCGTTCGCGCAGGATCCTGCGCCGCTTCAGGACCACCGCCATCCGCCAGACCAGCAGCGTGGCAAAGTAACCGACCGCCGCAGCGACCACCGCCAGCACCGACAGCCCGACGACCAGCGGCCTGCCGATGCCGTTGAGCCGTTCCCACCAGAACGCGAGCCACGCGACGAAGCCGCCGGATGCGGCCGGGTCCAGTGCCGTCTCGCCGACCACTTCGGGGGCGCCGAGCAACCACGCGCCGAGGCGGTACGCCGCGTAGTACATCGGCGCGAAGGTGAACGGATTGGTCACCAGCGTGGCCACCGCCGTCACCCACAGGTTGGCGCGCAGCAGGAAGGCCAGCAACGCCGCGACGGGAATCTGCGCAATCGGGATCAGGAACCCGAAGAAGACGCCGATGGCGATCCCGCGCGCCACGGCGTGCCGGCGCAGGCGCCACAGCTCGGGCTCGTGCAGGCGCGGTCCCAGCCAGCGCAGGAAGCGGCTGTGACGAATGGCATCGGGCGTCGGAATGAATCGCTGCAAGGTCGGGCTCGTCGACGCGCGGCGCGGCTGCGCGCCCGCCGGATCCTACCGTCTTTCACCGACGCGCGCCCCTCGCGGCAAACGCGCGGCTCGGGCGTTTATCATGGTTGCAGCCTCTCACGGTTCCCGCATGCAATCGCTCGACGCGTCCCGGACTGCCGAACTCCTGCCCTGGCCCGCGCTGGTCGACGCGCTGCGCGACATGCTGCGGCGCCGGCACGCGGGACTCACCGCCTCGCCCGAGCGGCTCGTCGTGCCGCTCCCGGGCGGAATCCTGCTCGCCATGCCGGCCACCGACAGCGAGTACGCCAGCACCAAGCTGGTCACCGTTCACGAGGGCAATGCCGCGCGCGGCCTGCCGGTGCTGCTCGGTGAAGTCCTGCTGATGCGCGCCGACACCGGGGAGCGACTTCTGATGCTCGACGGGCCGACCGTGACGGCGCGCCGCACCGCGGCCATGTCGGCGCTGGCCGTCGTCGAACTCGCACCGTCGCGCCGCGAGTCGCTGCTGATCTTCGGCAGCGGCGTCCAGGCGCGCGCGCACCTGGACGCCTTCGCTGCGCTGCTCGACGTGCGGCGCGTCCGGGTCTGCTCGCGCACGCCGGCGCACGCGCGGGCGTTCGTCGAGCATGCGCGCAGGCGTGGCATCGACTGCGCGGCGGTGGCAGAGCCCGCCGATGCACTGGCGCAGGCGGACCTCGTCGTCACCGGCACCACGGCGACGGCGCCACTGTTCGCGGACGAGCCGTCGTTCGACGGCTTCGTCACCGCCGTCGGCGCGTTTCGCCCGCAGATGTGCGAACTGCCGGCCGCGCTGCTGGCGCGCGCGTCGCTGTTCGTCGACGACCTCGACGGCGCACGCCACGAGGCCGGCGACCTGATCCAGGCCGGTGTCGACTGGGCGACGGTGACGCCGCTCGAACGCGTCGTGGCCGGCGCCGCGCAGCGGCCGGCGCGCGGCCCGGTCGTCTTCAAGAGCGTCGGCCAGGCGCTGTGGGACCTCGCCGCATGCCGGCTCGCCTGGTCGCGCGTCGCCGGCGCGACGGAGCGCTGACTTGGCGACGCCGGCAAGCGCGACGCAGGCGGACGTGATCGTCGTCGGCGCCGGCATCGTCGGCGCATCCTGCGCGCGACGGCTTGCCGAACGGGGCCTGCGCACCGTCGTGCTCGAGCGCGAGGCCGCGCCGGCGACCGGTTCGACCGGGCGCAGTGCCGCCGGCGTGCGCGTGCAGTTCTCCGAGGAGGTCAACGTGCGGCTGTCGGCGGCGAGCATCGCCGAGTATCGCGAGTTGCCCGAGGCCGGCTATCGTCCGATCGGTTACCTGTTCTACGTGCCGCACGCGCAGTGGGATGCGCACCTCGACGCCGCGAGAATGCAGCAGCGGCTCGGCATGCCGGTGGAGATCCTCGATCCGGCCGCGGCGTCGCGCATCGTGCCCGCCGACGTCGCGGGCTTCGCCGGCGCCACCTTCTGCGGCATGGACGGATACGTCGACCCGCACGGCATCACGATGGCGTGGCTCGCGCAGGCACGCGCCGCGGGCGCGACGCTGAGGCTCGGCGCCGCCGTGCAGGCCATCTCGCGACCGGTGACGCGCTGGCTCGCGGAGACCGTCGACGGGCGCTTCGAAGCCGATTGGCTGGTCAACGCCACGGGGGCCTGGGCCGGGGAACTCGCTGCAATGGCCGGGCTTCGGGTGCCGGTGCAGCCGGCACGGCGCATGGTCTACGTCACGGCGCCGATGAACCCCGCGCCGGCGTACCCGCTCACCGTCGACCTCGACACCGGCTTGTGGTTCCGCTCCGAGCGCGACCGGCTGATCTTCGGCCTGAGCAACCCGGACGACACCGGCTTCGTCGAGGGCGTCGACTGGACCTGGCTCGAAACCGTCTACGAATCCGCGTTGCGGCATTTCCCGTGGTTCGAGACGCTGTCGATCGATCGACGCGCGAGCTGGTGGGGGTACTACGAAACGACGCCCGACCACCAGCCGGTGGTCGGCGCGATGCCCGGCGCGCCGGGCTGGTACAACGCCTGCGGGTTCTCGGGGCACGGCGTGCAGCAGGCGGCCGCGATCGGGCGCGTCGTCGCGCAGGAAATCGGCGGCGAGCCGGCCTTCGTCGACGTCGCGCCGCTGCGCATCGGGCGCTTCGCATCGCCGGCCCGGCATGCCGAAAGGCTGATCGTCTGAGCATGCCGGCGAACGACCTGCCCGGCGCTGCGAAGCGCCCAGACACCGGCGCACCGCTCGACGTCGCGCTGGTCAAGACGAGCTCGCTCGGCGACGTGATCCACGCGCTGCCGGTGGTCACCGACATCCTCGCCGCCTTTCCCGGCGCGCGCATCGACTGGGTCGTCGAGGACTCGTTCGCAGAGCTTCCGGCACTGCATCCCGGCGTCGCCACGATCCATCGCGTGGCGATGCGCCGCTGGCGCAAGGCGCCGCTGTCGGCGCAGACCCGCGCCGAATGGGCGCGCTTTCGCGCGGGCTTCCGCACGCGCCGCTTCGACCTGATCCTCGACCTGCAGGGGCTGCTCAAGAGCGCTTTTCTCGCGTGGCAGGGCCGGGGCCTGCGCGCAGGCTTCGACCGCGCCAGCGCGCGCGAGCCGCTGGCCGCGCTGTTCTACCAGCGCCGCTTCCGCGTCGACCAGCAGCAGCACGCGATCAGCGCGTTGCGCGCGCTCGCCGCGCAGGCGCTCGGCTATGCAGTCGACGGGTCGCCGCGCTTCGCTCTCGCGCCGCCGCCGCCAGAGCAGCTGGCCGGGATGCCGGGTGGCCCGCTCGCTGCGGGCTCGATCGTGCTGCTGCACATGACCGCGCGCGCCGAAAAGCAGTGGCCAGCCGATCGCTGGCGCGAGCTCGCGCAGCGGCTCGACGCGCACGGCCGCGACGTCGTCGTGCCATGGGGCAACGACGGCGAGCGCGAACGCGCTGGCGCCATCGCGCGGGGACTGGCGCGCGTGCGCGTGCCCGAACGCCTGAGCCTGTCGCAGTGCGCCGCGCTGCTCGCGCACGCGCGCGCCGTCGTCGGCCTGGACACCGGCCTCACGCACCTGGCCGCCGCGTACGAGCGGCCGCTCGTGTTCATGGTGCCCGACACGCCCCGCTGGCCGCGCTACCGCGCCGAGCCGTTCTGGTTGCCGAAAGTGGCCAGCTTCGGCCATGCCGGCACGATGCCCGGGGTCGACGAAGTGTGGTCGGCGCTCGAGGGCCTGGGCGCGCTCGGCTGAGCGCCGGCCGGTCACCGTACGGGCCACGCCGGAGCGCGCCGCGACTCAGCGCATCGCGATGCGCACCGGGATCCGCCGCCGCCCGAAGCGTCCCGGCGCGTGGCCGAAGCGGCCCGCGAGCGCGGTGCCGCAGTGCGGACACGCGCCCCGCGCATCGAGCTCGTAGCCGAGGATCTCGTGCCAGTCACGCTCGATCAGCACGGCACCGCAACCGCCGCAGAAGGTTGCGCCGCCCTCGCGGTCGTGGACGTTGCCCGTGTAGACGTGGCGCAGGCCGTTGTCGAGCGCTATCTTGCGAGCCCGCGTCAGCGTCGTGTGGGGTGTCGCCGCGACGTCGGTCATCCGGTAGTCCGGGTGGAACGCCGAGAAGTGCAGCGGCACGTCGCGGCCGAGGTGCTCGGCGATCCAGCGCGTCATCGCGTCGAGTTCGTCGCTGCTGTCGTTCTGCCCCGGAATCAGCAGCGTGGTGATCTCGAGCCAGCAATCGGTTTCGTGCCTGACGTAGCGCAGCGTGTCGAGCACCGGCGCGAGGTGCGCGCCGGTGAGCCTGAAGTAGAACTCCTCGGTGAAGCCCTTCAGGTCGACGTTGGCGGCGTCCATCCTCGCGAAGAACTCCCGGCGCGGCGCCGCGTGGATGTATCCCGCGGTGACCGCGACCGTCTTGACCCCGGCTGCGTGGCAGGCGTCCGCCGCGTCCATCGCGTACTCGGCGAAGATCACCGGGTCGTTGTAGGTGAACGCCACGCTGGTGCAGCCGCTGTCGCGCGCGACCTCGGCGATGCGCACCGGGCTCGCGCGGTCCATCAGCCGGTCCATCTCGCGGCTCTTCGAGATGTCCCAGTTCTGGCAGAACTTGCAGGCCAGGTTGCAGCCCGCGGTGCCGAACGACAGGACGCTCGACCCCGGGTGGAAGTGATTCAGCGGCTTCTTCTCGATCGGATCGATGCAGAACCCGGAACTGCGCCCGTAGGTGGTCAGCACCATCGCGTCACCCTGGCGCGCGCGAACGAAGCACAACCCGCGCTGCCCGTCGTGCAGCCGGCAATCCCGCGGGCACAGGTCGCACTGGATGCGGCCGTCGTCGAGCGCGTGCCACCAATCCGCGGCGTGCGTATCGAAAGCGTCGTGCGCGACGTTCATGTGCAGGCCTCGCCGTCGCCGAACTCGAATACGCGGTAGCGCGACAACGTCACGTCGGCGTGCCAGAAGCCTGCCGGCAGGCCGGCCTTGCACCTGAGCGCCGCCAGGAATTCGCCCGCGTCGGCCATCTGCGCCCAGACCTGCGGAAGGAAAGTGGCCCGTCGCCCGCGCCAGTCGAGGACGACGCCGTCCTCGCGCGGGCGAAGCAGTCGCAGTGCCTCGTCTTCGGTCCGCGCCGGGATCCGTTCGAGCGCGCCCAGCAACGACACGCTGACCGACAACCCCTCCCACTCGGCGGCCGCGAGCGGCGCAAACCGCGGGTCCTCGAACGCGGCACGACGCGCGTTGCGCCGGACGTCCTCGTCCAGCGAGTGTTCACCGGCTTCGAGCCGACCGATGCAGCCGCGCAGCTGCCCGTCGCGGTGCAGCGTGACGAACGTCGCCCCCGGCCGCGCCAGCGAAGGATGCGACGGCTCGACCCGCTGCGGCAGGCCGAGCGCGCCAGCGATCGCATTGCGCGCTCGGCTGAGCAGCGCGTGGCCCAATGTGGTGTCGCGCCCGGCGGTGTCGCGCCCGGCGGCGCGGCTGGCGGCGTCGGCAGCCGATTCATCGCGCGACGCGCCACTCCAGAAACCGATAGCGCCGTACCCGACCACCCGCGCGCGGTCGCCGGCCGTGTCGCCCGAGTTGCGCAGGTCGAGCAGTTGCGGCGTCAATCCGCGGGCACGTGCGACCTGCAGCGCGCCATTGAGCGGGTCCGCGCCGCAGGCCTGTTCATGGTCGAGGTTCGAGTCGAGCGCGAGGATCCGCTCGACCGTCGCCGAATCGACCACGCGTGCCTGCGCGTACGGCAGGTAGTGCGACAGGTCCGAACTGACCACGACCAGCGTCTCGTCGCCGCCCCACAGCCGCTCGAGCACCTCGGCGACCTCGCCCGCGCTCGCGCGGCCGACCGCGAGCGGCACGATCGAGAAACGGCCGAGCACGGCCTGCAGGAAGGGCAGCTGGACTTCGAGCGAGTGCTCGTGCGCGTGAGCACGATCATCGGCCGCGACCTGCGGCAGATCGGCCAGCGCGGCGATCGCCGCGCGATCGACCGCGACCGGCCCAAGTGGCGTGTCGAATGCCGACACGGTCGGCGTTGCCAGTCCGCGAACCGCCACCCGATGGGTGGGACCGAGCAGCACGACGCGCGCGATCCGGTCGCGCCACGGCTCGAGCAGCGCGTAGGCGCGCGCCGCCACCGGACCGGAATAGACATGACCGGCGTGCGGAACCACCAGCAGCTTCGGGGCGGACGCACGATCGGCGACCGGCGCGAGCGACGCTTCCGACAGCCAGCGCGCAATGCCGCTGCGCAAGGCCCCCGGCTCCGCCGGGTAAAAGACTCCCGCTACCGCGGCCGGGCGCGTGGTCGACTGCATCGTGAACTCCATATTTTTATTACATGGGGGCGCGCCGGCCGGGAAGCAAGCCTGTCCGGGGGCTTCGCCTTGCCGGCGCACCGGCTCGCCGGCACGTCACCGGCCGCGGGCCAGCACGAACCGGTACTGCGCACCCGGCTGCCCCGCACGCGCATGCGTGAACGGCAACTCGATCTCGCCGGCGACCCCGCCGCCCGCATCGAGTCCGAGCACAGCCGCCTGCTCTCGCAGCCAGCCGGCGTCCTCGGCACCGGCGATCAGCAGCAGCGTCCCGTCGCCGGTCAGCGCCGGCGGCGGCGCCCCGAGCGGCCACACCTCGACGCGCGCGCGCGTGAACTGCGTCCTCAGCACGCCGGCCATCACGCGATCCGCCGCGACGATCGAACCACTGCCGTCGAAGCCCTCGGCCTGCAACGCGTGTGCGAGCGTCGCCGCAGGCTGGTTCAGGTCGCCGGGGCGCCCGCGCCAGCCATCGAAGGCCGGTCGCAACGTCAGCAGCACCAGGAAGACGAGTCCGACCACGACCAGCACGCGCCGGAACACGAACAATCGCCGGTGGCCGGCCAGGTCGGGACGGCAACCGAACCAGATCAGTGGCGCCATGCACAGCAGCGGCTGCAGCCAGCGCCCCTTGACGTTCGTGACGCCGCCGAGTGCCACCATCGCAGCCAGCAGCAAGGCCAGCGCCACCAGGTAGTTGAGCCAGAACCGGCAATGCATGCCGCGCGGCCGGTTCGCGCCGGCGCGCGGCCAGGCGTCGCGTCCGAACACCGCGCCCACCGCCAGCGCGAAGACGACCAGCGTGCCGAGCACTGCGTTGGCCAGACTGCCGAGCCCGCGAACCAGCCCCGCCCACGCACCGGGGCGCGCGTCCATCTTCGCCAGCGTGCGATCGCTCGCCATCTGCCAGTGGTCCAGCAGCCACCACGCGTGCGGCGCAACGACCAGCAGCGCGACCAACCCGGCCACGACCAGCCACGGACTGCGCGCCACCGGCCTGGCCTCGCGCGTGGCCAGCACCGCGAGCGCCAGCGCCGAGAAGAACAGCGCATAGCTGTACTTCGACAGCATCCCGAGACCGGCCAGGATGCCGAGCCACACGTACAAGGCCGGACGCGGGCGCTCGATCAGCTGCACCGTCACGAAGACCGTCGCGCTCGCCACCGCCGTCACCAGCACCGAGTGCGTCAGGTCGCGCTGCGACTCCCAGCCGATGTGCGGGATCAGCAGCATGCCGGCGGACGCGAGCAGCGCCAGCGGCGCGGGCATCGTCCGCAGCGCCGCCAGCCACGTGAAGACGTAGGTGAGCGCGAGCAGGACGTTCTTCAGCAGCGCCAGCGAGAATACCGACACGCCGGTCAGCTGGAACACGCCCCACTGCAGCCACGTGTACAGCGGCGGCTGCGCGCCGTAACCGGGTGCGAGCCCTTGCGTCCAGAGTGCCTGCTCGGCCTCGTCGAGTTCGAGCGCGTCGGAGACCAGCACGCGCGAGGCGAGGTGCGCGCCGAAGTACAGCAGCATCAGCCACAGCAACTGTCGCGCCGGCGGCGTGGCGTCGCCGGGCGCGGATCCCGGAGTCCGGTTCATGGGCAGGTCGCTCGATGACGCATCAGTTAACATTGCCGGCAGTCCGTCCAAGGCTCCCATGCTGCAATCCGCCGCACCCGAAGTCGCCTGCGCGCCGTCGACCGCCGAACCGGACGTCTCCATTGTCATCCCGGTCTACAACGAGGTCGACAACCTGCCCGAACTGGTCGAGCGGATCGAGCAGGCGCTGCGCCCGACCGGTCGCACGTTCGAGCTGATCGCGATCGACGACGGCTCGCGCGACGACAGCGCCGCGGTGCTGACCCGGCTCGCCGCCGACCGGCCCTGGCTTCGGCCGGTGCTGCTGGCGCGCAATTATGGCCAATCGAGCGCGCTGCAGGCCGGCTTCGACCGCGTGCGAGGACGCTACGTGGTCACGCTCGACGCCGACCTGCAGAACGATCCGCTCGACATCCCGGTGATGCTGGATCGCCTCGATCGCGACGACGGCGTCGACATGATCTCGGGCTGGCGCCAGCAACGGCAGGACAAGGCGCTGTCGCGCCGTCTGCCGTCGATGATCGCCAACCGGCTGATCTCGCGCAGCACCGGGGTGCAGCTGCACGACTACGGCTGCGCGCTCAAGGCCTACCGGCGCGAGATCATCGACCGCATCCGCCTGTACGGGGAACTGCATCGCTTCATTCCATCGCTGGCGCGCGACGCCGGCGCGCGGATCGCCGAGGTGCCGGTGCGCCACCACCCGCGCACGCGCGGCGAGTCGAAGTACGGCATCGACCGGACCTTCCGCGTGATCCTCGACCTCGTACTCGTCGTCTTCTTCATGCGCTACCGGCAGCGTCCGCTGCATGCCTTCGGCGGGCTGGGGCTCTGGCTCGCCGCGCCCGGCGCGCTGATCCTCGCTTGGCTGCTGGCGCTGAAGGTGAGCGGCGAGGACATCGGCGGCCGGCCGCTGCTGCTGGCCGGCGTGATGCTCGTGCTGATCGGCATGCAGCTGATCGTCGCCGGACTGGTCGGCGAGTTGCTGACGCGCATCTATCACGAGGGGCGCGGCACGCCGCAGTACCACGTGCGCGAGCCGCGCGCCAGCGAGTTCGCCCCCGAGCGTGAATCCTGAGCCGTCAGGGTTGCGCACCGCTCGCCGGGGCCTCCGATGAACCGCCGGCGCGCGGCGGCGTGGGCGAAGATCGCGGCGGGTGCGTTGCTGGTCGCAGCGATCCTGTGGTGGGCAGATCCCCGCCGGGTCCTCGACGAAGTGGCCGGCGCCGAACCGGCGTGGCTCGTCGCCGGTCTCGCTGCCTCGGCGGGCGCCAATCTCCTCTCCGCGCTGCGCTGGCGTGCGCTCGCCGCGTGGCTCGGCCAGCGGGTCGGCGCGCTCGCCGCGACCGGCATCTACTTTCGCGCGATCGCGATCAGCGCGCTGCTTCCAGGCGCGATCGTCGGCGGCGACGTCTATCGCGCGGTCGCACTGAACCGCCGCGGCCAACCGGCGCTCGAAGCCGGCCTGTCGGTCTTCCTCGATCGCCTGAGCGGGCTGTGGATCCTGCTGGTGCTCGGCGCACTGGCCGCGGCCTGGGGCCTGTCTTCCGGCCAGGCGATCGCTGCCACGCCGACCGCGCTCGTGGCGGCGGGCGCCGGCGCGATGTGGGCCGCGGCGGCGGGCCTCCTGGCCGCACCAGCGCTGGGCTGGCCGGTGCTGAGAGCGCTGGCCGCCCGGCGCACCGGCGCGTCGGCGTCGGTCGGCGCGACCTGGCGCGGGCGCATCGCGACGGTCGCCCGGCGTCCCGGCGCCGGGCGGCAGTACGGGCTGCAGGTGTTCGCGTCGCTCGGCGTGCAGTGCCTGTCGATCGGCGCGTTCGCGCTCGGCGGCCGCGCATTGGGCATCGAACTGCCCGTCTGGGCCTGGGCGGCGGCCGCCGTTCCGGTCTTCCTGATGGCGACGCTGCCAGTCAGCTTCGGCGGATGGGGCACACGCGAAGCCGCCGCCGCGGTCGCGCTGGCCGGTTTCGGCGTTCCGGCGGCATCCGCGGTGGGCGCCTCGGTGCTCTACGGCCTGTTCGCGCTGGCGCAAGCGGTCGCGGGCGGGTTGCTGCTGATCAGTGGCCGGCGCGAAGCGCACCGACTGGCCGGTTCGGAACACCGCACCAGAGTGCGGCCGTGAACAGCACGTACATCATGCTGACGTTCGAGCGCGCCAAGTAGGATTCGAGCAGGCAGATCACGATCAGCAGCGTGGGCACCGCGCGGCGAATTCGTTGGCGCCCGTCGTCGGGGCCCGCCCTCAACAACGGGACGAACAGCACCAACGCCAGCATGATTCCGCCCGGCACGCCGGCGGCCGTGAGCACCAGCAGGTAGTGGTTGTGCGGATTCCAGCCCGCGGGCCACTGCGGCGTGTGGACCGCGTTGACCCGCTCGTATTCGCTGCGGTAGTCGCCGATGCCGACGCCCAGCAGCGGATGCTCCGAGTAGATCCGCCAGGCGTTGACCACGAACACGATGCGCTGGCTGGCCGAGAGTTCGGGGCGCGTTTCGTACTCGACGACACCCTGCACCGCGTCGTGGACCCGCTCCCTGAAGTAGTCGCTGCCGAAGTAGCCGCCCAGGACGACACCGCCGATCAGCGCCGTCGACAACAGCGACGCGGCCAGCGGGCGGCGCCCACTGCGCTGGAACACCAGAAGCGCGAGCAGCGCCAGGAAACCGACGAGCCCGGTGCGGCCGCCCGCGATCAGCAGGTTCATCGCCGTCGCCGCGAGGAGCGCCGCGTAGAGCAGGCGCCAGCGCGCGGTCGCGGCCTCGAACAGCAGGCGGTGTCCGGCGAGGTAACCGGCCAGCGCCAGCAGCGGCGCATACATGATGCGATCGACGAACGGCGCGGTGTCGTACGGATCCTTCTCGACGCGCACGCCGGCCGGCAGCCCCGGCCACAGGTGAAGCTGCGCCCAGTTGTAGAACGCCAGGGCCTCGCAGAGCGCAATCGACGCCAGGAAAGCCGTGACGTAGCGCACGAAGTGCTCGCGGCGCGCGACGCTGAAATACAGCAGGAACAACAGGAAGAAGTTGTTCCGCTTGATCATCCGCCAACCCCATTCGGTGTCGTTGGTCCACAGCATCGACGCCAGCAGGACGCCGTAGTAACCGACGAAGATCCACACCAGCGGCTCGCCCGCGAGCGCCCGCAGCTTTTCCGGCAGTCGCCCCTCGATCAGCCACAGCGCCAGCATCGCAGCGGTCAGCAGGTAGGCGGGCGCCACCTGCACCGGGATGCAGAAGAAGACCGCAGCGAGCAGCCACGAGTTGATTTCGGGGATCCGACTGCGCAACTGCGCGAGGCTCACTCGAACTCCACGCCGCAGCCGGCAAAGGCCCTTCGCATGTCCTCGCGCTCCCGTTCCGACCGGAAGCGCACCCGGTCCCAGCCGAAGGCGATCACTCGCACCTGCGGCGGGTAGATCTGCCGCGCCAGCAGCAACGACGACGAGCGCACGCCGATCACCGCGTCGTACGGCGTGCACGCCATGTACGATTCCAGCGCACCGGCAGGCTCGATCAGCCGGTAGTCGGGATGGGCGAGTTCGTGCTGCGCGTCCTTCGGATGGGCCTTGTAGTCGACCTGCGCAATGCGCTGGTTCGCCAGCCAGTGGCGGATACGCGACGTCACGTCGTCCAGGTCGGACGCCGACATGAGCCGGAAGCCGGTCAGCGGCTGGCCGATCACGAGCGCCCGACGCTCGCCCGAATCGCGGTGAAGGCACGGACGGGCATCGACCAGCGGCGGCAGCACGCACACCTTCGCTGGCGGGTACTCGTGCGGCAGGCCCGGCAGCACGTAGATGCGATCGCAGAACGGCGCGTCCGAGCCGATGCGGTCCCCGCCGAAGCACTCGTAGTCGAGCTCGCGCGCGAACAGCCGGCGCAGCTTGCGCGGGAACTGCAGCAGGCGCCTGGCGGGCGTCAACGGATACCGGCGAATGCTGATGACGCCGTCCGGCAGGATGCGTGCGCGCATCTCGCGCGCGCCGCACGCGGCGGGCAGCGCGCGAAGGAAGTAGTTGATCGCCTCGGTGTCGAAGACCGCGCTGTGCAGCACCAGTCGTTCGCAGGGGCCGGCGAGTTCTGCCACCAGCCGGATGTTGGCGCGCAGGCGACGGTGGCGGCCGAAGGGCCCGGGCAGCGGTTCCAGCCGCGGCCAGGCCATGTAGCTGCACGCGTCCCACTCTCGCGGGTCGACGACCGCATCGAGCCCGCGCTTGTACCAGACCAGCACCTGGCGCGCACCGGCCTCGAAGCGTTCGGCGATGCGCCGGGCGGCCAGGTACTGCAGGGGAGATGCGACGAAATAGACGGCGACCGTGCCGGATCGGCTCATGCGGGAGATGGGGCGGGTAGCTGCGCGCAGGCCAGATGCTACCCCTTTACGGCGTCGCCCTCCTGCGCATCGCCCCCGCCCGGTTCGCGGCCCCGCGAAACGGCTTCGTCAGCCGATCCCCAGCGCCTTCGCCACGCCCGCGCCGTAGGCCGGATCGCACTTCGTGCAGTTCTCGACGTGCCGGCGCTTGACCTCGATTGGCGCGTCGCCCATCGCCCGGGCGGTGTTCTCGAACAGCACCTGCTGCTGGGCCGGCGTCATCAACCGGAAAAGTGCGCGCGGCTGCGAGAAATAGTCGTCGTCGTCTTCCCTGAAGTTCCAGTGGTCGGCCGCCCCGTCGAGCGCCAGCGGCGGCTCGCGGAAATCCGGCTGCTGCTGCCACTCGCCGTAGCTGTTCGGCTCGTAGCCCAGCGTGCTGCCGGCGTTGCCGTCCACGCGCATCGCGCCGTCGCGGTGGTAGTTGTGGAACGGGCACTTCGGCGTGTTCACCGGGATCTGGTAGTGGTTCACGCCCAGCCGGTAGCGCTGCGCGTCGCCGTACGAGAACAGCCGCCCCTGCAGCATCTTGTCGGGCGAGAAGCCGATGCCCGGCACCACGTTGCCCGGGTTGAACGCCGCCTGCTCGACGTCGGCGAAGTAGTTCGCGGGGTTGCGGTTCAGCTCGAAGTAGCCGACCTCGATCAACGGGTAGTCCTTCTTGTACCAGACCTTGGTCAGGTCGAACGGGTGGTACGGAAGCTTCGCGGCGTCCTTCTCGGGCATCACCTGCACGTACATCTTCCAGCGCGGAAACTCCTCGCGTTCGATCGCCTCGTACAGGTCGCGCTGGGCGCTCTCGCGGTCCTTGCCGACCAGCGCCTCGGCCTCGGCGTCGGTGAGGTTCCTGATTCCCTGCTGGGTCACGAAATGGAACTTGACCCAGTAACGCTGGTTGTTCGCGTTGATGAAGCTGAAGGTATGCGAGCCGAAGCCGTGCATATGCCGGTACGAGGCCGGGATGCCGCGATCGCTCATCACGATCGTCACCTGGTGCAGCGCCTCGGGCAGCGAAGTCCAGAAGTCCCAGTTGTTCCTTGCGCTGCGCAGGTTGGTGCGCGGATCGCGCTTGACCGCGTGGTTCAGGTCGGGGAATTTCAGCGGGTCGCGCATGAAGAACACCGGCGTGTTGTTGCCGACCAGGTCCCAGTTGCCTTCCTCGGTATAGAACTTGAGCGCGAATCCGCGAATGTCGCGCTCGGCATCGGCCGCGCCGCGCTCGCCGGCCACGGTCGAGAACCGCGCGAACAACTCGGTCTTCTTGCCGATCTGCGAAAACAGCTTCGCCCGCGTGTACTTCGTGATGTCGTGGGTGACGGTGAAGGTGCCGAACGCGCCGGAGCCTTTCGCGTGCATGCGTCGCTCGGGAATCACTTCGCGGTCGAAGTGCGCGAGCTTTTCGAGGAACCAGACGTCCTGCAGCAGTTGCGGGCCACGCGGGCCTGCCGTCATCACGTTCTGGTTGTCGGGCACCGGCGCGCCGCCGGTGGTGGTGAGTTTCTTGCCGGTCATCACTGTCCTCCTTGTCGCCAGTCAGCAGGGGGCAGTCTAGGTCGACCAGGTCAAGAGATCCAATCGAACGTCACGATGTTATGGATAGTCAATCGCTATGATCCGATCGGCCGCGGGCGCCGGCCGAATGCGGGCGCGCAGGCGCCAGCGCCTGCTCGATCACCCATGAGGCCGCGGCCATGCCCATCACCGCGGTCACCATGACCAGCGATCCGTAGCCCGCGCAGTTCAGCGGTGCGCCGCCGTGCGCGGCGTCGTCGCAGGCCGCCGCGCGCACCGCGCGCGACAGCGGTTCGTCCGAATACAGCGCTTCGACGCGGAAGCGCCTGCCCGCCTCGCGGGGAAAGCCGTGCTCGCGCCGCAGCCGTGCGCGCACTGCCGCGAGAAGCGCGTCGCCCCGGGTACGCGACAGGTCGTCGCGCCGCAGTCGCAGCGGATCGGTACGCCCGCCAGCGCCGCCGCAGACCACGATCGGCTGGCCGCGACGGCGCGCGCAGGCGATCAGCGCCGCCTTCGCGCGTGGCGCGTCGATCGCGTCGACGATCGCCGAATCGACGGGCACGACCTGTTCGACGTTTTCGACGGTGACGAAATCGTCGACGACGCGCACCCGGCAGTGCGGCGAGATGTCGGCGATGCGCGCGGCCATCGCCTCGACTTTCGACGCCCCGAGCGTCGAGCCGAGTGCGTGCACCTGCCGGTTCACGTTCGACTCGGCCACGTGATCGAGGTCAATCAGCGTCAGGTGCCCGACCCCGGAGCGCGCCAGCGCCTCGGCCGTCCACGAGCCGACCCCGCCGATGCCGACGACGCAGACGTGAGCGCGCGCCAGCGCCGGCAGCGCGTCGTCGCCGTAGAGCCGCGCCACGCCGCCGAAGCGCCGCACCCGGTGCACCGTGGGCGCGCCGGCAGAAGGTGCCCGGTCGGCAGCCACTACGGCAGGATCACGGAGGAGCCGGTGGTCTTGCGCGCCTCGAGGTCGCGGTGCGCCTGCACCGCGTCGGCGAGCCGGTAGCGCTGGTCGATCTCGATCTTCACCTTGCCCGAGCCG
>Ga0209477_1001165_pt1 | contig 16083 bp, 10 predicted proteins | sample KloWWTupernatant_FD_187180 | JGI IMG/M metagenome (GOLD analysis project Ga0209477, IMG submission 187180) | Active sludge microbial communities from Klosterneuburg, Austria, studying microevolution and ecology of nitrifiers - Klosterneuburg... | ecosystem: Engineered > WWTP > Aerobic digester >... | reverse complement strand
CGCGTCGTTCGGCTCTGGAGCTCAGTCGCTCTATTCGCTCAACGTCGATTCCGGAGAGGTCATGCTCCTCCGTACTTGGGAGGCCTACTTCTGGGAAGATCTGGAGCTCTATTCGGGCGGGTCGTCGCGCGTCTATTTTCGGGCTCCGAGCGACTCCGGAACCGGCCTCTGGGTGACCGACGGAACGCCGGAAGGAACGATCGAAGTCCGCTTCGACAGGAGCCCCTATTGGACGGAGTCTTTCGCGTACGTTTGGTTCGGCGACGCATTCGTGTTCGAGACTCTTGGCGGCGACGAAGTCCCCGTGCTCTGGGAGCACGATGCTCTCGAGCCGTCGGCGCAGTTGCTCCGGATGCCGCCTCCGGACTCGCGGCCCTGGCGCGGCCCCCCTACCGTCCTCGGTGACCTGCTGTTTTTCTTCGTCGCCGAAGAAGGATCGATCGGACATCAGCTCTGGCGCACCGACGGCACGACAGCCGGGACTTTTCAGATTAGTGGGTTCGCCTTGGGAGAAGGGGCCATCGGAACCGGATCCGGGTTCGATGCCGGGGGCATCGCAGTCTTCGTGCTCGACTACTACTGCACCAGCATTCCTCCACATTGTTCGTGGAGCAACTACGTCAGCGACGGATCGGTCGCGGGCAGCGGCCTTGTCGAGGGCGATCTCGAGCCCTGGACTGCGGCAGCGGTCCCCGAAGGTGTGCTCGTCCCCGGCTGCACCGAGGGCTGTCCGACCGGCCTCGAGCTCGCGCTGATCGACCGCGAGGATCGCTCGGTGCGAGTGGCGGCGAACTTCGAGCCCGAGATCGGGGCGACGACCTTCAATCGACTGCTCGCCCGGGAAAGCGAGCTCTACTTCTCGACCGGGACTCGGTTCACCGAGCCTCTCTCATGGTTCCTGCCTTCGCCCCTTCAGGCGCCGATCGCTCTTCCGTCCTACGGCTGGGAGACCCCGGCGGTTCTGGAGAATCTCGCTGGAACGATCGTCGCGAACGAGTCCTTCGGCAATCAACTCTTCACCTGGGATCCGAACGCGGCGACCTGGCACCCCCTTCCCCTGACCTACACGCTCTATGGCGAAGAGCCGGTGAAGGTCGTGACTCGTGGCGGACGCGCCTACCTTCGCGAAAGCGAGAGCAGCCAGGTGGTGTGGGAAACGGACGGGACGGACGAGGGGACGCGGGCTCGAATCGCGCCCGGGCTTCCGCACTACGCTGAGCTCGTCGCTGCCTCCGGCTCGCATCTGTTCTTCCGAGAGCCATCCAATCTCCTGAGTTGGTGGTCGCTTCGCCTGTCGGACGACACGGCGCTTCCGTTCTTCGAAGAGACGGGCCCGCCGTACTATCGTCCGGAGATCGAAGCGGTCGCGACCGCCAGTCGTCTCTACTTCACGACGCTAGAGTCTGGGTCGTTGGAACTGTTGCGCCATTCGGACGGGACTGCTGCGGGAACCGGCATCACTTGGACCTCGGCGGCGAACGAGCGCGTGCTCGATCTCTTCCCGGTCGGTGACGCTCTCTATTTCCTGGTCGCGGCGGACCGGCTGAGCCTCTGGTCGGCGGTCGATGGCGGACCTGCGAACCGTGTTGCGGAGCTGGGCGCGCTGGCCGCCGATCCGGACGACGAGCGGCGGCGAGGTTTCCTGCCTGTGGATGGCGGTTTCTACTTCTTCGCCGAAACAATCGAGCACGGTGCCGAGCTCTGGTTCACGGACGGAACCCAGAATGGAACTCGGGTGGCGGATGTCGTCCCCGGTCCCGTCGGCAGCGAAGCGCGCGAGCTTGCCGCGGTCGGTGACCTGGTCTTTTTCAGCGCCGAGGATCGGATCTTCGGGCGCGAGATCTGGGCGGTTCCGGTCGGTGGCACGGACGCGATCCGGGTGAGCGATATCGGCCCCGGCCCGGTGGGCTCCGTGCCGGAGCACCTGACCGCCGCCGGTTCGGTCCTCTACTTCGACGCCGACGACGGTGTGCACGGCCGCGAGCTCTGGCAGATCGATACTGCCGGCGGTATCGGCGTCTGCGAGCCGACCGCGACTCGTCTGTGCCTGCAGCAGGGTCGCTTCGAGGTCGAGGCTGTCTGGCGCGGTTTCGCGGGCGGGAGCCGCCTGGCGACCGCGGTGGTGCAGTCGGACGCGTCCGGGTTCTTCACGTTCGCCGACCCGAAGGGTGTCGAGCTGGCGGTGAAGGTCATCGACGCTTGCGGCGCGCCCGAGTTTCGCAACTTCTGGTTCTTTGCTGCGGGGCTGACGAATCTCGAAGCGACGCTCTCCGTTCTCGACACCGTATCGTTCGAGCGGCGGACCTACAGCAGCCCGCTCGGAGCTGCGTTCGCTCCGATCCGCGACACGGCGCACTTCTCCGGGTGTGGCTCAGCGCAGGCCGAGGCATCCTCCGCAGCCCCTGCCTTGGCGCCGTCGATCGCGAAGGGCGACGCCGGTTGCGAGGACGGAGGAGAAACACTCTGTCTCCAGGGCGGTCGATTCGAGGTGACGCTCGACTGGGCGACGAGCGGCACTCCGATTGCTGCACGCGCGCAATCGCTTTCGTCCGAGACCGGAACCTTCACCTTCTTCGATGCCGGAAACGTCGAAGCCGTCGTGCGCCTGATCGACGGATGCAGCTTCAACGACCGCTACTGGTTGTTCGCCGGCGGGCTGACCGACGTCGCGACTCGGCTCCGCGTCCGCGATGTCCTGCACCCCGAGCTGGATCTCGTATTCGAGAAACCGTCGGGGGAGCCGTTCGAGCCGATTCTCGATCTCGCCGCCTTCGCCGGCTGCCCCCCATCGCGAGCCTCGCTCGGTCAGTAACCGACCCAGCGGGCGCGGCTGCCGCCTTCGAAGCCGTCGGCGAAGATGTAGGCATTCTCGGTGCGCATGAGGAAGCCCGAGGCGTCGCCACTGCTGTCGAAGGCGTGGCCGATGAGGACGGGCCGGCCGCCCCACAGGACGAGATCCGCGACCTGCTGACCCGTGCCGCCACCGAGGTCGATGTCGTAAGCCTCGCCGCCGCCGGTTTCGGAGCCGAAGGTCGGGTCGCTGTTGTAGCTGCCGGGAAACAGAGCGTACCGGCGCATGCGCAGGGTGTCGAATGACAGACCCTCGCGGGCGCTGAGGAAGCGCTCGTCCCCCTGGTAGACCAACTGGCCGACGGTCTCGGGAGGCGATGCCGAGGCCGAGAGGACGCCGTCGTCGTCGAAGTGGATCAGGAGCCAGTCGCTGCCCCTCTGAACCGAAGCGAGAGAGGTGTCCGTGCCGGGGAGCAGGAGCAGGTCGCCCGCGAACGTATCGGTCGAATCGTCGACGCCGGAATCCTGGATCGCCAGGAGCCCCTGCGTGCCGAAGGCGGTGTCGATCGCGCCGTTGGCGGAATAGCGTAGCGCCATCACATCGAGGTCGCTCGTCGTCCCGTCTTCGAGGCGCGTCAGCAGAACGACGATCCGGCCCGCATCGTCCACCATCATCGCGGCGGCGGACTGCGGAGTCCCGAGCTCAGCCGCGGAGATCTCCCGGATGCCGCTGCCCGAGGCGCCGAAGCCGGTGTCGAGCGCGCCAGCGGGCGTCAGTCCGATCAGGAAGTAGCGGTAGCTCGCGATCGCGACCGAGGCGCGCAGGAGAACGACGATTCGGGGAGCGGCGACCGCGCCGGTCTCGGGCCGGATCTCGCCCAGTGCGGCGACCAGGCAACTCTCCGGATCGCAGTAGGTCTGGGTGTCGAACAGCCGGAAGCCGTCGGTCGAGAACGCCTCATCGAGGGTGCAGCCGGGCTGGTCGATCTCGTAGCGTGCCACCAGGGCGTGAAGACGGGAGGGCGCGCCGTCGAAATTCACCCAGCCGCCGACCAGCAGATTTCCCGAGGAATCGATGATGGCCGCTTCGCCGCCGGATTCGTCGGTGAAGGCCCCGAAGTCGGCCGTCGACTCGCGACAGGAGCGATCGCTGCGGACCTCGCCGTTCCCGTCCACCGCCTGGAAATGGAGACTTCGGGTTCCGGCGGGAAAGTCGTAGTCGCCGACGCCGTAGAGCAGGTCGTTCGTCGCCACGGCGGTCTCCAGGAAGACCCGTCCCGACCACTGCCAGGTCGCGAAGCCGTCGCCGGCCCCCCAGGTCAGGGAGAGCTCACCGTCGTACTGCGCGGCGAGCGGCGGCGAGAAGGACGCGGCGACGAGAAAGACGAGCCATGGCGGGAGACGGTTCTGCAGCGGCTTCATAGGTGGACCTCACCCACTTACCGCGATTCGGTCCGCGCGGGGGACAGGCCGGGCTGGAAGCGCGCCGCGGAGCGGCCGCGCCGAGGCGATGCTCAGTCCCTGGCGAGCGCCTTTCTCGCCGCGGCGATGTCCGCCGGTGCGAGCGCCGGCTCCGGCCAGGCGAGATCCAGGCCCTCGATCGCTGCCACCACCGTCTCGGCGACCACCAGGCGGGTGAACCACTTGTGATCCGCGGGGACCACGAACCAGGGGGCATGCGGCGCTGCGGTGGCGCGAATGGCCTTCTCGTAGGCCTGCATGTATTCGTCCCAGTGCTCGCGCTCGCGCACGTCCCCCAGGGCGAACTTCCAGTTCTTCTCCGGCTCGTCGAGGCGGGCGAGAAAGCGCTCCTTCTGCTCCTCCCTCGAGACGTGGAGGAAGAACTTGAGGATCAGATATCCCTGGCGCGCGAAGTAGCGCTCGAAGGCCGCGATGTCCTCGAGCCGTTCGTCCCAGATCGACTTGGTGACCAGCTCCTGCGGCAGGCGCTGGCCGGCGAGAATCGGCGGGTGCACGCGCACGACGAGCGTCTCTTCGTAGTAGGAGCGGTTGAAGATACCGATCCGTCCGCGCTCGGGCAGGTTCTTCGACGTGCGCCAGAGGAAGTCGTGATCGAGCTCCTCCGCCGAAGGGGCCTTGAACGAGAAGACCTGGCAGCCCTGCGGATTGACGCCCGACATCACGTGCTCGATGGCGCCGTCCTTGCCCGCGGCATCCATCGCCTGGAAGATGAGCAGCACGCCCCAGCGGTCCTGCGCGTAGAGCTTCTCCTGCAGGCGGGCGAGGCGCCCGGCGCCGTGCGCGAGCGCGGCTCGGGCGTCCTGCTCTTTGAGGCCCAGGGTGTCGCGCGGGTCGACTGCGCGCAGCCTGAAGCCCTTCCCCGAACTGACCGCGTAGCGCTTGATCAACTTCTCCGCCAGCGACTTCTCGGCTGATTTCGCCATCGTCTCCTCGCACAGCTCCCCGGGCGTGTAGTGGTCGCGGAACAACCGCGGGCAGCATCCTATCCAAGCACCGCCCTCCAATCGGGTAGTGACCGCAAAGCCCGCCTTTAGTAGTTTGCACGCATGCCACTCTGGCCCAGATTCCGCACCGGTGCGCTCGTCGGCGCCCTGTTCCTTCTGCTTGGTTTCGCCTTGCCTGCGGGCACGCTCGCGCAGGAGTCGCCGTGCGCCGAATGCCACGACGACGTCCACCTCGACGCGACGCCGCATGCGGAACTGGGCTGTCTCGACTGTCATCCGGGCTTCGATGCCGATCCGCATCCGGAAGCGTTGCCGCCGAAACCCTACGCGGTCTGCGCCGATTGCCACGAAGCCGGCGAGAAGCTCCAGGCGAGCGCCCACGGCGGAGCCGGCAAGTCGACGCCTTCCTGTCGCGAATGCCACGGCGCGGGGCACAAGATCCAGGCGGCGAAGAGCCCCGCCTCGTCGACGAATCCGGCGCACGTCACGGCGACCTGCGCCCAGTGCCACAAGGCGGAGGCAAAGTCGGCGCTCGTCGGTGCCCATGCCGGGCAGCAGAACGGCCGGCAAAACGCCACTTGCGTCGATTGCCACAGCCAGCCGCACGAGATCGCCGCGGGCGGCAAGGCCATTGCCGCCTGCAGCGGCTGTCACGCGACGGTCGCAAGCGAGCAGCACGCGAGCCTGCATGGCAAGGCCGCGGCGCGCGGCGACAAGCTGGCGCCGACCTGCATCACCTGTCACGGCGGCCACGGCATCCTGTCGCACAAGGACCCCAAGTCGCCGGTCACGGTGATGAACATCCCGCTGCTGTGCGGCAAGTGCCATCGCGAGGGCAGCGAAGTCTCCCTGACGCACGACATCCCGCAGGAGAACATCCTCGGTAACTACGCCGACTCGATCCACGGCGAGGGGCTGTTCAAGAAGGGGCTGACGGTCACCGCGGTCTGCACCTCCTGTCACTCGGCGCACAACATCCTGCCGCACGGCGATCCCAAGTCGACGATCAACGCCAAGAACGTCGTCGGGACCTGCACCCAGTGCCACGGCCAGATCGAGCTCGTGCACCGCAAGGTCATCGAGGGCCATCTCTGGGAGAGCGCGCCGAACAAGATCCCGGTCTGCGTCGATTGCCACGAGCCGCACAAGGTCCGCCGCGTTTTCTACAGCGCCGGCATGGCGAACCAGGACTGCCTGACCTGTCACGGCAAGCCCGAGCTGACGATGGAGCGGGACGGCAAGCAGGTCTCGCTCTATACCGACCCGGTGGCCTACGAGAGCTCGACGCACGCGAAGACCGCCTGCGCGCAGTGCCACAACGAAGTGGCGCCCTCGCATACCCGGCCCTGCGAGACGATAACGAAGAAGGTCGATTGCGGCATCTGCCATGCGGCGCAGGTCGAGCAGTACAACACCAGCATTCATGGAACCCTTGCCGCCAAGAACGATCCCGACGCTCCGGCCTGTCTCGACTGCCACTCGGCGCATGCCACCAAGTCGAAGAACGAGCCGCTTTCGCCGACCTTCGCGCGCAACGTGCCGACGCTCTGCGCCCGCTGCCATCGCGTCGGTGCCCAGGCAGCGGTCCGCATCCACGGTGAAACGCCCGACATCGTCGGCAGCTACGCCGACTCGATTCACGGCCAGGGCCTCACCGACTCAGGGTTGGTCGTCACCGCCACCTGTGTGAACTGCCACTCGTCGCACGGCGAGCTGCCGCCCGAAGACCCGCGCTCGACGGTGAATCGGGCCAACCTGCCCGACACCTGCGGCAAGTGCCACCTCGGCGTCAAGGAGAAGTTCGCCCAGAGCATTCACGCCACCGGCGAGCCGAAGAACGGCGAGCACCTGCCGGTCTGCGAGGACTGCCACAGCTCGCACAACATCTCGCGCATCGACCTTCCTGGGGCGCGCACCCGGATGCTCAGTCAGTGCGGCGGCTGCCACAAGGAGCAGGCCGAGACCTTCTTCGACACCTTCCATGGCAAGGCGTCGAAGCTCGGCGGCGAATCGGCGGCCAAGTGCTCCGACTGCCACGGCACGCACAACATCCTGGCGCCCTCCAATGTCGAGTCGACGCTCTCGCGCGACAACGTAGTCGCCACCTGCGCCAAGTGCCATCCCGGGGCGAACCGGCGCTTCGCCGGTTACCTGACCCACGCCACCCACCACGACCGCCACAAGTACCCGTGGCTCTACTGGGTGTTCCGGGCGATGACCGCTTTGCTCCTCGGCACCTTGACCTTCGCGGTCTTCCACACCGTCGCCTGGCTGGTTCGCCTGTACCTGACGCGCGATCAGTGGCAGCACATGAAGGCCGCCTCGCGGCTCGAGGGTCAGGAGAAGCTCTATCAGCGCTTCACCGCCTTCCAACGTCTGCAGCATCTGGCGATGATGCTGTCGTTCTTCACCCTGGCGATCACCGGTATGGCGCTCAAGTTCTCCTACGCCGCCTGGGCGCAGGGCCTGTCCCGCGCCTTCGGCGGCTTCGAGGCGATGGGGGTCGTTCACCGGCTCGGCGCGATCGCGCTGATCATCGTCTTCGGCGTCCATGTCTGGGACGTCCGGCGCAAGAAGATCGCCTCGGGCCGCAGCTGGTTCGAGACTATCCTCGGGCCGGCGTCGATCCTGTTCGGGCGTCGCGATCTCACCGAGTTCATCGGCTCGATCAAGTGGTTCCTCGGGTTCGGTCCGCGTCCGAACTACGGCCGCTTCACCTACTGGGAGAAGTTCGACTACTTCGCCGTGTTCTGGGGCGTCCTGGTGATCGGATCGACCGGCTTCGCGCTCTGGTTCCCCGAGCTATTCACCCGGGTGATGCCCGGCTGGACGATCAACGTCGCGACGATCATCCACAGCGACGAAGCCCTGCTCGCGGTCGGGTTCATCTTCACGATTCACTTCTTCAACACGCACTTCCGGCCCGACAAGTTCCCGATGGATCCGGTGATCTTCACCGGCCGTGTGCCGCTCGAGGAGCTGAAGCACGACAAGCCGGACGAATACGCCCAGATGGTCGAACGCGGCGAGCTCGAAGAGCACCTGGTGGGACCGATCGCGAAACCCGTCGAGCGCGCCTTCCGGATCTTCGGCTTCGTCGCCCTGACCATCGGACTGACGCTGATCGGATTGATCATCTACGCCATGTTGTTCAGTTATCGCTGAAGTCGCTTTCATCGCTGAGGCCCTTTCGAGCTCGAGGACCCCGGTATTCATGGAGGTCATCATGCGCTCTCGCTTCTATGCAGTCGGATTCATGCCGTTTCTCGCCGGTCTCGCGCTGGCGCTCGGTTCCGCCGGCGCGCTCTCGGCCGCCGATGAGTGCCTCGAATGCCATGGCACGGTGGACAACGTCGGTGAGGAGCGCCTGGTCGTCGATGCCGCGAAGTGGGAAGCGACCGCGCACGGGGCAGCCGGCGCGTCCTGCGCCGACTGCCACCCGGGAAAGGTCAAGGATCCGCACGATGCCGACGACCCGCGCGCGGCCTGCACCAACTGCCACAGTGACGCCGAGGAGGCGCTCGCAGCGAGCGTGCACGCCAAGGTCGCGGCGGGCAGCGAGAAGCGCCCCGACTGTCTGAGCTGCCACGGTGCCCTGCACGCGTTGATGCCGGTCGCAGACGAGGCCTCGATGGTGCATCCGAAGCGGCTCGCCCAGACCTGCGGCAAGTGCCATTCGAATCCCGAGCTGGGAGCGAAGTCCGGAGTGAAGTTGGTGCAACCGCTCGCGGCCTATGAAGCGAGCGTCCACGCGCGCGGCGTCGCCAAGGGCGAGCATGCGGCGACCTGCAGCGACTGCCACGGCAGCCACGACATCCTGGCGGCGGCGGACGACAAGTCGCAGGTGAACCGCCAGAACGTCCCCGAGACCTGCGCCGCCTGCCACACGGAAGTCGCCAAGGCGTTTGCCGACAGCGTCCACGGCGTCGCCGCCGCCAAAGGGATCGCCGAATCGCCGGTCTGCACCGACTGCCACGGCGAGCATCGCATTCTCGGCCCCGGCGACGAGGGCTCGCCGGTCTACGCCTCGAACGTGCCGAAGATGACCTGCGGGCGCTGCCACGGCGACCTCCGCGTCACCGAGAAGTTCGGCCTCAAGAACACCGCGGTCGAAGCGTTCGACGACAGCTTCCACGGCCTCGCCGGGCGTTCCGGCGACATTCACGTCGCCAACTGCGCCTCGTGCCACGGCGTGCACGACATCCTGCCCTCGAGCGACCCGCGCTCGCACATCAGCCCGACGAACATCGCTGCGACCTGCGGCGCCTGCCATCCGGGCGCGGGAGCGAGCTTCGCCATCGGCGCGGTGCACGTCCTGCCCGGCAACAAGGAGGAGAGCCATCCGTCGGTCTACTGGGCGCGGATCGTCTATCTCTGGCTGATCGGTCTGACCATCGGCGGCATGCTGCTGCACAACGGACTCGACTTCTACCGCAAGGCCAAGCACTCCCGCTTTCTGCGTTCGCTGCCGATTCCCGACGAGGCGCCGGAGCGGATGAGCGGCTGGTTCCGCATTTCGCACGGCCTGCTCGCGACGAGCTTCATCGTCCTCACCTATTCCGGCTTCGCGCTCAAGTACCCGGAGTCCTGGTGGTCGCGCCTGGCGACGTTCGGTGAGCCGCTGGTCGACTTGCGCGGTGGTATCCATCGCGTCGCCGCGGTGATCATGCTCGGGGTGGGCGTGATGCACGTCGTGCACCTTTTCCTGTCGCGCCGGGCACGGGCGTGCATCGGCGAGATGGTGCGCCCGGGCATGGCCGACATCCACGAGCTCAAGGAGAAGATCGCCTATCTCGCCGGCAAGCACCCGATGCCGCCAGAATCCCCCTGGGTCGGCTATCCCGAGAAGATGGAGTATCTGGCGGTGGTCTGGGGCACCTTCGTCATGGGCGCCACCGGCTTCATGCTCTGGTTCCCGGAGGTCGTCCTGCGCTTCGCGCCGAAGTGGGTGACCGATCTCGCGACGGTGATCCACCTCTACGAGGCGATCCTCGCCGCACTCGCCATTCTCGTCTGGCACTTCTACCTGGTGATCTTCGACCCGATGGTCTACCCGCTCGACACCGCGGCGATCGACGGCCGCTCCACCCCGGGCCGCGCCTGGGAGCGCCGCAACGCGAAGCTCCCGGTGGTGAAGGCGAAGAAGTAAGTCTCAGCCCTGTCGCCGCCGCCCCGGCGCTCCTCTCGCCCTCCGCGAGCGTGAGTCCCGGGGCGTTCTCTCGTGTGGGTTCGGTGGGTCCACCGGACGCCACCTCATCTCATCTGTCCCCGAATCGGTCCCCGAATCGTCCCCAAGTCAGGGGAGTGCCCGGTCATCTGGAATGAGAAGGACTGGGAGCTGATTCCTCCGTGATCTGCAAACGGGCCGGCGAAGTATTCTCTTGGGACGACTTGGGTCGACTCCCATAGGCAAAATCATGACTCCATTCAGGTACAAGGTCTCCTTGCGATTCACTGGCCACGTTCTCGAGCCGGCTGCAATTTCCGAGCGCCTCGGACTGGCTCCGCAATTCGCGCGGAAGATGGGTGCTGCCAGGACAACTCCCAAGGGAGATCCTCTCGAAGGTACCTATGCGAGCAACTACTGTTTATTCAAGCTCGATCCCAGAACCGACGAGCCATTGGATGCAATGCTCTTGCGCGTCGTCAGTGATCTGGATGCCAACAGAGATCTGTTCTTGAAGGTGAGCGAAACTGGAGGTACGTCCGAGTTCTTTGTGGGGTGGTTCGCACCTCGAAACTCGGGAGTCACTTTGGACCATCAGCTGCTGAGCAAGCTCGCGGACCTGCGAATAAACCTGGGTCTCAATGTCTACGGGGGCGATTGAGTCGGGACTTTGGCGCTAGCCATTTGCAATCTGCGAGCCGGCGGTTTCCAGCCATGAGGGGAGTCAGGGTCGAGGTCCCTGACCCGGAGAACGTACTAGGCTCGAAGATCGCTCGCAGCGTCATGAACCTCCTTGCAGTGACTCCGGCCAGGTTTCTCTCTGGCTTGGACTGCATTCTGGTACTCGACTCCGAGAGTCTGTCGCGCCGCGAACGGCTTCGGCTTCGGAGGAGGTCCAACGATTTCGTGCTCGGTTCGTATTTTCCGCGGAACCGGAGGAGGCCGCCACGGATCGAGATCTACTCGGATGGGCTGATGCGCTCGAGGCTTGCCAGCCATCTCAGCCTGCCCGCGTTTCGAGAGGTCTTCGTCGCCCGGGTGCTCTTTCACGAACTGGGGCATCACGTCTCGTCCATGATCGAGCCCACGCATGCGAGTCGAGAGGCGGTGGCTGAACGCTGGGCCAAGAAACTCGCTCGCCAAGCGCTCATGGCGCGCTTTCCGACCCTCCACCCGTTGCTTGGGACGCTGATGCGCAGAGGCTCCTAGCGCAGGAATAGACGGGGAGTGCCCCGGATCTGCGTCACCGCATGGATCTCGTATTGTCTGGGTGCCGATTTTTGGCGCCGCTCGCCATCCTCGTCTGGCATTTCTGCCAGATGATCTTCGACCCGATGGTCTACCCGCCGGACACCGCCGCTATCGACGGCCGGCAGACGCCGGGTCGCGCCCGGGAGCGCCGCAACGCCAGACTCCCGGTCGCTAAAGAGAAGAAGTAGAGCCCGCTCTTCTCAGGGCTTCACGCCGGTGTGGCACTCGTAGCAGCCGGTCGTCTGCCACTCGTCGCCGATGTCTTCCGGGTGCTCGAACGGCAGGCCGTCCTGGGTGGCCGAGATGGCGGCGCGGTCGCCGCTGCCCTGGGTGAGGATGGTGTGACAGGCGGTGCAGTCGCGGGTCAGGGTGACGCCGTCGGCGCTCGTGTGGTTGCCGTCATGGCAGCGCATGCAGCCAGGGCTGGTGAAGTGGCCGATATTGACCGGGTAGACCGACCAGTTCGCCTTCATCGCCGGGAAGATGTTCTGACCGTAGGCCTTCTGGGTGGCGACGACGGCGCGGTCGATGCCGACCTGGTACTTGGCGTAGTCGGCGGGACGGTCCTTGCGATAGCCGTCGGTGATCCGCGTCGCGATGCCTTGCATCGCCTCGTCCTTGGTCGCATAGGTCGCCGCCATCGCCTCGACGGCCGCTGCCTTGATGCCGGGGATCTCCGCGTCGATCTCGCGCTGCAGCATCGCCTCGTTGATCGCCACCTCGGGCGAGCGGAAGATGTGGCTCGGACGGTTGTGGCAGTCCATGCAGTCCATGCGGCGCGGCGCGGCCGCTGCGACCTCGGCGTCGGTCATCTCGTCGTTCGAGTCCTTGTAGATGGTGACCCGGCCGGTCTTCTTGTCGGTGACGCGCACCCAGGGGATCTTCTGGCGTTCCTCGTCGCGGGCGATGTACTCGACCTCGACGCCGATGTTCATGTGCCAGTGGATGCCGGCCGTCTGGCCGGTCGCCGGATCGCCGCCGCCGACCTTGATCAGCATGTTGATCGGCCAGTGAGTGTTGGCGTCGTCGTACATGTAGTGGTTGAACTGGCGCGTCACGCCGCCGTAAATGTGCTGCGGCCAGTGGCACTGCTCGCAGGTCTCCTGCGCCGGGCGCAGGCTCTGGACCGGCGTCGGGATCGGCCGCGGATACTTGTTGGCGGCGACGGAGTAGATCTGGTACGCGCCGGAGAGCTTCGACTTGACGTACCAGCCGGCGCCGGCGCCGACGTGGCACTGGGCGCAGGCGACGCGGGCGTGCGGGCTGTTCTGGTAGGTGGTGTACTCGGGCTCCATCACCTCGTGGCAGGTGACGCCGCAGAATTCGACCGATTCGCTGTGGTGGTAGGCGCCGTAGCTGCCCATCGCGGACAGGACGAGGAACACCAGGGTGCTGATCGAGAAGATCAGCACCGCGTTGCGATGCCCGGCGTTGTTGAGATCGAGGACCGGGAACCGGGTGGTTGGCGCGGTGCCTGTGCGCTTCCAGCTGCGCGAGGTCTTCCACATGCCGAGCGGCACGAGCAGGAGCCCGGCGATCATGAGCCCGGGCAGGATCATGTAGAGGAAGATGCCGAAGTACGGGTTGGACCCCGTCTCGATCATCAGGCTGGCCGCGAGCAGCAGAATGAGGGTGAGCGCCGAAATCAGCGCCAGCGCCATGCCGAGCGCGCTGATCCAGTTATAGGCCAGCCGGGGGATCTTGAGTTTGGTCATGGTTTCTCCGTCGCAAGCATAGGGTACGGGCGGCCGGAACGGAATTGCCGACCCGATCGGGCAGAAGGGCGAAGGCTATCGGGATCGGGATAGTCTCGCCCCGCCTGAAAGGGCGAGCGATGCGCGGGATCTCCAGGCACGACCAGACGTTTGACGGCCCGGCTGCGGCCGCAGGTTCCGCCTTCGGGCAGGCTGCCGAAGGGGCGTCCGAGGCGCCTCGCGTCGTCGTCCTTGGGGGCGGCTTCGGCGGTCTCGCGACGGTGGCGGCACTGGCGAAGGCGCCGGTTCGCATCACTCTGGTCGATCGCAAGAACCATCACCTTTTTCAGCCGCTGCTCTACCAGGTCGCGACCGCGGGCCTCGCGCCGGGCGACATTGCCGCTTCCATCCGGCAGGTCTTCCGCCGCCAGCGCAACGTCACCGTTGCCATGGCGGAGATCGAGGGGGTCGATACGGCCGCCCGCCAGGTTCGGGTCCGCGTGCCGGAGCGCGGCGAGGTGCGCCTCGACTACGACTTCCTGGTGGTCGCGACCGGCGTCGGCCCGAGCTACTTCGGGCACGACGAATTCGCGGCGTTCGCCCCCGGTCTGAAGACGATCGAAGACGCCACCGCGGTGCGCGCCGCCGTGCTCGGGGCTTTCGAACGTGCCGAGCTGCAGGCCTCGCCGGCCGACCGCGCGGATCTGCTGACCTTCGTGCTCGTCGGCGCCGGACCGACCGGCGTCGAGATGGCGGGAGCCCTCGCCGAACTGGCACGGGCGACGCTCGCCGAGGACTTCCGGCGTATCGATCCGCGCTCTGCCCGGATCGTCCTCGTCGAGGCCGGTGGGCGGATTCTGCCGACCTTTCACGAATCCCTCGCCGCGAAGGTGCACCGGCGGCTCGAGCGCATGGGGGTCGAGATTCGCTGCGGCCGACCGGTCGAGATCGTCGATGCGCGCGGCGTGGCGGTCGGAGGAGAGCGCATCGACGCCGGCGTCGTGCTGTGGACGGCGGGGGTCCGGCCGACTCCCGCCGCAGCCTGGCTGGGTGCCGCCGGCGACCGGGCCGGGCGGGTACGCGTCGGGGACGACCTCTCCGTGCCCGGACATGCGGAGATCTTCGTCATCGGCGACGTTGCCGCCCGGGAACAGGACGGCCGTCCGCTGCCGGGGGTCGCCCAGGTGGCGATCCAGGGCGGGCGCTACGTCGGCAGGACGATCGCAGCCCGGGTGGCCCGACGGCCGGCGCCGCGGCCGTTCCGCTACTTCAACAAGGGCGATATGGCGGTCGTCGGCCGGAACTTCGCCGTTCTCGAACGCGGGAGTCTGCGTCTCGCCGGACTCTTCGCCTGGCTGGGCTGGATCCTCGTCCACGTGGTGTCGCTGGCGCTGTTCAACAACCGCCTGATCGTCTTTACCCAGTGGCTCTGGTCCTACTTCACTTTCGAACGCGGCTCGCGGCTGATTACCGTCGCGCCTTCCGCGCCGGCACCGGGCTCGCCGCGTCCGCCGCCTCCGCCTGAAGCAGCGCCCGCTTCCGTTCCACCCCCCAGCGATAGCCGGTGAGCGCGCCGCCCTTGCCCACCACCCGGTGGCAGGGGACGACCACGGCAACCGGATTCGCCGCGCACGCAGCCGCCACCGCCCGAACCGCCGTCGGCCGGCCCAGGGCCCGCGCCAGTGCGCCATAAGTCACCGTCGAGCCGCGCGGAATCCGCAACAGCGCTTGCCAGACGAGGGCCTGGAAAGGGGTCGCCTGAACGTCGAGCGCGGGGCTCTCGGTAGATCCTGCGAGCATCAGCGCGACGGTCTCGAAAGAGGCTGCCAGCGTCGCCGGGTCCTCGACCAGCGTCGCGCGCGGGAACTCCGCCGAAAGCGCAGCGCGCACTGCCGCGGCAGAGTCTCCCAGGCGGACCGCGCAGAGCCCGCGGTCGGTTGCGGCGAGCAGCAGGTGGCCGAGCGCCGTCTCGCGCAGAGCGTAAGCGATACGTGCGCCGAAACCGCCGTTGCGGAAGCGGCCGGGGCTCATCCCGAGCGTGCGCGCCGCCTCGTCGTAGAGCCGCGACGCCGAGCCGTAGCCGGCCTCGAACCCGGCGTCGAGGACCGTCCGCCCACCGCCGAGTCCGCGCCGCAGCCGCTCCGCGCGGTGTGCGAGCGCGTACTGCTTGGGCGACAGGCCGATGCGACGGCGGAACTCGCGCTGCAGATGGGCCGGCGAGAGCCCGACCGCCTTCGCGAGGTCGGCAAGCGCCAGGGCCTCGCCCTCGGCCGCGTCGAGGATCTGGCGTGCTTCGGCGACGGCGCGTTCGATCGCCGGCACATCGTCGGGCCGGCAGCGCTTGCAGGGACGAAATCCGGCGACGCGGGCAGCGTCTCCTTCAGCGAAAAACTCAACGTTCTCGGCACGCGGGCGGCGGGCCGGGCACGACGGGCGACAATAGACGCCCGTCGTCTTGACCGCGAACACGAAGCTGCCGTCGGCCGCGCGGTCGCGCTCGCGCACCGCGCGCCAGCGCGCGGTAGCGACGTCTTCGCGGTCGTCACCTTCTCTTGGGTAGAGGGGCATCTCGACTTCGGCCAGAGTGGTTACGGTATTCGCCTGCATCGACTTCGGCGACGCTAGCACTTCGCGCGGATGGGGTCGCGGAGCGCCGACGGCGGTCGGTGCGGCGAGCGGGGTTGAATCAGGCACGGTCGACTCCTTTTCGGAAGGGTGTTGGAGAAGGGTCCCTTTACCGAAAAGAAAAGTAGCG
>Ga0209477_1001163_pt1 | contig 16085 bp, 20 predicted proteins | sample KloWWTupernatant_FD_187180 | JGI IMG/M metagenome (GOLD analysis project Ga0209477, IMG submission 187180) | Active sludge microbial communities from Klosterneuburg, Austria, studying microevolution and ecology of nitrifiers - Klosterneuburg... | ecosystem: Engineered > WWTP > Aerobic digester >... | reverse complement strand
ACGCGGAAGATGCGCTCGACCATGCCGTGCTCCAGTCCGCCGCGCACGCCGATCATGTGGTCGTGCAGGTTGACCGTGGGGTCGCAGTGCCCCGGAATCAGCCACAGCATGCGGCCAATGGCGGGTAGCAGCGCCTTGCGGCCTGCGGCGGTCAGGATGCCGTGTTCATCGCCCCCGCTGCTGTAGCGCAAGGCACGCTCGGGCGGCAGCAAGGCCACCTGGGGCATGCCGGCATCGATGGCATGGCTTTTGTGACCGGCATCGCACACCGCGCGCTCGCCCTGGCGCGAGATCACCTGGGTTTTGATGAACAGCGCATGTTCGAAGCCTGGTTGCGCGGGTTCGCGCTCGTTCTGCGCATAGCTTTCGTCCATGAACAAAAAGGAGCCAGCCTGCAACTCGCCAAACACACCGCTGGCGGCTTCATGCACCAGGGTCCCTGTGCCCGAGCCCGTCACCAGGGGCACCGCCAGGCCGCTGGCGGTGATCAGGTCGCGTGTGTGGCGCGCTGCCTGCACCACGGCGGTAATGGCTTCGCGGCGCTCGGCGGCGCTGCGCAGGTGCTGGGCGCGTCCCTGGTAGGCGTGCAGGCCCGCAAAGTGCAGCCGGGCCTGGCGCGCCACCGTGTGGGCCAGCGCCAGGGCGGGTTCGCCCGGCGGAACGCCGCAGCGCGCCTGGCCCACGTCGATTTCCACCAGCACACCGATGCGTGCCTGGGGCGCGGCCTGGGCCATGGCTTCGGCCAGGCGGTGGATGCCGTCGGCGCTGTCTACGGCCAGCGTCAGCCGCCCGCCCTGCGCCTGCAGGCGCGCGGCCAGGCGGGCCAGGCGCAGCAGTTTGGGCAGGGCGATCACTTCGTTGGTGATGGTGATGTCGTGCACGCCGCCGGCCGCCAATGCCTCGGCCTCGGCGGTCTTTTGTACGCAGGCGCCGGTGGCACCAGCGCGTTGCAGCCACAGGGCCAGCTCGGCGCATTTGTGCGCCTTGGCATGCGGGCGCCACAGCACCTGGTGCTTGCGGGCAAAGTCGGCCATGCGCGTGATGTTGCGTTCCATGGCGTCGAGGTCGATCACCAGTGCGGGCGTATCGATCTGGTCTACGCGCAGGCCGATGCTGGCGCGCAGGGCTTCAGGCAGTGGATTCATCGCGGGAGGCTGCGTCCAGGTGCAAGGTGTCGGCCCAGCCGATCAGCGTCAGGCCGTCCGGCGTCCAGAGCAGGCGGTTGATGGCAGTGTTGGTCAGTTGCCAGGTGCGCGGGGCTTGCAGCTCCTGGCCTGTGGCCAGGCGGTAGAGCACGTCGAGCACGCCGCCATGCGCTACCAGCACGATCAGCCCGCCGCTGTGCTGCGCTGCCAGGCGGTGCGTGGTGGCCTGGATGCGTTCGCGCAGCGCGGTCAGGGTTTCGCCGCCCTCGGGGGCAAAGTGCGGGTCGCGCTGGCGCCAGCGGCGTGCCTGCTCGGGCAGCTCGGTTTCGATCTCGGCGAAGGTGCGCCCTTCCAGTTGGCCAAAGCTGCGCTCGCGCAGGCCTGGTTCGACCACCAGGGGCGCGCCCGTGGCATCGGCCACGGCCTGGCCGGTGGCATGGGCGCGCTGCAGGTCGCTGGCGTAAATGATGCTGGGCGGCTCGCCCGCCAGGGCACGCGCCAGCTGGCGCGCCTGCCACTGACCGGTGCTGTTGAGAGGGATGTCCAGGTGCCCCTGGATGCGCGTGTCTACGTTCCAGGCGGTCTCGCCGTGGCGCACGGCAATGATGCGGGTGGCTTGCATTTCAGCGGGCCGGTGGCACGAGGGGCAAGCGCACCTGGCGCGGGCCACCAGGTGGCTGCGGGAAGCCACTCAGGGCGGCGTCGAACAGCACGCCAAAAATGGCGGGATCGTCCGTCCACACGTCTTCGTGCAGGGCCGAGGTCTCGTACACCACCTGCTGTGTGGCGGCGTCACGCAGCACCAGGCTGGCTTCGCGGCGCTGCAGAGTGGGCGGCATTTCGCGCAGCAGCATCCCGGCGCGCAAGGGGTAGCGCCCGCCCCAGCCGGGGCCCCAGCCCCACAGGGGCGGGTAGTGGGGCCAGTCGGGCAGGGCCTGACTGGCGCGCACGCTGACTTGCACCGCCAGGCGTGCGGCGGCATCGTCACGCTGCAAGCCGGCGCGCTGCAAGGCCTGGTGCGCCAGTGCCTCGATGGGGGCAAAAGCCTTGTCGGTCGATTGCTGCGATGGGAGTTTTTCCAGCCGGTAGGTAGGGGGCGAAGGCAGCGCACTCAGGGTCGACCAGCTTTGCACCTGGCTGTCCACCTCGCGCACGGTGGCGCAACCCGCCGCCAGCGCGGCGGCCAAACCCATCACAAGCATCTGAAACCAGCGTAAAACCATGGCGTGTCTCCTGTCTGCGTGGATAGCGGTGTGGGTGCCTTGCTGTGCCGGTGTCAGGAGAGGCGCACCACCTGCAGGCCCGGCAGGGCTGGCGGCGTGGGGAATTCTTCCTGGTCAAAGGCCTTGTCGCCGTCTTCGCTGGCGATGCCGGTGGCCTGGGCTCCCTTGAAGTCGTACAGCGCGCCGTCGAGCAGGTGGCTGGGCACCACGTTTTGCAGTGCACTGAACATGCTCTCCACGCGGCCCGGGTATTTCTTTTCCCATTCGCGCAGCATCTCGCCCACCTGCTTGCGCTGCAGGTTCTCCTGGCTGCCGCACAGGTTGCAGGGAATGATGGGGAAATTGCGCTGCGCAGCCCAGCGCGTCGTGTCCTTCTCGCTCACAAACGCCAGCGGGCGGATGACCACATGCTTGCCGTCATCGCTGACCAATTTGGGCGGCATGCTTTTGAGCTTGCCGCCAAAGAACATGTTGAGCAGCAGGGTTTGCAGAATGTCGTCGCGGTGGTGGCCCAGGGCAATTTTTGTCGCGCCCAGTTCGTCGGCCACGCGGTACAGAATGCCGCGGCGCAGGCGGCTGCACAGGCTGCAGGTCGTCTTGCCCTCAGGGATCAGGCGCTTGACGATGCTGTAGGTGTCCTCGTTCTCGATGTGGAAGGGTACGCCGGTGCTCGTCAAATAGTCGGGCAGCACATGCTCTGGAAACCCCGGCTGCTTCTGGTCGAGGTTGACGGCCACCAGGTCGAAGTGGATCGGCGCGCGCGCCTTGAGCTTGATGAGAATGTCGAGCAGGGCATAGCTGTCCTTGCCGCCCGACATGCACACCATGACCTTGTCGCCCTCCTCGATCATGTTGTACTGCACGATGGCCTTGCCGACCTCGCGGCACAGGCGCTTTTCCAGCTTGTGGGCTTCGCGCTCAATCTTGAAGTCGGCCGGGGCGCGGGCTGGCGCCGCAGCCACCGCGGCGTCTTCGCCCGTCCAGGCGCTGGTATCCATTGCGTTCATTGCGTTCACCACTGTCCTGTGTCCATGCGGATGGCGACTTCGCAGTCACCAAAAATTTCGAGTTTGGCAATTTTTACGCGCACACCCAGCACGCCGGGCAGTTGCATGAGCCGGTGCGAGAGCTTGCCGATCAGCGTCTCCAACAGGTTCACGTGCTCTGCCGTGCACTCGTCGATGATGATCTGGCGCACGCGCCGGTAGTCGAGCACATGCAGGATGTCGTCATCGCGTGGGGCCAGGGGCTGCTTGCCCAGGCTCAGTTCTGCGTCCACCTGGATGGGCTGGGGCGCATTCTTTTCGTGCGCCAGGATGCCCACGTTGGCGTTGAAACGCAAGCCGGTGAGGGAGAGGGTCTGGTGGCCCGATGCCGGAGGGGTCATGGTGCGGGTGGGGTCAGTAAAAGGGAGGGCTTGGCCTTGAAGGCCTCGACGCCTACGGCGTCGCAGTCGTCGTACACGTCGGGCTTGCGCGTGGACACTCGCACTGCCACCACCTGCGGGTGGGCCAGCAGGGCGTTCAGCACGGCGTCGCACAGGGTTTCCTGCAAATCAATGTGGCCGCGCTCGGTGATGCGCGTGACCTCGTTGCGCACAAAGTCGTAGTTCACCACCTCGTCGATCTGGTCGCGTCGGGGCGTGTTCTGGTGCAGCGGAACATACAGGTCGATGTCGAACAGGATGCGCTGCGGCGACGCGCGCTCAAAGTCGTGGATGCCAATGCGCACCAGGCGGCACAGGCCGCGCAAGAAGATGCGCCGGCAGTCGGTCAGCAGCGGGTCGGGCAGGAAGTCCGGTGTCATGGGGTGCCTGGGGGTGCAGCCTGCGCCAGTTGCTCGGCCACGAACATGATGTCGCGCGCCAAAGGCACCAGGTGCTGGCCCTTGTCCACGGTGATGGTGATGCCTGTGATGGAGGCGTTTTCGGCCAAAAATACGGCGGTGCGCGCCACGTCGGCCGGGTCGGTGGGGCTGCGCAGCAGGTTGACCGTGCTGGCGCGGTGAAAGTTGTCGCCGGTTTGCGGGCCGCTCACATAGACCAGGCCCGGGGCGACGGCGCTCACGCGCACATGCGGCGCCAGTGCCTGCGCCTGCAACGCCACGGCCCGCTCCAGTGCGAGTTTGGTGAGCGTGTAGGAAAAGTAATCGGGGTTGAGGTTGAACACCTTCTGGTCCAGCACATGCACCACGGCCGGAGCGGGGCGGCCCGCAGGCGCCTGGTGCACGGCGCGTGCCAGCAGCGTGGCCAATTGCAGCGGCGCCACCAGGTTCACCTGCATCTGCTGCTGCAGCAGTTCGGGCGAGAAGTCCAGGCCGGTGTCCGGCTCGAACAGCGAGGCGTTGTTGACGATCGCGTCGGGCCACTGGCCGATGGCCTGCACGGCCTGGCTGAAAACAGCCTGGTGCGCCGCCGCGTCGGCCATGTTGCCCGCGATGGCCCAGGCCTTACGGCCCAGCGCTTCAACTTCAGCACAGGTCTGCAGGGCTTCGTCACGCGAGTGCTGGTAGTGGCAGGCCACGTTCCAGCCCGCCCGGGCAAAAGCCAGGCTGAAAGCGCGGCCCAGGCGCCGGGCGGCGCCCGTGACCAGAACGGTGCGTGGAGGAAGCGGGGAAGACATTCGGGGACAATGCAGGCCGTGACAACAGAACCCACAAGTTTAACGACCGCCCTGCAGGCCCACATTGCGCAGGCCATTGATCGGGCCGGTGGCTGGATCGGTTTCGACCGCTTCATGGAGCTGGCCCTGTACACGCCGGGCCTGGGCTACTACGCCAACGAGCGCCCGAAGTTTGGCGCCATGCCGCAGTCGGGCAGCGATTTTGTGACCGCCCCCGAGATGACTCCGCTGTTTGGGCAAACGCTGGCCGAGCAGGTGTCGCAGGCCCTGGCGCGCACCGGGACCGACGAGGTCTGGGAGTTTGGCGCCGGTTCGGGCGCTCTGGCGCTGCAGCTGCTCAATGCCTTGGGCAGCGCCGTGCGCCGCTACACCATCGTCGATCTCTCGGGCAGCCTGCGTGCGCGCCAGCAGGCGCTGCTGACCGCGCACGAGGGAAAGGTGCACTGGGTGGATGCACTGCCCGACACCTTTGCGGGAGTCATCGTGGGCAACGAGGTGCTCGATGCCATGCCGGTAAAGCTGCTGGCCCGCCATGGCGGCGCGCAAGACGGTGTCTGGCACGAACGCGGCGTGGCCGTCCAGGAGGGCGTTTTTGCCTGGGCCGACCGGCCCACGGCGCTGCACCCCCCGGTCGAGATCGAGGGCCCGCACGACTACCTGACCGAGATCCATCCCCAGGCCGAGGCCTTCATCCGCACCCTGGGAGATCGCTTGGTCCGTGGCGCGGCCTTCTTTATTGACTATGGTTTTGGCGAGAGTGAGTACTACCACCCGCAGCGCCATATGGGCACCGTGATGTGCCACCGCGCGCACCAGGCGGACGACAACCCGCTACTGGACGTGGGCCTCAAGGACATTACCGCGCACGTCAACTTCACCGCCATGGCGCTGGCGGCGCAAGACCAGCCGCTGCCCGCGGGCCAAGGCTGGAGCGTGCTGGGCTACACCACGCAGGCGCATTTCCTCATCAATGCTGGATTGCTATCAAAAATGGAGCTTCAGCCGCTTGAGGGTAGGGCGATTGCGGCCAAATTGATGATGGAACACGAAATGGGTGAGCTGTTCAAGGTGCTGGCCTTGTGCAAGGGCGAACCGTGGGATGCCCTGGGCTTTGTGCAGGGCGATCGTACGCACCGGCTCTAACAACGATTCTCAATCTCCATGATCCGCTGGCTCATCGTCGTCTTTCTCGTGCTGGTCTTGATCAACGGCCTGTCGCCGTGGCTGCAGCGCATGGGGCTGGGGCGGCTGCCGGGCGACTTCCGCTTCCGGCTGTTCGGGCGGGAGTGGTTCATTCCGCTGGCCAGCACGGTGCTGCTCAGCTTTGTGCTGAGTCTGGCCGTCAAGTGGTTGTGATCGGGTTGAATTTAGCGGCCTGTGGCCCGATGTCGGAATGAGAACGTTCTGAAAGCCCCCGCCATGACCGAAGCCCTGCACATCGTCTGCCCCCATTGCCACACCACCAACCGCGTGCAAGCCGCGCAGCTGGGCAGCGCGCCCGATTGCGGCAGTTGCCATCAGCCCTTGTTTGCAGGTGCGCCACTGGCGCTGGACGCCACCAGTTTTGCCAAGCATGTTCAGCGCAGCCATATCCCGGTGCTGGTGGACTTCTGGGCACCCTGGTGCGGCCCGTGCCGCCAGATGGCACCGGCCTTTGCCCAGGCGGCGCGTGCGCTGGAGCCGCACGTGCGGCTGGCCAAGCTCGACACCGAGGCGCACCCGCAGGTGGCTGCGCCCTACAACATCCGCAGCATTCCGACCATGGTGCTGTTCAAGGGCGGGCGCGAGGTGGCCCGCATCTCGGGCGCACTGGGCGCGGCCGACATCGAGCGCTGGGTGCGCGCGGCGCTCTGAGGGAGTCAGCGCAAGCCGAGTCCCCGGTCGAAAGACGCCACGCCCGCGCCGCGTCCGGCCAGGTACAGCATCAACGCCGCCCACGACAGATGCGTGGGCCAGGCGTCCGGGTAGACAAAGACCTGGATCACCAGCGTCATGCCCAGCAGCGCCAGGGCCGACAGCCGTGTGAACAGGCCCAGGACCAGCAGCACCGGGAACACATGCTCGGCCGTGGCGGCCATCTGCGCCGCCAGTTCGGGCGGCAGCAGGGGCAGCTTGTATTCCTCGCGGAACAGAAAGTAGGCGCTGTCAGTCAGGGTGAACCAGCCCTCGACCTTGGTGCGGCCCGATTGCCAGAAGATGCCCGCCAGAGCAAAGCGCGCCGCCAGGGCCAGCAGGCTGTGCGGTGTGAGCCAGACCAGGGCGTCGGTCAGCTGGTTCCAGCGGGCACGCAGGCCCTGGGTGGGCGCGGTGGTGGGGGTGGCGGGGTGCGTGGTGTACGAGGGGTTCATGGTGTGCTCCGGTGGGGCGTTGCAAGGGTCAGTGCGCTGGTCTTGAGCAGCAGCGCTATCAGGGCGGACAGGTCGGCGCCCGGCTCGGCGTTCAGTGCGCAGGCGGCGGCGCCCTCCACGGGCTGGCCGGCTGCGCAGGCCTCCAGAAAGGCTGCGCCCGCCCGTGGCAGGGCCACCCATTGCACGGCATCGCCCGGGCGTGTGAGCAGGCCACCCTCGCCCTGCCAGTGCAGGGGGGCATCCAGGGCCAGGCCTTCGCGCTGGCGCTGCCACAGGGAGTAGGCCGGGTGCGCATCGCACCAGGCCCAGCGGGTGGCGGGGTGGGGGTGCAGGCACAGGCCCGCGAGTGCTTCGGGCGTCTGCTGTGCCAGCCAGCCCGGGTCGAGCGCAGGCGCAGGCGCCGCCAGGTGGGCTTCTGTCCAGCAGCGATCGAGCCGCGCCACCGCGCCCAGGTAGGGCAGGCTGGCAGCCGGGCCAAAATCATCCAGGAAAGCGGCAAAACCTGTTCCATAGGCCATCAACAGGCCATCGTGTGGCGGCTGGGCGTGGGTAAAGACCCCGGCGGCGGCACGGAACCATTCCTCGCCCACCAGGGCGCAAACCGTGGGGTAGCTGGCCTGCAGCGCGTCGATGCAGCCCTTGAGCACGGTGTTGCGGTACACGGCAAAGCCGGGCTGGGCCAGCAGGGCATCGAGCCATGCGGGGTGCGCGGGGGCCGCTCCTGGCGGGGGCAGCAGCGCGGCGGCAAAGCCGTCCTGGAACGTGGTCAGTTGCATCGCAGCACCTCATTTCCTTTCTCAATCAAACGATTACTTTGTCGGCTTCGCTTGCCGTGCTGCAGCACTGTCTGCGCTTGGCCTTCGCGTACTCGATGGATTGAGAAATGCAATCACAGGCGTCCAGCAGGGCGTGCGCACGCTCGCGTTCGGCCAGTAGTTCGGCAAAGGGGGGCAACTGGTCGTCGCGCTCGATCAGGGTAGGACGCGGCCCGGTGCGTGCAATCAGGTGTTCGTACAAGGCCCATACCGCATCAGCCACCGGTGCGTCGTGGCTGTCGATCAGCAGGGCGTCGCCCAGTTGGGGGTCCGCATGGTGGCCCGCGAGGTGGATCTCGGCAATGGCCTGCACGGGAAAGGCGTCGAGGTAATCGGTGGCGCGGGTGCCCAGGTTGTGGGCGCTGATGTAGACGTTGTTCACATCGAGCAACAGGCTGCAGCCGGTGCGGCGCACCAGTTCGGCCAGGAAATCGGTTTCAGCCCAGTCGTGACCATCGATGTGCAGGTAGTGTGTGGGGTTCTCGATGGCGATGGGGCGTTGCAGCACGTCCTGGGTGCGGGCGATGTTGCCGGCAATGCGCTCCAGCGCCTCGTGGGTGCGCGGAAACGGCAGCAGGTCCGGGTGGTAGCGCCCGCGCCACGCAGACCAGGCCAGGTGCTCGGACACCAGCGCGGGCTCGATGCGCTGCACCAGCGCCGCCAGGCGCTGCAGGTGGGTGGCATCGGGCGGCGCATCGGCGGCCAGCGAGAGCGACACGCCGTGCAGCGATACCGGGTGCTGCGCCCGGATGGCCTGCAGCCACGCCAGGCGCGGGCCGCCATCGGCCAGGTAGTTCTCGGGGTGCACCTCCCACCACAGACCGTCGGCCGTGCAGTGCAAGGCTTCGTCATAGTGCTGGGGCTTGAGGCCCAGGCCTGCGGTCAATGGCTGATGCATGGCACGCTCCAGTTCAATATCAATGATTCCATTGCGCTTCGCGTCGCCAACACCGCATGACAGCGGCGCGGTTCAGGCCAGGGCTCCCGCGCAAGGGCCGCCCCGCTGCGCCGGGAGCGTCCCCCTGCCCGCAGCGTGCAGCGCTGCGAGAGCGGGGGGAAGGAGCGAAGCGACACAGGGGGGTGTTTCACTTCATGGATTCGAGCGTGCCCATGCCCTTGGGCGTTTTGATGGTGTTGCAGGTGCCTGCGGGCACATACTTCCAGGCGTTCCCCTGGTAGTCCACCTTCGAGGTTCCTGCGCAGGTGGTGCCGGGGCCGGCGGCGCAGTCGTTCTTGCCGGCCATCGAAACGCCGTAGCATTTCTCCATGGCGGGCTTGGCCATGTCGCCGGATTTGTTCATGCTGTCAGACTGGGCCATGGCGGCGCCAGAAGTGAGGGCGGCAAAGGCGAGGGCGCCGAGGGTGAGGGTACGTGTGGTCATGGCGGTTGCTCCAGAAAGTTGAAATAAGAGAAAAGCAGACCTGGGTGCCGGAGCGCGGTGCGCCGCAGTGCCCGATCTGCGTTGTAATTCGCGGGGAAGCGGCGGCGGGTTACAGCCGCATGCAAAAAAAGAGCAAAAGAATTTTTGTGTGGCGCTGTAACCGGCAGGCCCCGCACACCGAATACCACCAGGGAGCGGCCATGGAGATTGAAGAGCGGTTGCGTACGCTGCTGCTGCAGGGGCTGGACGCCGATACCGGTGCCTACCAGCGCTTCCTGAAGGAATTGAGCGCACACCTGCGGGCCTTTTTGCGCCGCCGCCTGGCCCAGCGGCCTGATGAAGTGGAGGACCTGGTGCAGGAAACCCTGTTGGCCGTGCACAACCAGCGCCATACCTACCGGCACGATATGCCGGTGACGGCCTGGGTGCACGCCATTGCGCGCTACAAGTTGGTGGACTGGCTGCGCTCGCACGCCGTGAAAGGGGCCATGAACGTGCCGCTGGACGATGCCGCAGAGCTGTTCTCCAGCAGCGACAGCGAGGCTGCCGAGGCGCGGCGCGACCTGGGGCAACTGCTGCAGACATTGCCCGACCGCCAGCGCCTGCCCATCGTGCACGTCAAGCTCGAAGGGCTCTCGGTGGTGGAGACGGCGCGCATTACGGGGTTGTCGGAATCGGCAGTCAAAATCGGTGTGCACCGGGGCCTCAAGGCTCTGGCCGCACGCATCAGGGGAGCGACATGAGAACCGACGAATTGATTGGCCTGCTGGCGCAGGACGCAGAGCCGGTGGCGCAACACGCCATCGAGCAGCGCTTTGCCGTGGCCGCGTTGGCCGGGCTGGCGGGCGCCACGGTGCTGATGCTGGCGCTGTTCGGCCTGCGGCCCGATCTGCTGCAAACCCTTGCGCTGCCCATGTTCTGGGGCAAGCTGCTGTTTGCCGCCGCCCTGGCCGGGGCGGGGGTGGCGCTGCTGCGGCGGCTGGCCCGCCCCGGCCTGGGCCTGGGGCATTCGCTGGCGCTGCTGGCCCTGCCTCCTGTGGTGCTGTGGGCACTGGCCGCCCTGGTGCTGGGGCAGGCGGCGCCCGCCGAGCGCATGCCGCTTATCCTGGGCAGCACCTGGCGCAGTTGCCCGTTCAATATCGCGGCCCTGTCCGTCCCTGCACTGGCGGCGCTGTTCTGGGCGCTGCGGGGCGCAGCGCCCACGCGGCTGGCCTGGGCCGGTGCCGGGGCAGGTCTGTTGGCGGGCGCTCTGGGGACCCTGGTTTATGCGCTGCATTGCCCCGAAATGGCGGCACCTTTCCTGGCGGTGTGGTACCTGGCCGGCATGGCCCTGCCCACGGCGCTGGGGGCATTTCTGGGGCCGCGCCTGCTGCGCTGGTAGGCGGTCAGGCCGGGGCGGCCTGCGCCAGCCAGTCGGCCACGGCCTGCACCCGGGCAGTGTGGATCATTTCACCCACTTTTTGGCCTGTAACGCCCTTGGATGCTGCGCTGGCAGCTATCACACTGGTAGCAACCGATTGCACAGCCACCAGCGCGGCGCCCAGCCGGGCGCGCTGCGGATAGGCCGCATCTTCAAAGCCCAGGCGCCCGCGCGCGTCGCATTCGCAGGCCAGCAACACCTCGTCAAAGCGGGCGGGCTTGCGAATGGCGTCGCAGCGCTCGATCAGGCGCACCAGGGCAGCGGCCCCCAGTTCACCGCTGCGGTGGATGTTGCCGTGCTCGCGGGCCACCACGTCGGCCAGTTCGCGGCAGTCGGTGGGAACGCGCAGGCGCTCGCACACCCCTTTGAGCAACTTTGCACTGCGCTGCTCGTGGCCAATGTGGCGTGGCAGCATCTCTGCGGGCGTGGTGCCTTTGCCCAGGTCGTGCGTCAGGCAGGCAAAGCGCACGGCCAGCGGGGCCTGCAGGCGCGCTGCCATGTCTAGCACCATCATCAGGTGCACGCCGGTGTCGATCTCGGGGTGGTATTCGGCCCGCTGGGGCACCCCCCACAGGCGGTCCACCTCGGGCAGCACCACCTTCAGCGCACCGCAGGCGCGCAGCACGTGGAACATGCGCGAAGGCTTCTCCTCCATCAGCCCCCGCGCCAGTTCCTGCCACACGCGCTCGGGCACCAGGTGGTCGGCTTCGCCGTGTTGCACCATCGAGCGCATCAGTGCCAGTGTTTCGGGCGCCACGGAAAAGTCGGTAAACCGCGCCGCAAAACGTGCCACGCGCAAGATGCGCACAGGGTCGTCGTGGAAGGCATGGGTCACATGGCGCAGCACCTTGTCGCGCAGGTCGCGTACGCCGTCATAAGGATCAATAATGCCTGCAGCGCCCGTCCATTCAGCGCTGGCAGCTATTGAATTAATAGTGAGATCGCGCCGCGAGAGATCTTCTTCGAGCGTGACCTCGGGCGAGCTTTGCACCACAAACCCCCGGTAGCCGCGCCCGCTCTTGCGCTCGGTGCGCGCCAGCGCGTATTCCTCACGCGTCTCGGGGTGCAAAAAGACCGGAAAATCGCGCCCCACGGCCAGGTAGCCCAGCTCCAGCATCTGCTGCGGCGTGGCGCCCACCACCACCCAGTCGTGGTCGTTGACGGGGCGGCCCAGCAGCCGGTCGCGTACGGCGCCCCCTACCATGTAGATTTGCATGCGGGCAGTGTAGTTACTATTCACAGCCCATCAAGGCCTCTCAAGGCTCAGTCCGTGTCTGGAGTTTGCCCGTGTCCCCATCGCCCACCATCACCATCGTCCAGCCCAACCTGGATGGCAGTCTGCCTATCCCCACTCCGGTCGCGCCCCACGCCGCCGAGGCAGCGGCCGCGCAGTTGCAGGAACGTGCCGAAGCACTGCAAGAGCAGATGGACGGCCTCCAGGCGCTGTTGGCCAAACCGCTGAACGAAATTTTGGAAGATCGCGAGAAGGCCCTGGAGGCCGCCAGTGCCTGGGATGCCTTCGGCGCCATGTGGTTGCTGTCGCAGCGCGCCATGCGCCGCGTCGCCATGGACCTGGCCGCGCAGCAGGGCGTGAGCGAAGCCGACGTGGTGGCCCGCGCCATGCAGCACGCCAATGCGGTGCTTAACACCGAGGACGAGACCCTGGGCGGCAGCATTGCCCCCGCGCAGATGGCGCACATTGCGCGGCACCGGCCGTATTTGCGCAAGCAGTTTCGGCAAGGCTGAGCTCATTTCGCAAGGAAACCTGATACTTCAGGCAAGCGCGAAATTCTTAAGATGGTATTATTGGCGATACCATGAAACGCTTGCCCCAGATCGTCTTGGACACCAATGTCTTGGTGGCCGGGCTTCGTTCCCGCAACGGCGCTTCGTTTCAATTGCTCAGCCGGTTGACTTTCAGTCAGTTTGGGTTGCACTTGACGGTGCCATTGGCCATGGAGTACGAGGACGTTTTGCACCGCCCTGGGCTGCTGTCTTTGCCAGTGGCTGCGATTGATGCAGTGTTGGATATGGTGTGTGCGGTGGCCCACCAGCAGGACGTCCATTTTTTATGGCGTCCCCAACTGCGCGACCCGAGCGATGAGCTGGTGCTCGAAGCCGCCGTCAACGCCTCGGCCGATTTTTTGGTCACCCATAACCTGCGCGACTTTGCCGCCGCAGATAGGTTTGCTGTTCAGGTTGTCACACCTGGGCAGTTTTTGAAGCGGCTTGATGGAGAAACACCATGAGCACCCTCAGCCTGCGATTGCCGCAATCCATTCACCACAACGCCAAGCTCTATGCCCAGCGCGAAGGCATTTCCGTCAACCAGTTGGCTGCCACCGCACTGGCTGAAAAGCTGGCAGCTCTGGCCGCCGAGGACTACATCACACAGCGCGGCCAGCGCGCCAGTGCGCAAGAATTTGCTGCCGCGCTGGCCCTGGTGCCCGACGTTCCGGCGGTTTCGGGCGATGCGCTGCCTTGATGGCTCCCCACCGTTTTTGTATGAAATAGGGGTCTAGCGCCCGTATAACGTGCGCAATATGCTATCAATACAATAGCGTTGTTGGTGGAGTTCGCAGAACAACCAGTGGAAATACCCGTCGCTGTACTCGTGCTCAGCGCACCAGTCGGTAAGGCTCCTCGAACGCGCGGAAATCCTGCTCGGCCAGCGCCTCGTCGATCCAGGCCTTGACACCCGGCAGTTCGCGCACGCGCTGCACATAGTCTGCAATGGGCTTGGGCACCGGCAGGCCGTAGCTGTGCAGGCGCATGCAGACGGGCGCGTAGAAGGCGTCAGCGATGGTGAATGCGCCAAACAGCATGGGGCCGCGGTATTGCGTCAGCAGGCCGCTCCACATGTCGACCAGGCGCTGCACATCGGCGCGCACGGCGGGCTTGTCGCGCCAGATCAGGGCGCCTTGTGGGGCCAGATCGGCCTCGATGTTCATCGGGCAGGCGCCGCGCAGGGCGGTAAAGCCGCTGTGCATTTCGGCCACAACGCAGCGGGCGTGGGCGCGGGCCGCCTTGTCTTGCGGCCAGAGCTGTTTGTCGGGATAGGTTTCGGCCAGGTATTCGGCAATGGCCAGGGTGTCCCACACCGTCAGGTCGCCATCGACCAGTACGGGTACCTTGCCGGTGGGCGATATACCGGCCAGCGTGGCCTTGAATTGCGAGTCGGGGTCGAAGCTGTCAAAGCGGGCCAGCACTTCCTGGAAGGGGATGCCCGCCTGCTTCAGCAGCACCCAGGGGCGCAGGGACCAGGATGAGTAGTTTTTGTTGCCGATGTAGAGCTTGAGCATGGTTTACCTTGGTGGGCAGAAAGACGCTGGTCATTGTGCGGCAATGCCCTTTTCCCTGCGGTGATGTCGGACCTTAGACATCGGACGCCGCATGCAGGGTTCGCCTCCACCAGTGCACCCGTGGAACCGGCTTTGCCGGGCCACTGGGTGCGTCCCCCTTGGGGGAAGACGCGAAGCGTCTCAGGGGGTTAATCGAGCTTTGGTGTAGCGCGCTCGATGATGGCTTTCACATCCACGCCGCGCGGCAGGGCGCCGTAGTTGAAGCTGCCCTCGGGCGCCAGGCGCGAAGCGCAGAAAGCGTCGGCCACGAAGGCTGGCGCGCTGCGCACCAGCAGCGAGGCTTGCAGCGCCAGCGCCATGCGCTCGACCACGTGGCGGGCACGGTACTGCAGGTCGGCGGTGTCGGCAAATTCCTTGGCGAGCCCGCGCACCTGTTCATCCAGCAACGCGTTTTGACCTTGCGTGGGGCGCAGCTCTGCAAAGAACGCCTCCACCACCTCGGGCGTTTTGCCCATGGCGCGCAGCACGTCCAGGCACTGGATGTTGCCGCTGCCCTCCCAGATGGCATTGACCGGTGCCTCGCGGTACAGGCGCGGGAACATGCTGTCTTCCATCACGCCGCTGCCGCCGATGCATTCCATGGCCTCGTAGGCGTGGCCGGGCGTGCGCTTGCAGATCCAATACTTGCCCACGGCGGTCACCAGGCGGACCAGCAGGTCTTCGTGGCGGTCCTCGCGGTGGTCCAGCGCGCGTGCCATGCGCATCGACAGCGTCATGGCCGCCTCGCTCTCCAGCGCCAGGTCGGCCAGCACGTTTTGCATCAGTGGCTGCTCGTTCAGCCGCGCACCAAAGGCGCTGCGGTGGGCGCAGTGGTGCAGCGCCTGCGACAGCGCCATGCGCATGCCTGCGCTGGAACCCACCATGCAGTCAAAGCGCGTCATGGCGACCATCTCGAGGATGTTGCGCACGCCGCGTCCTTCTTCGCCCACCATCCAGGCCAGCGCGCCGCGCAGCTCGGTCTCGCTCGATGCGTTGGAGGCGTTGCCCATCTTCTTTTTCAGGCGCAGCACCTGCATGGGGTTCTTGGTGCCGTCCGGGCGCCAGCGCGGCAGCAGGAAGCACGACAGGCCCTTGTCGGTGTGTGCCAGCACCAGGAAGGCGTCGCACATGGGGGCCGAAACAAAGTACTTGTGGCCCACCAGTTCGTAGGCCTGGCCGGGGCCGCCCTGGCCCACGGGGTAGGCGCGGGTGCTGTTGGCCTGCACGTCCGATCCGCCTTGCTTCTCGGTCATGGCCATGCCAATGGTCACGCCCTGCTTTTGCTCCGCCGGCACATTGCGCGGGTCGTACACGCGGGCGGTGATTTTGGGCTCCCACAGCGCGGCCAGGTCGCTCTGCAGGCGCAGCGCGGGGATGGCAGCAAAAGTCATGGTGATGGGGCAACCGTGGCCGGCCTCCACCTGGGTGTGCAGGTAGTTGCCGGCGGCGCGCGCCACATGGGCGCCGTCTCTCGGGTCGGTCCAGGGCGAGGAATGCAAGCCGTGCTCGATGGCGGTGCCCATGAACTGGTGGTACGCCGGGTGGAACTTCACCAGGTCGATGCGGTTGCCAAAGCGGTCGTGCGTCTCCAGCTCGGGCTGGTGTTTGTTGGCCAGGTGGCCTTGCTCAAGGTAGTCGGCCGAGCCGGTGCGCTGGCCGAACTGGTGCAGCGCGGCGTCGGCCCAAGCTGCTCCCTCGCGCTGCACGGCCTCGCGCAGGGCCGTGTCCTGCGCGTACATGTTGTAGTCGGCCAGTTCACAAGACACGTTTTCGACCACATGGGTGTTGGC
>Ga0209477_1001161_pt1 | contig 16098 bp, 14 predicted proteins | sample KloWWTupernatant_FD_187180 | JGI IMG/M metagenome (GOLD analysis project Ga0209477, IMG submission 187180) | Active sludge microbial communities from Klosterneuburg, Austria, studying microevolution and ecology of nitrifiers - Klosterneuburg... | ecosystem: Engineered > WWTP > Aerobic digester >... | reverse complement strand
GGAGAGGAGCTCGACGCCCTGGGAGGCCAGCGCCTTCGCGAAATCGACGACGCCGGTCTTGTCGGAGACGCTCAGGAGCGCCCGCTGGATTCGGATCTGGTCGTGTGACATGGCTCGCCCTGGGTGCGCCGCGGGGAGGGACGGCTCAGTCGATGCCGTGTTCCTGCAGCTTCTTGCGCAGCGTGTTGCGGTTGATGCCGAGGAGCTCCGCCGCGCGGGTCTGGTTGCCCTGGGCGTGGTTCATCACCACCTCGAGCAGCGGTCTCTCGACGCAATTGACCACCATGTTGTAGATCCCGCAGGCCTTTTCCCCGTCGAGGTCCTTGAAGTACTGCTTCATCATGCGGCGAACGGTCGAGGAGAGCTCGTTCTCGCGTTCGGCGGCTTCCGCCCGGGCGGCGGCGCGCGACTGGGTTCTAGGCTGCAAGGGCCACCTCATCGTCGTATTCGAGGCGCTCGGAGCGCTCGGCCAGCCCGTCGAAGAACGCGCGGACGGCCTCGAGCTGCTCGCCGGAGGTCTGGAGCTGGTTCATGCGCGCGCGGAACACGGCGGAGTTCTTGAGCCCCTTGGTGTACCACGCGATGTGCTTGCGGGCGACGCGCGAGCCGCGCTCGGCGCCGTAGAAGGCGTAGAGGTCGTCCAGGTGCGCGAGGAGGACCTCGCGGATCTCCGCGACCGCGGGCGGGGCGAGCTTCGCGCCCGTCTCCAGGTAATGCGCGATCTCGCGGAAGATCCACGGCCGGCCCTGCGCGGCGCGGCCGACCATCACGGCGTCCGCCCCGGTGTAGTCGAGCACGAACTTCGCCTTCTCGGGCGAGTCGATGTCGCCGTTGGCCATCACCGGGATGCCCACCGACGCCTTGACGGCCTTGATGGTGTCGTACTCGGCCTCGCCCGTGTACATGCAGGCGCGCGTGCGGCCGTGCAGGGCGATGGCGGCGATGCCGCTCTCCTCGGCGATGCGCGCGATCGCGAGCGCGTTGCGGTTCTCCTTGCTCCAGCCGGTGCGGAACTTGAGGGTGACGGGCACCTCCACCGCCTTCACTACGGCCTCGACGATGCGCGCGACCAGCGGCTCGTCCTTGAGCAGCGCCGAGCCCGCGGCCACGTTGCAGATCTTCTTGGCCGGGCAGCCCATGTTGATGTCGATGATCTGCGCGCCCTTGTCGACGTTGTAGCGGGCGGCCTCGGCCATCATCTCCGGGTCGGAGCCGGCGATCTGGATCACCTTGGGCTCGACCTCGCCCTCGTGGTTGCCGCGGCGAAGCGTCTTCTCCGAGCCCCACAGGAGCGAGTTGGAGGCGACCATCTCGGACACGGCCATGCCCGCGCCCATCGCCTTGCAGAGCTGGCGGAAGGGGCGGTCGGTGACGCCCGCCATGGGGGCCACGACGAGGTTGTTCCGGAGGGTGATGGGGCCGATCTTCACGGCGTTTGTAATGGTCTGGAGCCGCGGAAAAGGCGCCCATTTTATACGCAGCGCCCTCCCCGACCAACTGTTATCTGCATCGTGCGTTGCCTTTCGGCGACAGTCCCTGCGCCAAGTCAAGCAGGCTCGCCGAAGCCGCCGCCGCCGGGCGTCTCGATCACGAAGACGTCGCCCTCGCCCATGGGCGTTTCGTCCGCGAAGCCCAGGTCGGTGCGCGTGCCGTCGGCCCGCTCGACCCAGTTGCGCCCGCAATCGCCGGGCTGGCCTCCGGCCATGCCGTAAGGCGGCACGCGGCGGTGGCCCGCGAGGATCGCGGCTGTCATGGGCTCGAGGAAGCGGATGCGCCGCGTGGCCCCGTTGCCGCCGTTCCACCGGCCGCGCCCGCCGCTGCCCGCGCGGATCGAGTGGGCATCCACTCTCACCGGGAAGCGCCACTCCAGGACCTCGGGGTCGGTGAGGCGCGAGTTGGTCATGTGCGCCTGCACCGTGTCGGTGCCGGGAAAGCCGGGCCCGGCCCCCGTGCCGCCCGAGATCGTCTCGTAGTACTGGTGGCGGTCGTTGCCGAAGGTGAAGTTGTTCATGGTGCCGTAGGAGGCCGCCATCACGCCCAGCGCGCCGTAGAGCGCGTCGGTGATGCACTGCGAGGTCTCCACGTTGCCCGCGACGGTGGCCGCCGGCGGCTTGGGATTCAGCATCGAGCCTTCGGGGATCCGCACCTCGAGGGGCTTGAGGCACCCGGCGTTGAGCGGGATGTCGTCGTCCACGAGCGTGCGGAAGACGTAGAGCACCGCCGCGTAGACCACCGCCGAGGGGGCATTGAAATTGCTTTCGAGCTGGGCCGTGGTGCCCGCGAAGTCGATCACGGCGCTGCGGCGGTCGGCGCCGATCGAGATCCGCACGCGGATCACGGCGCCGTTGTCCATCTCGCAGGCGTACTCGCCGTCCTTGAGGACCCCGATCACGCGGCGCACGCACTCCCCCGCATTGTCCTGCACGTGCTTCATGTAGGCCTTCACGACGTCCAGGCCGAAGTGGGCCACCATGCGCCGCAGTTCCTGCACGCCCTTCTCGTTGGCGGCGACCTGGGCGCGCAGGTCGGCGATGTTCTGGTCGGGGTTTCGCGCCGGGTAGCGGGCGCCGGCGAGCAGCGCGCGGATCCCGGCCTCGCGCATGCGGCCGTCCTCGACCAACAGGACGTTGTCGAGGAGCACGCCCTCCTCCTCGATGGTGCGCGAGAAGGGCGGCATGGAGCCGGGGGTGATGCCGCCGATGTCGGCGTGGTGGCCGCGGGAGCCGACGTAGAACAGGATCTCCGGACCCTCACCCCCGGCCCCTCTCCCAAGGGAGAGGGGAGAATTCTCGGCGAACACCGGGGTGATGACGGTGACGTCGGGCAGGTGCGTGCCGCCGTTGTAGGGGTCGTTGAGGACGTAGACGTCGCCCGGCTTCATCTTCCCGGCGTTGCGGGCGATGACGGTCTTGATGGACTCGCCCATGGAGCCCAGGTGCACGGGCATGTGCGGCGCGTTGGCGATGAGGTTGCCCGCGGAATCGAAGAGCGCGCAGGAGAAGTCCAGCCGCTCCTTGATGTTCACGGAGTACGCCGTCTGCGCGAGGCGGACGCCCATCTGTTCCGCGATCGACATGAAGAGGTTGTTGAACACTTCCAGCATGACCGGGTCGGCGCGCGTGCCGGCGGCGTAGCGCACCTTCCTCTCGGCGACGCGCCGCAGCACGAGGTGGTCCCGCGGCGTCACCTCGGCCTCCCAGCCGGGCTCGACGACGGTGGTGGCGTTGCGCTCGGCGATCACGGCCGGGCCCGGCAGGCGCTGGCCGGGGACGAGGTCGTCGCGCAGGTAGACGGGCGTGCGGTGGCGCTCGCCGCCGGAGACCATCGTCGCGTGCTCGATGGGCGCGGCGGGCGGACGGCCCGCCGCGCCGGCCGCCGCGCGCTCCTCCGGCGCGTCGGAGCGGCCCACGGCCTCCACCGACACCGCTTCCGCGACGAGGTCGCGGCCGGGCATGAGGAAGCTGAAGCGTGCGCGGTAGAGCCGCTCGAAGCCCGCGCGCATCTCCTCGGGCGTGCCCAGCGGGACGGCGAGCGAGGTGTCCGTGCCCTGGTACTTGAGATGCGCGCGCTTCTCGACGCGATCCACCGCGCTTCCCTGCGCCTCCAGCTCCGCGGCGCACTGCGCGCCGAGGCGCTCCGCCCGCTCGCCCAGCTCGGCGACCGCCTCCGCGAGCGGGCGCTCCACCGCCTCCTCGCGCAGCGCGCGCACCTGCGCGAGCCCCATGCCGTAGGCGGAGAGCACGCCCGCGAGCGGGTGGATGTAGACCTGCGTCATGCCCAGCTCGTCGGCCACGAGGCAGGCGTGCTGCCCGCCGGCGCCGCCGAAGCACTGCAGCGTGTACTCGGTCACGTCGTGGCCGCGCTGCACGCTGATGAACTTGATGGCGTTGGCCATGTTGGCCACGGCGATCCGCAGGAACCCCTCGGCCACCTGCTCGGGCGTCTGCGGCTGCCCGGTCGCGCGCGCGATCTCCGCGGCGAGCGCCGTGAACTTCTCGCGCACCACCGCCGCGTCCAGCGGCTGGTCGCCTTCCGGCCCGAACACCTTCGGGAAGTGCGCGGGCTGGATCTTGCCCAGCATCACGTTGCAGTCGGTCACGGCGAGCGGCCCGCCGCGGCGGTAGCACGCCGGCCCGGGGTTGGCGCCCGCCGAATCCGGCCCCACGCGCTGGCGCTGGCCGTCGAAGTGCAGGATCGAGCCGCCGCCGGCCGCGATCGTGTGGATGGACATCATGGGCGCGCGCATGCGCACGCCGGCGACCTGCGTGTCGAACTCGCGCTCCAGCTCCCCGGCATAGTGCGAGACGTCGGTGGAGGTGCCGCCCATGTCGAAGCCGATGACCTTCCCGAACCCCGCCGCCTCCGCCGTCCGCACCATGCCCACGATCCCGCCGGCCGGCCCGGAGAGGATCGAGTCCTTGCCCTGGAAGCGGTGCGCGTCCGTGAGGCCACCGGAGGACTGCATGAACATGAGGCGAGGCCCCTCACCCCCGACCCCTCTCCCGGAGGGAGAGGGGAGAAAACCGCTCCCTTCTCCCTTGGGAGAGGGGTCGGGGGTGAGGGTCAACTCCCCCGCCACCTGGTCCACGTAGCGCCGCAGGATCGGCGAGAGGTAGGCATCCACCACCGTCGTGTCGCCGCGCGAGACGAACTTCATGAGCGGGCTCACGGCGTGGGAAGCCGACACCTGCGTGAAGCCGGCCTCGCGCGCGAGCGCCGCCACGCGGGCCTCGTGCGCCGGGTAGCGGTAGCCGTGCATGAAGACGATGGCCGCCGACCGGAACCCCTCCGCGAACGCGTTCGCGAGCTCGCGCCTCGCCGCCTCCTCGTCCAGCGCGAGGACTACTTCCCCGTGGGCGTCCACGCGCTCGTCGATCTCGATCACCTTCCGGTAGAGCAGCTCCGGCAGGCGGATGTGGCGGTCGAAGATGCGCGGCCGGTTCTGGTAGGCGATGCGCAGCTGGTCGCGGAAGCCGCGCGTGACGAGGAGCGCCGTGGCCTCGCCCTTGCGCTCGAGGAGCGCGTTGGTGGCGACCGTCGTCCCCATCTTCACCGCCTCGATGCGCTCGACCGGAATGGGTTCTCCCGGCGCCACTTCCAGGAAATGCCGGATGGCGGCGATGGCGGCGTCGCGGTAGCGCTCCGGGTTCTCCGACAGGAGCTTCAACGTCGCGAGCGTGCCGTCGGGGCGGCGGGCGACGACGTCAGTGAAGGTGCCGCCGCGGTCGATCCAGAATTGCCATTTCATGGGGTTGCCTCGGGAGGATGCGGGGGATTCATCACGAAGAACACGGAGAACACATTTCACAAGGACGACGCCGCCCGCGAGGCCTGGTCGTACATCCCCGACATGAGCCGCAGGAAGGAGGCCACGTCCGCGAGCTTCTCGTTGTCGCTGCCGTCGGGGTTGAGGCTCGCCACGAGGCAGGCCTCGCGCACCTCGCGGTAGCGCTCGATGAGAGCCTGGCCGCGGGCCGTGGTGGAGAAGAGGACCTCCTTGCCGCTCCTCTCGCTCTTCACGAGACCGGCGGCGACGAGCTTCTTCAGGGAGTAGCTCACGACGTGGGTGTCCTCGACGTTCAGCACGAAGCAGATGTCGGCGAGCTTCTTGTTGCGGGCGCGGTGGTTCACGTGGTGCAGCGCCAGCACGTCGATGGGCGTGAGGTCCTTCATGCCGGCCGCGGCCATGCAGCGCACGATCCAGCGCTGGAAGGCGTGGCCGCAGATGATCATGCCGTACTCGAACTCCGACACCTCGGCGCCGCGCCCCACGGCGAGGTGGGCGGAGGAGACGATGCGGGGCGGCGCGAGCGGCGGCGGGCGCCGGGCGGGGCTGCGGGGCTTCATGGGCTCCTCCGGGTGGGCGGCGCCGATGGCCGCGTTTTGCCGACAAGTTATCAGCATTTTGTTGACATGGGCAATCGCCCTTGCTAGCGTCACCCGGTTCCCGCTGTAATGAACGCCCCGTCCACGCCCCGAGAAGAGGAGAGCCCCCGATGAAGCGCTTGCAGGGATTCGTCGCGATCGCCGCCGCCGCGTTCGCCACGGCCGCCGCCGCCCAGGTGAAGTGGGACATGCCCACGCCCTACCCCGCCACCAACTTCCACACCGAGAACATCGTGCAGTTCGCGGCCGACATCGACAAGGCCACGGGCGGCAAGCTCAAGATCACCGTGCACCCAGGCGCCTCCCTCTTCAAGGCGCCCGAGATCAAGCGCGCCGTGCAGGGCGGCCAGGCGCAGGCCGGCGAGATCCTCATCTCCGGCTACGCGAACGAGGACCCCGTCTTCGGCGTCGACTCCGTCCCCTTCCTCGCCACGAGTTACGCCGACGCGGCGAAGCTGTGGAAGGCCTCGCGCAAGGCGATCGAGGACCGCTTCGCGAAGCAGGGCATGGTCGTGCTCTACGCCGTGCCGTGGCCGCCGCAGGGCATCTACTCCTCCAAGCCCCTCAACGCCGTCGCGGACATGAAGGGCCTCAAGATGCGCACCTACAACCCGTACACCTCGCGCATCGCGGAGCTCGCCGGCGCCCAGCCCGTGACCATCCAGGCGGCCGAACTAGCGCAGGCCTTCGCCACGGGCGCCGTCAACGCCAACATCACCTCCGGCGCCACGGGCTACGACACGAAGGCGTGGGAGGTCGTGAAGAACTACTACGACACGCAGGCCTGGCTGCCCAAGAACGTGATCTTCGCCAACAGGAAGGCCTTCGAAGCGCTGGACAAGGCCACGCAGGCGGCCGTCCTCAAGGCCGCGGCCGCAGCCGAAACGCGCGGCTGGAAGGTCTCGGAGGAGAAGACCGCCTTCTACCTCGGGGAGCTGAAGAAGAACGGCATGAACGTCGCGCCCCCGTCGGCGCAGCTCAAGGCCGACTTCCAGAAGATCGGCCAGGCGATGACGGAGGAGTGGCTCAAGAGCGCCGGCGCCGACGGCAAGGCGATCGTCGAGGCGTTCCGGAAGTGACGACCCGAGGGCGGCAATCGCCGCCGGAGGGGTCGTCATCCCCGAGCCGTCGGGGATCGAGGCTGGATTCCCGCCTTCGCGGGAATGACGGGGCCGCGGGAATGACGGAGCCGCGAGCTTGTCACCCCCGCGTAGGCGGGGGCCCAGGCTGGATTCCCGCCTTCGCGGGAATGACGGGGCCGCGGGAATGACGGAGCCGCAGGAGTGACGGCATGAGAAAGGCCCTCGACACGCTCTACGACGCCGCGGCCTGGGCCGCGGCGTTTTTCATGGTGGGCGTGCTCGCCATGGTGCTCGCGAGCGTGCTCGGGCGGCTGCTCGGCTTCAACCTGCGCGGCTCGGACGCCTACGCGGGCTACTGCATGGCGGCGGCGGCCTTCCTCGCGCTGGCGCACACGCTCAAGCGCGGCGAGCACATCCGCGTGAACCTCTTCCTCGACCGCGCCGGTCCGCGAACGGGCCACGCGCTGGAGCTCTGGTCGCACGCGGCCGGCTCCTTCTTCTGCGTGGTGCTGGCGATCTTCAGCGTTCGGCTCGCGTGGCAGTCCTGGACCTTCAACGACGTCTCGCAGGGCAACGACGCGACCCCGCTCTGGATCCCGCAGATCGCGATGGCGCTCGGGGCCGTGGTGCTGGCCGTGGCCATGGTGGACGACTTCGTGCTGCACCTCCTGCGCCGCCACCCGAGCGCCCTCAGGAAGGCGCAGGCCGAGATGAAGCGGATGGAGTAGCGCCGTGGACCTCCTGATCACCGCGGTCCTCATCGCCCTGCTCTTCGCCCTGCTCGCGAGCGGGCTGTGGATCGGGCTCGCGCTGCTGGGGGTCGCGTGGATCGGCATGGAGCTCTTCACGAGCCGCCCCGTGGGCGACGCGATGGCGGTCACGATCTGGGGCTCGAGCTCGTCGTGGACGCTCACGGCGCTGCCGCTCTTCCTGTGGATGGGCGAGATCCTCTTCCGCACCCGGCTCTCGGAGGACATGTTCCGCGGCCTCGCCCCGTGGCTGCAGCGCATTCCCGGGCGGCTCCTGCACGCGAACATCATCGGCTGCACGATCTTCGCGGCCGTCTCCGGGTCGAGCGCGGCAACCGTGGCCACCATCGGCAAGATGACGCTCCCGGAGCTCGAGCGCCGCGGCTACCCCGAGGAGATGACCATCGGCACGCTCGCGGGCGCGGGCACCCTCGGGCTGCTCATCCCGCCCTCCATCATCCTGATCGTCTACGGCGTCACGGCCGAGGTCTCGATCACCAAGCTCTTCATCGCCGGCGTGCTGCCCGGGCTGCTGCTGGCCGGCCTCTTCATGGGCTACACGGTCGCGTGGTCGCTCCTGAACCCCGCGCGCATCCCGGCGCCGGATGCGCCCCTGAGCCTCGCGCAGAAGCTCGCCACCTCGCGCCACCTCATCGGCCCCGTGGCGCTCATCGCCCTCGTGCTGGGCTCCATCTACGCGGGCGTCGCCACCGCGACCGAGGCGGCCGCGCTGGGCGTGGTGGGCGCCCTCGGGCTGTCGTGGCTGCAGGGCTCGATGGGCCGCAAGGCGTTCGTGGAGAGCCTCATGGGGGCCACGCGACTCTATTGCATGATCGCGCTCATCCTCGCGGGCGCGGCCTTCCTCACGCTCTCCATGGGCTACATCGGCCTGCCGCGCCACCTCGCGGAGTTCATCACGGGGCTCGGCCTCACGCCGTTCTGGCTGCTCGCCTGTCTCGCCCTCTTCTTCATCGTGCTGGGCTGCTTCCTCGACGGCATCTCGATGGTGGTGCTCACCATGGGCGTGATCCTGCCCACGATCCAGGCCGCCGGCATCGACCTCATCTGGTTCGGGATCTTCGTCGTGCTGGTGGTGGAGATGGCGCAGATCACGCCGCCCGTGGGCTTCAACCTGTTCGTGCTGCAGGGAATGACGGGCCGGCAGATCCCGTGGATCGCGCGCGTGACGATGCCGCTCTTCTTCCTGATGGTCGCCGCCGTGGCGCTCGTCTACTTCTTCCCCGGCATCGTGACCTGGCTTCCGGCGCAGATGCTGCCGGCGCGCACGTAGGGCGGCGGCGCCATGTGCCTCATCGCCGTCGCCTGGCGGGCGCACCCCGACTTCCCGCTGGTCGTCGCCGCCAACCGCGACGAGTGGCGCGACCGCCCCGCGGCCCCGGCGCACTGGTGGGACGACCACCCCGCCATCCTCGCCGGGCGTGACCTGCAGGCCGGCGGCACCTGGATGGGCGTCACGCGTACCCGCCGCTTCGCCGCCGTGACCAATTTCCGCGACCCCTCGGACCGGCGCTCCACGGCGCTCTCGCGCGGCACGCTGGTGACGGAGTTCCTTCGCGGCGAGGACCCGCCCGCGGCCTACCTCGCGCGGCTGGCGGCCCGCGCATCGCTCTACAACGGCTTCAACCTCCTCGTGGGCGACGCGGGCTCGCTCTTCTACTTCGGCAGCCGCGAAGGCGAGGTGCGCGCGGTCGAGCCGGGCGTGCACGCGCTCTCCAACCACCTCCTCGACGAGCCGTGGCCGAAGGTCCGGCGCGCGCAGGCGGGCATGCGCGAGGCGCTGGGCGACGACGAGGCGCTGTTCCGCATGCTCTCGGACGCGACCCCGGCGCCGGACGAGGCGCTTCCCGCCACCGGCGTGGGGCTTGCGCGTGAGCGCCAGCTTTCGCCCATCCTCATCACCGGCGCGGACTACGGCACGCGCACCTCCACCGTGCTGCGGCTGGGCACCGGGGCCGCCCGCCTCGAGGAACGCACGCGCGATGCCACGGGCACCGTGACATCCGCGGCCGCCTTCGATTTCGCCCTCGCCACCTGAGTTCCCCTCCGCTGCGCCCGTGGCGAAGCACCGTTGATTTTCGTCAAAGATGCATACCTCATGCCTGTTAGGGTCTTTCGAGCAGCCATCCGTCCGCCGACCCCAGGGATAAAGACCATGACGAACAGCACGCTCCACCGCCTCACCCGGCTCGTCGCCGCGCTCGCGATCGGCGCGCTCGGCTTCGGCTCGGCGCTCGCCGCCGACCCGCCCGCCAAGGCGCCCGCCCCCGCCAAGGCCGCCGCCCCGGTGAAGACCGCGGCGCCCGGCAAGGTGCCCGCCGGGAACAAGGAATGCATCGAGTGCCACGAGGAACTCAAGGAGTTCCACGACCCCGGCAAGCACAAGACGGTCGCCTGCACCGAGTGCCACCAGGGCACCGCCGAGCACCTCAAGAAGAAGAGCGTGCGCCCGGTCACCATCACCGACCCGGCCAAGTGCGGCTCGTGCCACAAGAACCAGTACGAGACGATGTACCGGATCAACTACGAACGCCCGGCGAGGAGCGAGAAGAGCCAGCTCACGGGCGTGTCGCCCAACCCGGCGTGGGAGAAGCTGATGGGGCCGCACGGCTTCACCAAGGAGCACAACATGCCCCGCTCGCACGCCTTCGCCCTCTACGACCAGCTCGTGGTCGACCGCGCGTTCGGCGGCCGCTTCGAGAACAAGTACGGCTGGGCCGACCTCGCCCGCCCCGGCGGCAACTTCAACATCTGGGACGTGCTGGTCGACAAGTACCCGGGCGAGCCGCACAAGACGTTCCGCCCCGGCACGGCCGCGGCCGCGAACCCCGTGTGCATGTCCTGCAAGACCGCCGACCACATCCTCGACTGGGCCTACCTCGGCGACCCCGATCCCAAGGCCAAGTGGAGCCGGCTCTCGAAGGTGCAGGACTTCGTGAAGGACACGCGCCACGCCCTCAACTGCATCTTCTGCCACGACCCGCACGGCGCGCAGCCGCGCGTGATCCGCGACGGCCTCATCCAGGCCCTCACGCGCCCGGAGAAGGACACGCTCTGGCACAAGGACGCCAAGGGCGCGAAGATCGACGTGAAGGACCTCGGCCAGCGCGGCTTCACGCGCAAGATCGCCATCCTCGACAAGTACGACACCAAGCTGCAGTGCGGCCAGTGCCACGTCGAGTACAACTGCAACCCGGGCACGGATCCCTCCACGGGCAAGCCGGTGACGATGGCCGACTCGCGCACCAACCACTTCCCGTTCAAGGAGGTGAACGACCTCGCGCAGCACTACCGCGACCTCAAGTTCCGCGACTTCAAGCACGCCATCACCGGCGCCATGCTCTGGAAGGCGCAGCACCCCGACGTCGAGGTCTACTACGGCTCGGTGCACGACAAGGAAGGCGCGCAGTGCCACACCTGCCACATGCCCAAGGCGAAGGACCCGAAGACGGGCAAGACCTTCACCTCGCACTGGCAGACCACGCCCAAGCACTACGTGAAGGAAGCCTGCCTCGGCTGCCACAAGGCGTGGTCGAAGGAGCAGGCCGTGTACACGGTCGAGTCCCTCAAGGGCCGCTACTTCGGCAAGCTGCGCAAGGCCGAGTACTGGCTCACCCGCATGATCGACAAGTTCGAGGAGGCGAAGGCCGCGGGCGTGGACGAGGCCACCCTCAACGTGGTGCGCGAGAAGCACTACGAGGCGCACATCCACTGGGAATTCTGGACCGCCTCCAACGGCTCCTACTTCCACAACCCGCGGCTCGCCGACGAGTCGATCAACAAGGGCATGGTGATCTCGCAGGAGGCGATCAAGATCCTCGAGGACGCGACCGCGAAGAAGCGCACCGTGGCCGCCGCGCCCGCGCAGGCCCCGGCGCCCGCGCCCGCCGCCGCGAAGTAGTCACGGGTGCTCGGCTTCTGGCTCATCGCCGGGGGAATGACGGCAGCCGCCGTGGCCTTCGTGGCCGCGCGGCTCGTCTTCCCCCGGCGCGAGCGCATCCACGCCGAGCCGCGAGAAGCCAACCTCGCCGCCCTGAGGGCATCGTGGGCGGAGCTGGACCGTGACCGCGCGTCCGGCATCCTCGCACCCGCCGAGCACGAGGCCGCCCGCGCGGAGCTGGCCCGCCGCGCGGAGGAGGAGCTGGACGAGGCCACGGCACCCGTCGCGAGCCGGCCCGCGTGGCCCGCGGCGGTGGCGGCCCTCCTGCTCATCCCGGTGGCCGCCTTCCTCCTCTACCCGAAGGTCGGCAACCCCGGCGCCATCGCGAGCGCCTCGGCCTTCGGGAGGATCGACGGCCCGCTCACGGCCGATCGCCTTCCCGCCTTCCGCACCCAGCTCGCCACGCACCTGGAGGGCAACCCCGGCGACGGGCGCGCCTGGGCGCTGCTGGGCCGCATCGACCTCGCGATGGAGCACTACGGCGAGGCCGCCGTGGCCTTCGAGCGCGCCACGCGCGCCTCGCGCAAGGTGGCGGGCGACCCGGAGGTGTGGGTCGACTACGCCGAGGCGGTCGGCATGGCCGGCGGGCGCACGCTCGTCGGCGCGCCGGAGCGGCTCATCGCGAAAGCCCTCTCGATCGACCCCGCGAACGCCCGCGCGCTGGAGCTGGCCGGAAGCCTCGCCACCGAGAAGGGCGACCACGCGCAGGCCGCATTGCACTGGAAGATCGCGCTGGACGGCCTCGCGGAAGCCGACCCGCGCCGGGAGGACCTCGCCCGCGCCGTGGCGCGCGCCGAGCGGCTCGCCTCCGCCGGGGGCATGACGCCGCGCTGATCCCGGTGCAGAATGCGCTCCATGGACCCGCCGGGGAGAAGCGCATGAACGACAAGACGGTCAAGGACGCCTTCATGGAAGTCGTCGTGAACCAGCTCGAGACGGGCGACCCGCCGGAGACCAGGGCGACCCTCGAGCGCCTGATGGCGGCGGGCCACTCCAACAGCGAGGCGATGCAGCTCATCGCCGCCGTGGCGCGCAGCGAGATGCAGGCGATGCTGTCGATGGGCCGCGCGTTCGACAACGCGCGCTACGCGAAGCTCCTGGCGAAGCTGCCGCAGCTCGACTGAGCGCCCGGCGGGGGCGCTAGACCATCGGGCCCACGTCCACGACGTGGCCCACCTTCACCACCAGCGGCCACAAGTGCTTGTGGGTGAAGAGCCCACCTACTTCCACGCCACCTTCCTTTTCCATCACGTGGATCACGGCGGAATACGGGTAGTAGTGGGTCACCCCGTCCTTTTCGCCCACGGCGGCGAAGTGGGTCTCCGTGGCGAGCGTGAGCGTGGCCTCGTCGATGTGGTAGGCCGTGTGGTAGTTGAGCCCGATCCGGCGGTTCACGTAACGGTCGAATAGCGCCTTCATTTTCCCCCCTTGGCCCGCGCGACTTCCTCCGCGAGCTGTTGCCCGGACTTGTAGTGCGGCACGCGCAAGACGAGCCGCTTCGCGCGCTGGAAGAAGGCGTTCGCGCCCTCCACCTCCTCCTTCCAGTACTTCTGCGCGAGGGCGAGGTTCGCCCGCTCGTCGACCAGGAAGGCGTCGCGCGAGCCCGCGCCGCCGAAGATGTAGAGCTTGCCGTCGATGATGCGCCAGGTGTCCGCGTCCCCGCCCCACGGGATGCCGTAGACGATGCCGTTGGCGCAGTAGCCGCCGAACTGCGGGACGTACTTCTCCGGCGCGGCGTCGAAGAGCTTCTTGTGCTCCGCGCTCGCGAAGCGGAAGGTGACGCCCTTGTGCACGGACTTGTGGGCGGGGCTTCCCATCGCGTGGCGCCCGTCGGTGAAGTAGCTCACCACGTCGTGGCCGAAGAGGATGAGGTGCTTGTCGTCGCCGTCGGCGACGGCGTTCACGGGGCTCAGCCCCTGGCCGGGGCTCTGCGTGACGAGGGGCGCGCAGCCGCCGAGCAGCAGCGTGGCGGTGGCGATGGCGGGGGCGATGAGTCTCTTCACGGCGGTCCTTTCAGGTCTCGTCTTCCTCGTCGGCCCCGGCGGCGGCGCGCGCGAGGCGGTCGCGCACCGCTTCCCAGTCCGGGCCGGCGGGTGGCGTTTCGACAACGATGAGCCCCGCACCGTTCGCATCCAGCGCGCGCAGGCTCGCGTAGAGGTCGTGGCCGTAGGCGCGCGCATCGCCGGGCGCCTGCCGGCCGAAGGCGGCCTCGCGCGGCACGGGGCGCGAATGCGCGAGCACCGCCACGCGCGTGCCGGCGGCCGCGGCCTCGCGCACGCGGCCCTCCAGCGCCGCCGCTTCCAAGAGCTCCAGCGGCGCGCGCGGCGCGTAGTGCGAGGTGAGCGTGCCCGAGGCGCGGGGCGCTTCGGCATCGCGGTCGGCGGGCGCCGTTCCCAGGACGGCGGCGAGCCCCTCCCGCATGATCGTGCCGGGCCGCAGCAGCACCGGCCGGCCGCGCGAGAGGTCCACGATGGTCGACTCCAGCCCCTCGTCGCACGCGCCGCCGTCCACCACGAGCAGGCCCGGGCCGAACTCGTCGCGCACGTGCTGCGCCGTCGTGGGGCTCACGTGGCCGAAGCGGTTGGCGCTGGGCGCGGCGATGGCGCCGCTGCCGACCTTCGCGAATGCGCGCAGCAGCGCCTGCGCGACCGGGTGCGAGGGGACGCGGATGCCCACCGTGTCCTGCCCGCCCGTGACGGCGGGGGGCACGCGCGCGGTCCTGGGCAGGATCATCGTGAGCGGCCCCGGCCAGAAGGCGGCGGCCAGCCGGCGCGCGGCCTCCGGGATCTCCCGCGCCCACGCTTCCAGCGGCGCTTCCGGCGCGAGGTGGACGATGAGCGGGTGGTCCGCGGGGCGGCCCTTCAACGCGAAGATCCTCGCCACGGCCTCGGGGTTGGCCGCGTCCGCGCCCAGGCCGTAGACCGTCTCGGTGGGCAGGGCGACGAGTTCGCCGCGGCACAGGCGCGAGACGGCCTCGGCCAGGCCCGGCTCCTGCGCGGCATCCCGGGGGTTGGGCGCGCTCATGCCGCCATTATCCTCCGCGCGGGCGCCGGGCCGGATCGTGGGCCGCCAGCCAGTCGAGGAATTCGCGGTACCAGAGCCGCGAGTTGCGGGGCTTGAGCACCCAGTGGTTCTCGTCGGGGAACCACACGAGCCGCGCCGGAACGCCCCGGGACTGCAGCGTGTTGTAGTAGGCGAGCCCGTTGGCGTCGGGCACCCGGTAGTCGTTGTTGCCGTGGATCACGAGCGTGGGGGTGGCCATGCGGTGCGCGAAGCTGCTCGGGCTCTGGGCCCGCACCTTCGCCGGGTTCTCCCAGTAGAGCGCGTGCAGGTCCTTCGGCCGGTGCGTGTAGGAATCGGCGCTGAAGGTGAGCAGCCGGTCGAACACGCCCGCGTGGCACACGTAGGCCCGGTAGCGGCCCGCTGGCACGTGCCCGTTCATCCAGGCGACGAGAAACCCGCCGTAGCTGCCGCCGGCGGCGAACACGCGCCGGCGGTCCGCCCACGGCTTCGCGAGCAGCCAGTCGGTGGCCGCCTCGATGTCCTCGGTCTCGAGGCGCCCCTGCCGGCCCATGATGCTGTCGCGGAACGCGAAGCCGTAGCCGCTGGAGCCGTGGTAGTTCACGGCCGCGACGACGTAGCCCCGCGCGGCGAGCGCGTGCGCGTTCCAGCGATAGCCGAAGGTGTCGCCCACCGCCGCGTAGGGCCCGCCGTGGATCACCTGCAGCACCGGGTGCTTGCGGCGCGGGTCGAAGCGCGGCGGGAAGGTGAGGAACATCCCCACCTCGTCGCCGAGCGCGCCGCGGAAGGCGACCTCGCGCGTCTCGCCGAGGGCCACGCGCGCCATGCGGCGGTCGTTGAAGCGCTCGATCCGCCGCGTGGCGCCCGCGCGCACCGCGTGGACCTGCACGGGGTGCGCCGCGCAATCGGCCGCGACGACGATCGTCTCGCCGCCCGGCGCGCCGCCGACGTCGAAGCCTTGCACCCAGCCACCCCGCACGGCGACCGCGAGGCGCCCGCTTTCCGGGTCTGCCCGCCACAGGTGGCACCGCCCCCTTTCCTGCGCCGCGAAGAGGACGGACTCGCCGTCCGGCGACCACCGCAGGGGCCCCTCGACGTCGACGGGCCAGCGGTCGCCGGTCACGCGCGGCTTCTCCCCGCGGCGCAGGATCGCGAGGCGGCCGAACATCGTGTGCCGCTTGCCCACGTTCGCGGCGACGCAGGCGATGCGCGAGCCGTCGCGCGCGTACCGCGGCGCCTCGTAGGACCAGGCCTCGTCGGCGGCGAGCGCCGTTGCGCGGCGCGTGGCGACCTCGATCTCCGCGATCGCCGTCGGGTTCGCCGCGAGCTTGCGCGGCGACGGGTCGTGCACGAACGCGATCCGCCGGCCATCGGGGGAAACATCGAAGTGGATCGCGCCCGG
>Ga0209477_1001157_pt1 | contig 16117 bp, 9 predicted proteins | sample KloWWTupernatant_FD_187180 | JGI IMG/M metagenome (GOLD analysis project Ga0209477, IMG submission 187180) | Active sludge microbial communities from Klosterneuburg, Austria, studying microevolution and ecology of nitrifiers - Klosterneuburg... | ecosystem: Engineered > WWTP > Aerobic digester >... | reverse complement strand
AGGAAAGACGATCAGGCGGAAGCCCCAGCCTGATCCGTGCGCGCCGGGATCGAGGCGCGCGATGCCGCGCGCGAGAAAGGCGACGGCGAAAAGCAGGCCGAGCGCGGCGTAGGCGCCGAGCGCTCGCACCAGCCAGGGGGCGATCTCGATCCAGGTCATCGGCAGGCGACTCTCCTCTTGCCCGGTTGGATGCGCCGCGCCCGGGTCAGGTTTCCGTGCTCGGAAACGGGATCGTCTTCTCCGCTGGCGGCAGACAGCGCCGGTCGTCGCAAGCCTGATACCTCAACTTCAGCCGCGGCTCGCCAACGGAGCCCTGCGCGCTGCGCGCGCGACCGGCGATGATGACCTTGCCGCGAAAAGCTTGCTGGTAAAGGGGTGACCCGGGCTCACCGGTGGCTTCGGGCTGCGGATAGACCATCGAGGCGGGGTCGAGCTCGAGGTCGACGCCGTCGACGCGCAAGCTGCCGTCGAGATGCCACCCGTCCGCCACCCGGAGAGTGAGGACGAACGGCCGCCGCCCCGCAGTGTCGGGCGACTCGCTGCGCAAGGTCACCTCGACGACGCGCTGCGCCACCGACCCGAGATCGTCGGCAACACCCACACCCCCCTTTGCCGAAAAAGGCGTTGCGTCTGCGACCGCGTCGCCCGAGCGCAGCGAGCCGGCATCCGCAAGCGAGCCTCGCGGCTCGCGGTGTGCGAAGCGCGCCAAAGCGAGGGCCATCGTCTTCGACCCTTCCGGATGACGCGCGACCAGCGGGGCGAAAGCGCGCAGCGTGCGCTCCGCGAGAGCCAGAAAGCGGCTCTCGCCGGTGGCTGCGGCCAGGTCGAGGAGGTTCAGCGCCGCGACGCCGTTCGCTCCCGGCATCGCTCCGTCGAAGATCTCCTTGCCGCGCACCAGGAGGTCGGGCGATTCAGCGGTGTTGAAGAAACCGCCGCGCGGCGAGCCGAGCCGGCGCTCCTGCTCGTCGGTGAGCCGCACCGCCTCGTCGAGGTACGTCCGCTCCCCTGAAGCCTCGTGCAGACGCAACAGTCCGCGGACGAAGTAGGCGTAGTCGGTGAGCCCAGCCAAAATCCGGCCGGAGCCCCGGCGCCACGAGTGCAGCATCGTCCCGTCGGCGGTGCGGAGGTTCCTCAGAACGAAATCGGCCGCACGCCGCGCCTGCGCGACGAGCTCCGGCTCGGCGAGCGCCTTGCCGGCCACCGCGAGGCCGGCGATCGCCGTGCCGTTCCAGTCGGCGAGGATCTTGTCGTCGGTCGCCGGCCGCCTCCGGCGCGAGCGCACGGCGAGGAGCTTCGCGCGCAGCGGCGCGATCTCCGCGAGCAGTTTCTCTCGCGTCAGCCGGCGCTCCTGAGCCTGGACGTCGAGCACTCGTGGCAGGTGCAAGACGTAGCGGGTCTCCTCGAAGAACGGCTCCTTGTCGAAGCCGAAGAGCGGCGCGAGGAAGGTGGCGCCTTCGCCGCCGAGTGCCAGGTCGAGCTCGTCGCGCGTCCAGACGTAGTAGGCCCCTTCGCGGCCGCCGGTCTCGGCGTCGATGGCGCTCCAGAAGGCCCCGCCTGAGCCGGGCTGCCCTTCGATGTCGGGCAGCGTCATCTCGCGCGCCAGGAAGTCGGCGGTCTCGCGCACGATGCGCGCCGCCTCGGCGCTGCCGGAGCGCGCGTGCTCGCGCGCGAACACCTCGAGCAGGAGGCCGTTGTCGTAGAGCATCTTCTCGAAGTGCGGCACCCGCCACTCACGATCCGTGGCATAGCGGTGAAAGCCGCCGGCCAGCTGGTCATAGATGCCGCCGCGCGCCATCGCATCGAGCGTTGCGGCGAGCATCATCGCCGCCGGCCCGGCGTGCGACGAGTCCGGCTCGGCGAGGGCGAGGAGCAGGAAGAGGTTCGCCGGCGACGGGAATTTCGGCGCGCCGCCGAAGCCGCCCCATGTGGGGTCGAACTTCTCGCGCAGTGAAGTCAGGCCGCGCTCCACAAACTCGCCTCCGGCGAGCTCTCCGGTCGCCGGCTCGATCTCCGCCAGATGGCGGCGGATCGCCTCGCCGAGCTCGGCCCCCTGCTGCTCGACGTCGCCGCGGCGCTCCTTCCAGGCGTGGATCATCGAACGCAGGACCGTCGGGAAACCCGGCATGCCGCGGCTGTCGATCGGCGGGAAGTAGGTGCCGGCGAAGAACGGCAGGAGATCTGGCGTCAGGAAGACCGAGTTCGGCCAGCCGCCCTGGCCGTGCAGCACCTGGGTTGCCAGCATGTAGATCTCGTCGAGGTCGAGGCGCTCCTCGCGGTCGACCTTGATGTTGACGAACTCGTCGTTCATCAGCGCCGCCACGGCCGGATCGGAGAACGACTCGCGCTCCATGACGTGGCACCAGAAGCAGGTCGAGTAGCCCACCGAGAGGAAGATCGGCTTGTCCTCGGCCTTGGCCTTCGCCAGCGCCTCGGGACCCCAGGCGTACCAGTCGACCGGGTTGTGGGCGTGGAGCAGGAGATAGGGGGAGCTCTCGGCGGCGAGGCGGTTGGTGCGCTGGTTCGAATCGGTCATGGATCTCGAATCCTACCGGGTCTGCGGACCGATCCTCGGCCAGCGGTTAGGATCTCCCCGACCATGCGCATCGTTTCCCTGGTTCCCAACGCCACCGAGATCCTCTTCGCCCTGGGCGCCGGCGACGATGTCGTCGGCGTGTCGCACGAGTGCGACTACCCGCCCGAGGCGAGAACGCGGCCCATTCTGACCGGTAGCGCCTTGCAACAGGGGATGACTCCCGCGGCAGTCGACGCCGCGGTCTCGGCGCAGCTCGCTTCCGGCGCGAGCCTCTACACGCTCGACGAAAAGCGCCTCGCCGAGCTCGATCCCGATCTGCTGTTCACCCAGGAGCTCTGCCCCGTCTGCGCCGTCTCCACTGCCCAGGTCGGCGATGCGGTGGCGCCGATGGCGAGATGCCCCGAGCTCATGTCGCTCGACCCGACGCGCCTCGAAGACGTCCTCGCCGACATTCTGCACGTCGGCGAACGCCTCGCCCGGAGTGCCGCCGCCGAAGCGCTGGTCGACAATCTGCGCGCCCGACTCGAGCGCGTCGAGCGCGCCACGCATGGCCGGCCCCGCCCGACCGTCGTCGCCCTCGAATGGCTCGACCCGCCGTTCCTCGGCGGCCACTGGGTGCCGCAGATGATCACGATCGCCGGCGGCCGCGATCCGTTCGGCGTCGCGCCGGGCGAAAGGTCCCGGCGGGCCAATTGGGAAGAGATCGCCGCCGCCGACCCCGACTGGATCGTCGCCATGCCGTGCGGCTTCGACGCCGCCGGCGCCGCGGGCGAGGTCGCCAAGCTGTCGGGGCATCCGGTCTGGGAGGAGCTGCGCGCGGTGCGCACCGGGCGGGTTGCCGCGGTGGACGCCAACGGCTGCTTCAGCCGGCCGGGGCCGCGCCTCGTCGACGGCATCGAGGAGCTGCACCGGCTCCTCGATACGCCGACCTGAAGCTGCGGTCTGGACTAGGTCGTGCGCGGCTCGGGCGACTCGTCTTCCTCGCCACGCTGGCGGCGCTCCTCGAGCCTGGCCGTGGCGAGGATGACGACGTTCCAGACGTTCCACCAGACGACGGTGGCCCAGGAGGGCCAGGCGACGAGGGCGAGGTAGTTGCCGATGCCGACGACGATCATGAGGTTCACCGCCGCGCTCTTCTGGATCTGCGGCAGGCGCACCCGAGAGACCATGAGCAGCGCGAGCAGAATGAGGATACCGGCGGCGGTCCAGGCCGACAGGTGGTCGCGCATCAGCGTCACCGCCATCGCGTAGCCGGCGCCGATCGGGATCGGCACGCCCATCGTCCGGCGGTCCTTGGTATGCGCATCGGCGGTGACGTTGAATCGCGCCAGGCGCAGCACGCCGGCCATGACGTAGACCAGCGCGGCGGCGATGCCCCACGGGCCGAGGGGCCGCAGCAACGCCTGGAAGACCAGAAAGGCCGGCGCGACGCCGAAAGAGACCGCGTCCGAAAGGCTGTCGAACTGCTGCCCGAAGCGGCTCGTCGCCTTGAGACGACGGGCCAGCTGGCCGTCGAAAAGGTCGCAGAAGACCGCTGCCACCAGAAGGTAGACGGCGGAGTCGTACTCGGCCTGGGTCGCCGCCAGCATCGACAGGAAGCCGAACACGAGGCCGGCGCCGGTCACCAGACTCGGCACGACTTTGCGGAACGGGACGTGTGTCTTGCTCACGGTCCGCAAGGATAACCGAATCGTCTGTAACTTCCGAACCGCCGGCCCGTAGGCCTCAGGGTAGGTCCTTTCCCGCAAGGAGACCGTCATGCCCGAAGCCCGTTCCTGTTCTCGCCGCGCGGCCCGGACCGCGCTCGCCCTGTCCGGGCTGATGCTCGGTCTCTTCGGCGGCGCGACGCCGTCGCCCGCATTCGCCGCCGATGCCCAGCGCCAGGTCGATCGCACGTTCGCCGCCCACCCGAATCTGACCGTCGAGTTGCACAACCTGGCCGGCAACGTCACCGTCGCAGCCGCCAGTGGCTCCGAAGTTCGCGTCGCGGCCACGGTCCACGCGGCCGCCGGCAGCGCCGCCGAGGCCGAGCGCATCGCCGGACTCCTGAACGTCACCTACGAACAGGTCGGCGACCGCTGGATCGTCAAGGCGGTCTATCCGCTCGACGAGAGCCGCAAGTACTGCTATCCGCGCCAGGAAGAGGAGGAATCACTCCCCTGGTTCCTCGAGTGGCTGAACCTCGGGAGCTCGACTTTCAAGTACGCCGACCGCGAAGTGCGTGTGGTCAGTCAGCCCGGCGGCGGCGCGATGACGCTCTATGCCGACTTCCGCGTCGAGCTGCCGGCGGGCGTCGGCATCAAGGTGAAGGACGGAATCGGTCTCATCGACTCGAGCGGCATCCACGGTGCGCAGCTCCTCGACATCGCGACCGGCGAGGTCCGGGTGCGCGACAGCGAGGGTGCGCTCTCCGTCGATACCGGGTCGGGCGACGTTCGGATCTCCGGGCAGAAGGGCGACGTGCAGGTCGACACCGGCTCGGGCGACGTCCACCTCGAAAAGGTCGCTGCGGCGAAGATCGACGTCGACACCGGCAGCGGCGATATCGAGATGGTCGAGAGCTCGGGAGCGCTCAACTGCGACACCGGCTCGGGCGACATCGTCGGTCGCAGCCTGACACTGGGCGGCAGCGTCCTCGCCGACACCGGCTCCGGCGACGTGAGTCTCTCCGGCGACTTCTCCGCTGTCAGCAAGATCGCGATCGACACCGGCAGCGGCGACGTCACGCTCGAGGCCAGCCCGGCGACGGCGGCGCCGCAGGTGCGCATGGCGGTCTCCACCGGCTCGGGCGAGATCACTGTCGACCTGCCGGCGAGCCGCATCACCCACAGCTCGCACGGCGACGTCCGCGCCGAGATCGGCGGCGCGACCGGCACCGCCGAAATCTCCACCGGCAGCGGCGACGTCACCCTGCGCGCCAGGCGCTGAGGCGCGGAGAGCCGGCGCTGCGGCGCCTCAGGGCGGCAGAGCGCCGCAAACCCGCAGCGCACCGGTCTCGAGGAGCGGCGTGAACGGGGCTCCCTGGAGGTTCAGGTGGCTCACGGTCGCGCCGCTCCAGCCGTCGCGGACGGTGAGCCGCACCGCGACGTCGGTCAGCCCCCCGGCGAAGACCCAGTAGTTGTCGAAGCCGGGGTAGCCGCAAGCGTCGACCATCTTCACCAGCACCTCGACGATCGACGGCGCGAAGAACCAGAAGTAGCCGCTGTCGCCGGAGATCGCCACTGCCCGCCCCTCCCCCGACCGGCCGTCGCCCGTCTCCCAGCTCGCCGTCGCCGTGAAGCGTCCGCCGAGGAGCGGCAGGACCGTCGTCTCGGCGGTGCTCGCCGCCGCTGGGCGCGGCGACGCGACAGCTCCGGCACCGTCGCAGACCGCGAACGAGCCACTGTCGAACAGCGGACCGAAGGCCTCGCCGAGCGCCGTGCGGATTCGCTGGCGCTCGCCGCTCACCGTGTCGACGATCTCGAGCTCGACTTCGACGTTGGTGAGACCCGTCGTATAGGCCCAGAAATTCTCGAAGCCCGGCAGCCCGCAAGCGTCCACGGCCTTCAGCAGGACCTCGGGATTTCCCGGGGCGAAGAACCAGAAGTAGCCGCTGTCGCCGGTGAGCGGCTGTACGCCCGCCTCCCCCGTCTTGCCGGCGAAGTCCCTCCACACCGCCCGCGCGCGGAAGCGCCCGTCGAGCAGACAGAGCGTCGTCGGCGTCGGCACGCACGGCGCCACCGACGGCTCGCCGACCTCCCAGATCTCACGCCCGACGAGCCCATCGTCGGCGACGAAGTAGAAGGCGTCGTCGGCGGCGGAAAGCGCGGCCGGCGCGGAGCTCTCCGGACCCGGGTAGAGATCGGCGACCGGCTGCGGCGCTCCGGCTCCCCCGTCCACCTGCCAGAGCTCCCGGCCCGTCGCGGCGGTCCAGGCGGTGAACAGCACCTGATCGCCGACCTGCCAGAGCGGATAGGGTGCGGCGCTCGCCGGCCCTGGCTCGAGGTCGGCCAGGAGACCGGTCCCGGCTGCGGTACCGTCCGTCCGCCAGAGCTCGTATCCGTGCCCCGGATCGGTCCAGGAGAAGTAGATACCCTCGGCTCCGATGGCCGTCCCCTGCGGGGACCAGTCGCCGCCGACGTCGCTCGTCGGAAGCTCGGCGACCGCGACGGTGCCCTGCGGCGTTCCGTCGCTCTTCCAGATCGAAATCTGCGGCGGTCCGGTGCCGGGATTCCCGGCGGACGCCAGAAAGTAGAGCTCGCCGCGATAGCGGATACCCCCCTCTGCGACGCCAGGCGCCCCGCCGGTGAACGTCCGCAGCCTCCGGGTGCGCTCGGCGCTCCCGTCGCTGATCCAGAGCTCTGCGTCCGGCTCGCAGGAGGTCTGCACGGAGAAGAGCACCGAACTGTTCGCGCTTCGGGGCGGGAGATTGATCCACGTGCAGCCGTCCGCCCGATTCGACCACTGCGCGATCTCTTGCGTCCCTGCGGCGGTGCCGTCGCTCTGCCAGAGCTCCTTGCGTCCGTCGCCGGTCGTGGTCGGCCCGACGGCGACCTCGAAGATCAGCCCGGCAGGGAGCGCATCGGCGACGTAGATCGCAGCCTCAAACTCCGCCACGACGGTCCGCGTCCGCCGCGTCAGGTCGAAAGCCGCGATCCGGCGCCAGTCCTCGAGCAGGAACCAGATGCCGCCGCTGCGTCCGATCGACCAGACCGAAGTCGCCGGCAGGTCGAGGAGCTTCGCGACCTCTCCCGTCGCCGCCTGCAGGAGATAGATCGCCGGACTGCGCTCGAGGTCCCGCGCTCCGAGCAACACGTAGTCTTCGCCGGCGGGATAGAGATCGTGCGCCAACGCACCGACCCCCGTCGTCGCGAGGTCGGCGAAGATCGGACGGCTCGCGCCGGAGACCGGGTCGTAACGCCAGACCTGCTGCGCGAAGTCATCCGAGCTCTGATCGCCGTCGAAGTCGCTCTCGAAGAGATACCAGGCGTCGCCCGCCGGGCGCAGCGACGGCGGTGGATTGCGGCTGCCGTAGCGGCCGCGGATGACGGGGATATTCAGGAACGGCGCGACTCCCGGCGAGCCACGGTCGTGGCGATAGAGGGTGCGTGTTCCGTCTTCTTGCGGGAGCGCGAAGAGGAACGTGTCGCCGACGCTGCCGACCGATTCCACCGCCTCGAGCCCCGGACGGTCGAGCCGGAGATCGCTGACCAGACGCCCGGAGTCCGCCTGACTGCCGGCATGCCAGAGCTCGCGCCCGTGTTCGCCGTCGTCGGCGGCGAAGAGCCAGCCGGCGTCGGCAGGCAGGCCTGCGACCGGATCCGTGAGGCCGGGCGACAGCCAGGACAAGGAGCGCAGCGGTCCCGCGAGGCGCAGCGTGCCCGCCGCCGTGCCGTCGCAGAGCCAGAGCTCCTGCGCCTCGCCGGCCGTGCGATGGACGAAGAGGAGCCTGTCGGCGAGCACGACCGGGCCGTATCCGCCGAAGTCGCAGTCGAGCGCCTCGCACAAAGGTGCGAGAAGGGAGGCGTCGCCGGCGACGCCGCCGCTCCGCCAGACTGCGGCGGCTCCTCCCTCGAAACGCGAGAAGACCAGACTCTCGCCGACGGTCCGCAGCCAATAGCCGTCGAACAGAGGGCTGCAGTAGCTCCCGATGCAGGTCTGCAGCAGTTCCTCGGCCGCGCCGCCCGCAATCGGGGCACCGTAGAGCGCCCCCGAGACACCGCTCCAGGCGAATCCGAGCCAATAAATCCGATCGTCGAGAAAGGCGAACGAGTCCGCCGAGACGGCGACGCTCGCGAGCTCGACGATGCGCCGCGTCGTCGCCACGGTGCCGTCGCTCCGCCAGATACCGGCGCCGCCGAAGGCCTCGGCGGCGAAGAAGACCGCGCCGTCGTGCGCGACCAGACCCGCCCACACGCCGGCCTCGAAGTCGCCGAGCCATCGCGTCTCCGCCACGGTCCCGTCGGAGTACCAGAGCTGCCGCGCACCCACGGCGCCGCCGTCGATCAGGCAATAGATGCCGTCCGATGTCGCCGCGAACGCGCGCACGGAGAAGGACGGCGAACCGAGGTCGATCGGCGCCGCCAGCACCGTGCCCGCGACGGTGCCGTCGCTCCGCCAGACCGAGAGCGCAGCGAAGTGCTCCCAGACGAGGATCAGATAGTCACCGTTGGCCCGGCGGGCGAGTGCCCCCGTTGCGCCTGTCTGTTGCGTCAGAACTCCCAGCCGGAAGGTACCCGCCGCGGTGCCGTCGGTCGCCCAGAGCTCGAGCGGGGACGAGTAGCTGCCCCCCTGGAGAAACAGCGCCCGGTTTCCCTCGTCGACCCACTGGGGAGCGGCATAGAAGGGCGTCGTGCGGCGAAACTCCCCGGCCGCAAGCAGCGAACCCGTCCCTGCTGCCCTGCCGTCGCTCGCCCAGAGCGCGGGTTCATCGAAGCCGCAACGGACCTCGTAGAAGGCGTGCGCAGGATTGGCGTGCAGCCGCGTTATTTGGCCCGACTCGAGAGCGGCGCAGGGAGCCGCTAGCGCGGTGGTTCCCCCCGCCGTGCCGTCCGACTGGAAGAGGCGATCGGCGTGGTCGTCCGGTTGGGCGGCGAGAACGACGCGGCCTCCGACCGCGGCAAGTCCATGCGGAGCGGAGCCGGCGTAGGAGGAGAGCTCGATCCCCAGATCGGCGACGAGATGGGGCTCGGTCACCGCGCGAGCCGCGGCGGAAGCGCCGAGCGTCCACACCATGCAAAGCGCGAGCGCCTGCTTCATCGGGACTCCAGATCGGCCACTGCGGCCGCCTTCTACTGTAGCCGATCCTCAGACCGCGAGCTGCGCACCCAACCAGGCGAGGAGCTGGGGGTGGAGCCCTTTCGCCCCCGGCCGCCCGAGGTCGAGGTCGGCGGGCATGCCGACGTGGCCGCCGCGCGGGGTCCAGGTGACTTCGGTCGTCGGCGAGACGCGTGCCAGCGCGTCTTGCAGCGTCCAGACCGGGACCATCGGGTCGTTCTGCGACTCGATGATCCAGGCCGGCAGGGCGATGCGGTCGAGGATCGGCGCGACGCTGGCGCGGGCGTAGTAGTCCTCGGCCGAGGCGAATCCCCAGCGCGGCGCGACCACCAGGTCGTCCCACTCACGGATGCCGCGCACCCGCGCCCGGCGCGCGCGATCGGCGGGCACCGGCCGCAACTTCTCCACCGCATCGATGTGCTGCTGCAGGCCGGGCAGGATGTAGCGCCGATAGAGCCAGGAGGAGGGCTCGTCGAGCGCCGTCGCCCCGCGGTCGAGGTCGAGCGGCGCGCAGACCGCAGCGACGCCCGCGAGCCGCGGATCGGTCTTTCCCGGGCGCTCGGCGGCGTAGCGCAGGGCGACATGGCCGCCGAGCGAGAAGCCGACGACGGCGACGCGTTCGAACCGCGCCAGTTCCTCCGCCGCGAGCACCGATTCCAGATCGGCGGTCAGCCCGGCGTGATAGTAGTCCTGCGCCTCGCGCTCGGCGCCGCGGTGGTTGAGCCGCAGGCAGGCGCAGCCGGCGCCGACCGCCGCGGTCGCCAGCTGCCGCATGTAGGAGCTCTCGGCGCTGCCACCGAGCCCGTGCAGGGCGACGACCAGCGTGCGCGCGGCGGGCGGCGCGTGCAGCGCGCCGGAGAGCGCGATCGCTCCCACCGTCGGATCCTCGACGACCAGACGGAACGGCTCGTGCGGCGGAGCGGCGGGCGGCCGGAAGTACGCCAGCGCCGCCGGCGCCACCGTCCAGAACTTGCCCGAAAAACTGCTCCCCCTGGACAAGCTGTTACATGCGCCGCGATTCGCCGAAGACGATCTCGAACTCGAGCCGCTTGCCGTCGCGCAGAACGATCGCCTTGGCCTTGTCGCCGGGCTTCGCCTGACGCAGCAGGAACATGAAGTCGTTGATGTCGCCAATGTCACGCCCGAGCAGGCCGATCAGGATGTCTCCGCGCTGCATCCCGGCCTTCTCCGCGGCGCTGCCGGGGCGAGTGCCGGCGAGCAGCACGCCGCTCTTGCCCTCGCCGGGCCCGGCGTAGTCCGGAATGGTGCCCAGCGACGCGCCGAACGAGCGCACGTCGCCGCGCGGCGCCGGCTCCGGCACGGCGCGCAGCGTCAGCTTCTCGGCACCCGCCGCCGCGACGGCGAGATCCGCAGCCAGCGCGGCGATCGTCGCGCCACCGGTGGCGTTGATCTTGCCGCTGTCGTCGCTCGGACGGTGGTAGTCGTCGTGGGTGCCGGTAAACAGATGCAGGATCGGAATCCCGGCGGCATAGAACGGCGTCTGGTCGGAAGGGCCGTAGCCGTCGCCCGAGGTCGTGCAGGTGAGGTCGCGCGCCGCGCAGAGCGGGTCGGCGATCGCCGGCCACTCCTCCGCCGAGCCGCCGCCCAGGATGGCCAGCTTGTTGTCGCGCAGGCGCCCGACCATGTCCATGTTGATCATCGCGCGGACGCTCTTGAGCTCGAGACCCCCGGGCGGATTGCGGGTGAAGGCGGTCGAGCCGAGCAGGCCGCGCTCCTCGCCGGAGAAGCCGACGAAGAGGACGTCTTGCAGGAGCTCGGCCTTGCGGCCGACCAGCAGGTGCGCGCTCTCGAGGAGCGCCGCCGTGCCGGAGGCGTTGTCGTCGGCGCCGTTGTGGATCTCCTCCGAGCCGGGCGCCATGGAGTTCGCGCCGCCGTGGCCGAGGTGGTCGAAGTGCGCGCCAACGACGATCGCGCCCTTGCGGGCCTGCGGGTTCGAGCTCTTCAGGCGTCCCGCGACGTTGGTGCTCTTGCGGTGCTCGGCGATCAGCTCTACGACCAGGTTCGCTTCGTGCTTCCCGGTCAGCAGGCTCTGCGCCGCCTCACGCTTGACCGCAGCGATGACCAGACCGGCATCTCCGGCCTGCTCGGCAGAAAGCTTCGGTAGAGGGGCTTCGTCGGGCATCGTCGCGCCGCTCGCGAGCTCGGGGAGATCGACGACCAGCATCGCTACGGCTCCGTGCTCTCTCGCCGTGAAGGCCTTGTAACGCAGGTCCGAGTAGCGGCGCTCGTCGGCGTCCTTGAATTGGTCGCCGGCGGGCACGAAACGGCGCACCAGGACGATCTTGCCCTTGGCGTCGATACCTTCGTAATCGTCGCGGTTCTTGTCCTTGGCGACGATGCCGTAGCCGGCGAAGACGATCTCGCCGGCTGCCTTGGCGCTCTTCGAGAATGAGAGCGGGCTGAAAGCGTCCGCGGCGACCGCCTTGTCGTCGATGGACAGGGCCGTCGTCGCCCCGGAGGTGAGCGCGACCGTGACGTCGAACTCCTGGCGGTAGCCACCGTCGTTGCCGGCCGGCTCGAGGCCGAGCTTGCGGAAGCGCTCCTCGATGTAGGCCGCCGCCGCTTCGTTGCCGGGGGTGCCGACGCCGCGCCCGTCGCGGGCATCGTCGGCCAGCCAGGCGACATCGGCTGCGTAGCGATCCTCGGCGCGGTGCTCGGTGGCGACCGCCGGGGCGTCGGTCCAGCGCGCGATGTAGACGTCGGTCTCGCCGGGCTTGCCCTGGTTGCGGTTGGACGAAAATGCGAGCTCCTTGCCGTCGGGAGAGAAGATCGGGAAGCCATCGAAACCGGGAAACCAGGTGATGCGCTCGAGGTCGCTGCCGTCGCTGTCGACCGCCCAGATGTCGAACTCGCGACCCTTGGGGTCACCGTGGTTGGTCGAGAAGAGGATCCGCTTGCCGTCGGGGAAGAAATACGGGGCGAACGAAGCGGCGCCGAGGTCGGTCACCTGGCGGGCGTCACGGGCGCCTTCGGGGGTCATGTCGGCGATCCAGAGCTCGAGCTTGCTCGGCCGCACCATGTGCTGTGCCAGGAGCTTGCGATAGTCCTCGAGGTCGGCCCCGGTCGGGCGCGAAGCGCGATAGACGATCTGCTTGCAGTCGCGCGAGAAGAAGGCGCCGCCGTCGTAGCCGGGAGTGTGCGTCAGACGCACGACGTTCTGGCCGTCGGCATCCATGCGATAGAGCTCGAGGTCGCCGTCGCGATCCGAGGTGAAGACGATCGCGCCGTCGAGCTCACAGATCGTCGCTTCGGCGTCGTAGGCGTCGTTCTTCGTCAGCTGCTGGAGGTCCCCCCCCGCGGTATCGCGGGCGAAGATCTCGTAAGCGGCGTCGATCGCCCAGACATAACCGTGCGAGCGATCGGGCGGCGCCGGGCAGTCGGGAGAGGCGAGATGGGTCGAGGCATAGAGGAAACGCTTGCCGTCGGGATAGAAATAGGCGCAGGTGGTCTTGCCCGTGCCCGTGGAGAGCAGCGTCGGCGCCGTGCCGTCGGCCGGCAGCGAGAAGATCTGGTCGCAGGAATAGGGCGGCCGGGTCGTCTGGAACGAGAGCTTCGTGCCGTCCGGGGCCCAGTAGGCCTCGGCGTTCTCGCCGCCGAAGGTGAGCTGCCGGATGTCGGCGAGATGCACCTCTCGCGCGTCGTGCAGCACAGCGGCCGGGGCCGGCGGCGGCGCTTGCGCCACCAGCGCGCCGCTCAAGGAGAAAAGGCAACCGGCGCCGTGAAGGAGCGCGCGGAGGGGTCTTTCGCTTCGGAACGTCAAGGGCATGGGTTCATCTCCAATCGAACGGTGATTCTATGGCAGGAAGGCGCCGACCTCCGGGCGGACGCGCCTTCCATCGCATGAACGGTCGCGCGGCTTCTCCCTGGAGAGAGAAATCGCTATCCTCGACCGCGACGCTCGCGTCGGCCCGTCCCCGCAGATGGATGGCGCGCGTTCGAACCTCGCCATGAACCCGAATCTTCGCCGCTCTCTCGCCACCCTCGCTGCGGCAGCCGCCGTCCTCGCCGCCGCGCCACCCGTCCGCTCGCAGGAGGCCGCGGCGCTCGCGCCGGCCGGCCCGCCGCTCAGCCTGGCGCGCGCGATCGAGCTCGCCCTCGCCGGCAACGAGATCTCGGCCATCGCCGCCGCCCGTCTCGAAGGCGCGGGGGCGATGCGGCGCCAGGCGATCGCGCAATTCCTGCCGGCGCTCACCATCACCGCCAACGCCACCCGGCGCGCCCGCGAGGTGACCCGAATCATCAACGGCGACGAGGTCACCGTGCAGGCGATCGACGCCTATTCGAGCCAGGGCGCCATCGACACGCCGCTCTTCGACCTGCGCGCCCTGCCGCTGATCCGCGCCGCGAGCAACGCCGTCGCGGCGCAGACGATCGAATCGCAGGAGCTGCGGCGGGCGCTCGCCTTCGACGTCGCCGACGGCTTCTACGCCGCGCTCTCCCTTGAGCGCCTCCTGGAGGCCGCCCGTCAGCGCGTCGCCGTCGGTCGCCAGACGGTCGAAGAGTCGCGCATCCGCCTCGACGCCGGCCTCGCCAACCGCAACGACCTGACCCGCACCGAGCTCGAGCTCGCCACTGCTGAGCTCGTCGCCACGCGGGCCGCCAACAGTGTGACCACTGCGCGTCTCGCCCTCTTCTACCTGATCAACGCGCCGGCCGACCTCACCGTCGGCGCGCTCGCCGTGCCGGAGCGCGCGCCCCTGCAGAACCCCGATCGCGCGGAGCTCGTAGCGCAAGCGCTCACCGGACGGGAAGAGCTCGTCGCCCTCGACGAGCGCCTCGAGCAGGCGAGGCAGCTGGCTCTCGCGCCGCGGCTCGGCTGGGTGCCGCGCCTGGACTTGCGCGGCATCTACCGCTGGACGAACGAGGCTGGACTGTCGGGCAACTCGGAGGACTGGAACATCGGCGCCAACCTCACCTGGGAGCTCTTCGACGGTGGCGACCGCATCGCCCAGGCCGCGCAGCGCGACGCCGTGGCGAAAGAGGCGGCGCTCGATCTCGCTCAGCGACGGCGCCAGGTGGCGCTCGAGGTCGATCAGGCCTCCGCCGATCTGGCGACCGCCGAGGCCGCCCTCACCCAGGCCCGCACTCAGCTCGCCTTCGCCTCGCAGAACGCCGAGGAGGTGCGCGAGCGCTTCCAGAACGGCCTCGCGACCGCACTCGAGCAGACCGACGCGCAGGTCTCGGCGTTCGAAGCCGAGGTCGAAGTCGCCCGCCAGGGCTTCGCCCGCGACGTCGCCGACCTCGCCCTGCAGCGCGCGCTCGGCGGCTGGCCGGGCGGCGGGCCGGGCGCCGGGGCCCCCCCCACTCTCCAGGAGACGCCGTGATCCCGAATCGACTCCCTCGACCGCGCTCTTCGGCGTGGATCCTGCTGCTTCTGCCATGGACGTTCGCTCTCGCCGCCTGCGGCGCCAAGCCCGCCGCCAGCGGGCGTCCGGCGCGCGCCGAATTGCGCTTTCCGGTCGAGACCAGAACCGTAGCGGCGCGCACCGTCGAATACAGCGTCCGCGCCGTCGGCTCGATCGAGGCCTTCGAGCAGGTCGCGGTGACGGCGCGGGTGGCGGGCGTCGTCGAGCGGGTGCGCTTCCGCGAGGGCGACACCGTCACCGCCGAGACGGCCCTCGCCGAGATCGAGCCCGAGCGTTACCGACTGGCGACCGAGGCGGCGCGCGCCGCCCTCGCCAAGGCTCAGGCGACCGCCGACGAAGCCCGAAACGGCCTCGATCGCCGCCAGGCGGTGAACGTCAAGAATCCCGATCTGGTGCGTGCCGAGGAGGTGGACGCCTGGCGGACACGCGTCGCCGCAGCGGCCGCCGAGATCCAGCAGGCGAAAACGGCGCTCGCCCTGGCCGAGCTCAATCAACGCGACGCCATCGTTCGCTCGCCGCTCGCCGGCATCATCCAGACGCGCGCCATCGAGACCGGCCAGTACGTCTCGCCGGGCAGGGAGATCGCGACCCTGGTGCGCCGCGACCCGCTGCTGCTGCGCTTCCGCGTGCCGCAGAACGAGGCGACGCCGCTCGCTCCCGGGATGGGCGCCCGGTTCACACTGCGCGAAGGCTCCGCGCGGACCTTCTCGGCGCGCATCCGTTTGGTAGGCGCCGCCGCCGATTCGCGCGACCGCATGGTCGCGGTGACCGCCGATGTCGACGACCCGTCGCGCGCCGAGCTCCGCCCCGGCACGTTCGTCGAGGTCGAGGTGCCGGTGGGCGGTGCCGCTGCTGCCGCCGTCATCCCCCAGACCGCGATCCGGCCCAGCGAGCACGGCTTCCTCGCCTACGTCGTCGAGGGGGACGTCGCCCGCGAGCGCGTGCTCGAGCTCGGCCTGCGCACCGCCGAAGGGGATGTCGAGGTGCGGCGGGGTCTCGCCGCCGGCGAGATCCTCGTCGTGCGCGGCGCCGAGGCCCTGCGCGACGGCGCCAAGGTCGACCTCGAGCGCGCCCCGATCGACACCGGCGTGACCGGCCCCTCCGGAACCGCACCGAAAGACTGAGCTCGAGTCGATGAAAATCACTGAAGCGTGTATCCAGAAGCCGGTCTTCGCCTGGATGCTCATGGCGGGAACGGTCCTCTTCGGTCTGGTCGCGGCGTCGCGCATCGGCATCAGCCAGATGCCCGACGTCGATTTTCCGACGATCAATGTCTCGGTCAACTGGGAGGGAGCAGCCCCCGAGGTGATCGAGAACGACGTCCTGCAGCCGCTCGAGGAGGCGCTGGTTCAGGTCGAAGGGGTCGCCGGCCTGACGTCGACGGCGCGTCAGGGCAGCGGCTCGGTCACCGTCGAGCTCGACCTCTCGCGCGACGTCGATC
>Ga0209477_1001154_pt1 | contig 16127 bp, 12 predicted proteins | sample KloWWTupernatant_FD_187180 | JGI IMG/M metagenome (GOLD analysis project Ga0209477, IMG submission 187180) | Active sludge microbial communities from Klosterneuburg, Austria, studying microevolution and ecology of nitrifiers - Klosterneuburg... | ecosystem: Engineered > WWTP > Aerobic digester >... | reverse complement strand
ACACAAATGAAATCATTAAATTTTGAAGAGTTTAAGTCTTTTTTATAAAAATTTAAAAAACCTATAGAGTACTCTATTCTTATCTTTATACTTAAAATCAAAAGAATTATATTGGAATTCGAATATTAAAATTTATCACACATGTCAAAATTAATGAAAGAAAGATTAGCTTCTCAGTTACCCGCTTTAAGAGAAGAGGCAAAATCAATTGCAAAAAATCATGGCTCTGAAGTAATAGGTCAGGTTGCAATTGAACAGCTTTATGGCGGAATGAGAGGTATAAAGGGTCTGATCTGCGACACTTCTGAAGTTGGTCTGCAGACAGGACTTGTAATACGGGGAATTCCAATCCTGGAATTAACTGATAGATCACCTGAAGAAATTTTTTATCTCCTGGTAATCGGAAAGCTTCCAAATGAAACTGAACTGAAAGATCTTCAGGATGACCTTCATGAGAGAAGTGACGTTCCTTCATATGTATGGGATGTATTAAATTCAATGCCTGAGGATTCACACCCTATGGTTATGTTCAGTACTGCAATTAATGTAATGGAAAAAGAATCTGAATTCAGAAATGAATATAATAACGGATTGGGTAAAGATAAACTTTGGGAACCGATGTATGAAGATTGTTTAAATATAATAGCCAGAGTTCCGCAGATCGCAGCATTTATTTACAGAAAGAAATTTAAAAAAGGCGATATGATACCGCCGGATAAAAATTTAGACTGGGCAGAAAATTTTGCAAAGATGCTTGGAGTAGATGACAAAGAAGGTACATTTGCAAAATTACTCAGACTTTATCTTGTATTGCATAGTGATCACGAAGGCGGAAATGTCAGCGCATTCACTTGTCTGGTAATTTCATCTGCACTTTCTGATGCATATTATTCCATTACAGGAGCATTGAATGGACTTGCCGGTCCACTTCACGGTCTTGCAAATCAGAACTGTCTTAAATTCATTTTGAAATTGAAAGAAGATATCGGACACTCACCTACAGATGATGAAGTCAGAAAATATTGTCAGGATCTGCTTGACAGAGGCGGACTCGTTATCGGGTATGGTCATGCAGTTCTTAGAATTACTGATCCAAGATTTACTGCATTTCATGATTTCGGTAAGAAGCACTTACCCGATGACGAAGTATTCAAGATCGTTGCACAGTTATTTGAAATTGTACCTGACCTTCTGAAAGAACAGGGGAAAGCAAAAGATCCATGGCCGAATGTAGATGCCGCAAGCGGATCTATGCTGTATCATTATGGGATGAAAGAATATGATTTCTATACAGTGCTTTTTGGAGTTTCGAGAATTCTCGGATTCTCATCACAAATGATAATCGCAAGAGCTATGGGATCATCATTAATAAGACCGAAATCTGTAACTACCGATTGGATTAAAAAAGAAATTGCTTCAAAATAGTAATTAAGGATATTTAGAAAATAGAAAAAGGGGTTGATTTATGATCGACCCCTTTTTTTTATATCAAAATTCGTTGAATATTATTATTACAATTTCAATTTCCAGTCTTCTAGTTCTTCAAGCATTTTATAATCAGTAAGGTCATACTGTATTGGTGTTATTGAAATGTAATTTTCTTCTATTGCTTTCTGATCGAATTCAATTGTCTTATCTAGACTAGCCATTTTTCCTGTAAGCCAATAGTATTCCCGATTATTTGGGTCAGTTCTCGCCTCATATTTGTCATCCCAGTATGACTTTCCCTGTCTTGTAATGATGATACCTTTGATTTCACTTTTAGGAACTGCAGGAATATTTACATTTAATAGTGTGCCGTGAGGTAGACCTTTTTTCAATACAATCTTAGAAATGTGAGATGCAAATTTAGCTGCTACGGAAAAATCATTACTGGTAAAACTTGCCTGAGATAAGGCAATAGATGGAATACCCAGTATCGTTCCTTCAGTAGCGGCTGATACAGTACCGGAATAAATTATATTGATAGCAGTATTTGCTCCGTTATTAATTCCAGATAAAAGCAGGTCGATCTTTTTACCTTTGAGTAAATTTCTCACAGCAAGTTTTACTGAATCCGCAGGCGAACCTTCCACAGCATATCCGTAAAAATTTTTATCAATAATTTCCTTACGGGCTCTTATCGGACTTGAAAAAGTTATAAAATGTCCGACGCCACTTTGCTGGGTATGCGGAGCTACTACTATTACTTCAGCGAATTTTCTAATTTCACGCCACAGCGCTCTTATTCCCTCTGACTCAATTCCGTCGTCATTTGAAATAAGTATAGTTGGTTTTTTCATTAATATTAAATTTACTGAAATTAATTTCGAATTGATAAATTGTTTATTCCGATTTTACTTCTTCTTCTTCCTCTTTAAGCTTACTGATCATATCCCACATTAAATCTTTCAGCTCATCAATATTTTCATCTGTAAAAGAAGAGATCAGAATTTTCGGTTCTTTTGTTTTTAACTTTACAAGTTTAGCTTTTAACTCATCTGTAATCGAATCAATTTTTGTAAAACAGATTATCCTCGGCTTTGCAGTAAGATCAGCTTCGAAATTCTTTAACTCTTTCATAAGAATTGTGTAGTCTACCAAAAGGTCTTTTTTCGTTTTTGCTTTTTCGAGTTTAGTGGAATCGAGAAGAATCAGTAAAATCCCTGTCCTTTCGATATGCTTTAGAAATTGAATGCCAAGACCTTTGCCATCTGAAGCTCCTTCAATTATACCGGGTATGTCAGCTACAACAAACGAATCATATTCTTTATATCTTACAATTCCAAGATTTGGAACGAGAGTAGTGAACGGATAATCAGCTATCTTCGGACGAGCTGCTGAGATAGTCGATATCAGAGTTGACTTGCCTGCATTCGGAAATCCGACAAGACCTACATCAGCGATCAGCTTTAGTTCGATGACAATATCTTTCTCTTCACCTTTCTCGCCATCCTGAGCGATCCTCGGCGCGCGGTTGGTAGAAGTTTTAAAATGATTATTTCCTTTACCTCCTTTGCCGCCTTTTAGTAAAATTACTTCTTCATCGTCTTCTAATAATTCCGCAAGTACTTCACCGGTCACAGCATCTTTTACAATGCTGCCGCAAGGTACAAGAATAATCTCACTTTCACCATTCTTTCCTGTCTTGAGTCCTCCTTGTCCGTGATCTCCCCGCTTTGCTCTGTGATGAGCCTGGTATCTGAAGTCAATTAAAGTCGTAAGCTGAGAGGAAGCTTTAAAAATAATGTCACCGCCTTTGCCACCGTCGCCTCCGTTTGGACCGCCTTTTGGAACATATTTTTCACGTCTGAAGCTTACACATCCGTTACCGCCATTTCCTGATTTTATAAAAATTTTTGCACTGTCTAAAAACAAATTTACTCCTTATTCTTTTGATATATTTATGAATTCTGAAAGTGTTCATTCAATGCATCGACATATCTTATCACGTCTTTGTGGTAAATATCCACTTTATTATTTTTAAAAATTTCTTTCAGATGGTTAAATGCTTCAAACCAAGTTTTAAAATTATTTAGTTTTTCAAATGATCTTTGTCTTGCCATAAGATTGGAATCGTAAACTCTGTTGAGAATTGAATCGAGCTCTTTCTCACTGAATAATTCTTTGAAGTCAATATTCTTATGTTTAAAAATTACTTTTTCTGATTCATTATTATAATCAGTACTGACATAATTCATTTCCACTAAAGGTATCTCAATTGGCTTTCCTTTTGTATCATTATTAGATTCCGTAGATTCTATATCATCATCTGACAGCACAGGTTTTGGAGGTGCAGTTTTTTCTTTTATTACAAAACCTTCATCATTATCATTTTGTTTTTCTTCTGAGCTTTTTAAGGAAGTCTCAGTCGGTTCTTGGGTGATTTTTTTAATACTAAAATCTGATTCATTTACTTTAGTATTTTTATTTATGTTCTTATCTGAATTTTTATCAGCAATCTCATTTATATTTTTAACAGTAATAGATCCGGGTTTATTTACATCAACATCTTTACCTTTAATATTTTTAAATTCCTGTTGTGAGCTATATTGGGAATCAATATTTTTTTCAGTGATTGAAATACCTGAAGGTACTGCCTGAACTGTTATTGGATTAGGTTTTTCCGATTCAGTTTTTTGAGAATCGGTTTTTTCATTTTCAGCAAACTTTCCAGTTAAGACTTTTATAATGTCTTTGAGCTGAATATTTTCGTGATCCTGTTTATTTCCAAGGACATCAAATTTTGAGAGTATGTCGGAATAATTTTTATCTGAAAGAAATATTTTAATAAATGAAAATGGTATAGCAGATTCCAGATTATACTTTTCTTCATAAAAATCATTAAGTATAAAAAGCTGAAGGAATACATTCTTTATCTTCTGACCGGTAATTTCAACAGTTAGTTTACTATGAATCGCCTGATTTGTCCTGTCAATAATATTTTCAATTTCACCTTTTGTAATGAATATCATTGAGTTGTCATTTATAAAATCAGAAACAGCATCTGTATAATATTTATAAAAAGGAAAAAGCATTAGTTTTTTTAAAATTTCCGCCGGAGATCTGGATTCAAAATTATTGAAAAGGAAATTTATCAATGTCCACTTGGGACGGAGAGCATAATTAAAATAGAGCTTATTTGCTTTATTGATCATTGCCGGTAATTCCTCGGCTTTGATATCGTCTGTTAAATAAAATAGTAAATAATTAATTGTAAAATCGGAAACTTCACTTTTATTGATCAGATCTTTTGTAATTGATTTAGCATCTGCAAACTGCTCAGTCTCTTTTTTTATTTTATTATCTACAAACTCCCGAAACATTAAGTATTTTTATTATTGTTTCATCAAATTTAGTTTATTTAGATTTTTATTTAAAGGTAATGATTAATTTTATATTATAAATTTTAAATTTAAAATATTTACAGAATAACTGTCGAGATCAATTAATCTTACAGTCTAAAATTCAATTTCGAAAATAAACACCTGTATTTTTGATCAGTTATATATGAAATAATACCGCCCGATCTACTACTTAATATTGATTTTTAACAAATCGGGCGGCTGCTATAATCCTTTAAAACGGTTTCAACTCCATATCCCAAAAAAACCTACATATGCTATCGAATCATTCCTAAAAAAAGTTTAATCTCTAAATGATTCTTCGTTTTTTTAACGTCTGTCTTCCGCTGCGCGTCTATAAACAATTAAACGGGTTCGTAACAACCCAAATATATTCAGTGAGAATTTTACGAAAATAAAAATATAGGTTATAATCTTTGTGTTCAATTAATTGACAAAGATTCGGTCAGACTTTGAAATGTAAAAGGTTAGAAATCAGGAATAAAAATCACAAAAGCATCTAAGCAAATAATCTGTTTAAAACCAGGTTATAGATTGAAATCAAAAAATCTTAATTTTTCAGATCAAGCTTTTGAAGTTTATCTTTGATAATTTCATCTGCTTTCTTCAGATCAAGATCTTTAATGTCGTTGATATTTTTACTGAGAATGGAAAGTATCTCTTCCTGAATTTTCCCTCTTTTAAGAGCTACGGAATAAGGTATCCTCATAAAAGTTACCATAGAATATTTCGGAATAAAAGTATCGGGATATATCTTAAATAATTCTGATTCGATCTTCTTTTTAAACTGAAAGGTTTTATCAGCTACGAGGTCGCGCATTTCAATAAAATTTTCCCTTGCAAGATCTGCAATTGCATCAGAGTTTTCTTTACGGAGCTCTTGAAATTCAGTAAAAATTTTATTTATATCATCACCGTATTTTTCAAAACATTCATTCATATACACACAGTCTTCAAACGCAGCATTCATGCCTTGTCCAAAGAATGGAACAATTGCATGACATGAATCTCCAAGTATAACGGAATTTTCACCCGCAGTCCATGGATAGCATTTTATTGTCATGAGTGTGCCTGTGGGATTAGTAAAAAATTCATTGTTGAGATCGGGGATCAGATCGTATGCATCTTTGAATTGAGTTTCAAAAAATTCTGTAAGCTTTTCTTCAGAGTCGATATATTCAAAACTGCACTTTCCGCCGAGGGACCGATCATATGCCATGAACAGTGTGCAGGTATAACTTCCGTCAAGATTCGGCAGTGCTATCAGCATAAAGGAACCTCTAGGCCAGATGTGCAGAGCATTCTTTTCCATTTTGAATCCCCCGTTTTTATCAGCAGGAATGATGAGCTCCTTATATCCGTAATTTTCATATTCCTGTGAAAAATTAAATCTTGGTATCTTCTGCATTTCCAAACGCACGGCAGAAGTTGCACCGTCAGCAGCTATTACTGCATCAGAGGTTACAGTGGATTCATTTTTTGTAACTTCATTATAAAATGATACTTCGGTCTTTTTAAAATCAGCACCAATACATTTTTCATTAAATAAGATATTTACATTATCATATTTATCAGCAAGGTCGAGAAGTTTTTTATTGAGTTCGGCTCTTGAGACTGCGTTAATATATTCGGAATCGTCTTTGCCGTATCTCTGGAACATAAGTTCGCTGTCGACTGAATGGATCATTCTTCCATACATTGGAATTGAAATTTTTTTAATGTCTTCATATATGCCGACTTCCTTCAGAGCGTGAATTCCGCGTGTGGACAGAGCGAGGTTAATGGACTTTCCTCCGTCAGTTTCAGAGAGCCGCATATCGGGTCTTCTTTCGTAGACGTTAACGTTCAGATTTTTTTTTGCGAGATAGACTGAAAGGAGAGATCCTGCGAGACCTGCACCGACGATGGTAATATTTTTCATTTGTTGTAATTGTTTGGTTTTTGAAACCGTTCAGGTTTTATTTTTAATTTGAGTTTGGTTTTGAAGATTGAGAAACCTGACTGGTTTTCCTCCCACCTTAATTTACAAAATTTTTTCCAAAAAAAACCAGTCAGGTTTTATCTGAATTACCAAAAATAAAAATCACGTTACATCAACCACCGCTCAGTATCTGCACAAACTTCCACACATCCACATAACTGTTATACAAAGGCACAGGTGCTACTCTGATCACATCAGGCTCTCGCCAGTCACATATCACTCCTTTATCCGAAAGTCTGTTAAACAATTCTTTTCCATTTTCTTTAACTCGCAGCGAAAGCTGGCAGCCTCTCTCATTAATTTCTGCTGGTGTAATTATTTGTATGTCTGAATTTTCACTTCTCTTTAATAGATATTCCATATAGCCTGTCATATGTTCACTTTTTTTTCTGAGTACACTCATTCCCGCTTCTTCAAATATATCCATCGAAGCTTTCAGAGATGCGAGCTGAAGTATAGGAGGATTGCTGAGCTGCCAGCTTTCGACAGTTGGAATTGGAATATATTTATGATCCATCTTAAATCTTGTTTCTTTATCATGACCCCACCAGCCCAGAAATTTTTTAAGCTCATCATTTTTCAGATGTCTCTCATGTACAAATGCTCCACCAATTGCACCCGGTCCTCCGTTCATGTATTTATAATTACACCATACCGCAAAGTCTGCATTACAGTCGTGAAGTTTCAGTTCCAGATTTCCTGTTGCATGTGCGAGATCAAATCCGACTTTGCAATTCTTTGCTTGTCCGGCTTTGACAATTCTTTCCATTTCAAATGCCTGCCCTGAATAATAATTCACACCGGCAAACCATATCAGCGCGATCTCATCACCTTCTTTTTCTATCAACTCTTCAATGTCTTCTGTCCTGATTTTATCTTCACCTTCCCTTGGCTTCATTTCGATAAGTGAATCCGAAACATCATATCCATGAAAATTTATCTGTGATTGAACTGCATAATGATCTGACGGAAATGAATTTGATTCAATAAGAATTTTATGTTTATTTTTTTCAGGTCTGTAAAATGAAATAAAAAGTAAATGAAGATTCGCAGTAAGAGAATTCATATTCACAACTTCAGACTCTAAAGCTCCGGTGAGATTTGCAGTTTGTCTGGTCAGAAATTCATGATATGGGAGCCACGGATTTTTTGCTTTGGTATGACCTTCGACAGCAAAAGTTTCCCAGTCTTTCAGTTCCTGCTCAATATAATTTCTTAAAGACTTTGGCTGCAGTCCAAGTGAATTTCCTGCAAGATAAATTGCATCGTTTCCATTCGGATCTTTTGGAATAAAAAATCTATCCCTGAAATGCCTGAGAGGATCTTTTTCATCTGTTTCTTTTGCAAATGCTATATCACAGCCAAAATTCATTTAACTATAATTTGAATTAATAATTTTTTCACAGTTAATTTTTTATTTCAAATAAAAACAATCTGCTGGGTGCAGCATCAGCTTTGAATCCGGGTATCTGTATATTTAGTAAATATTTTCCGTCTTTTATCTTATCCTGCATAAATGCCATTTCTGTAATTGTTTTAAATGAATGATCATTTACATTAACTTCATGACTTCCTTCCTTTACATTCCAAAAAATATGATGAGCTGACAATTTCCCCTCATCAAAGGTCCTGTCAACAGAAGGCAGATCAAGTATCAAATGCTTTACTTCTAATCCGGATATATATCTCATAGCTTCAATGGAAAAAAATGGAGGAAGATTATTCATGTATCTCCTTCTCTTTTTTTCTTCACTGTTTGGAAGCGTTCTGATAATCAACCCTTTACAAAAATCTGCATCAGCATTTTCAAGTTTTTCTCTCAGACTTTTTTCAGTTATCAGATAATCTTCATTAATTTTTTGCGGGTTGTAAGTATCATCAGTATCTGATGAATTTTCAGGTATAACAGTGATTAAAATTGACGGTATGAAAATATCTTTTAATACACTTTCAATTGAAATTCTTTCAAATGAAATATGACCTACACATTCAGTATGAGTTCCGTTACAATGCGGGATAAATTTATATTCTTCAAAATTACATCCGCCACCTTCATTGGTATCTCCAATAAATTCTCCAGACCTAAAAGCTTTTGCTGCAGCTCTTTCTACATCATATGTATTTGGCTGATCTCCATAAAAATCCAATGGAATGGAAATCTCCATCGGAACTGACAGATCACTTTTATACTCATTACCATTTATTGAAAATCGAATCACCAAAATTTTATCTTTTATCAAAGTATTTTTATTTGGTAAATAATTCAATTCACATTCATCCGCTGAATTCAGATTAATATTATCGTAATTTTAATAAACCGCTCGTATCCAAACTCCTGTTTGGATATGCAATTGATATTGAAACTCGTTTCAAATACAACTGCATTAAATGAAAGCAATTTTCTCATTTCAATAAATAATAAGAAATTTTATTTTACAAAAAATAAATTTTTTATGTGCAGACAATTCATTACAGCAGGTAAACTTTCTAACCTCAGAAAATTAATTGAGAAGACTTACAATGAAGATATAAGGATAAAACTTTTAGGTGAAATAGCTGAAGAAGAAGAAAATATTCAGGAAGAAATTGAAAAGGAACTGAAAGAGACAATTAAACGCAATAAAGATTTTGATGCAATACTGACTCACAATGTACCTGTTATTGCTTATGAAAATGGTGAGAAAATTCTTACAAAAATGAAATGGGGAATTCGTTTCAGTCCCGAAAAAAAATCCCCGCTGATCTTCAATTCAAGAGATGATACTATTCAGACAAAACCTTTCTGGACAAAGACTTTTGACAAGAACCGAATTCTGATACCAATGTTTGGATTCTATGAATGGCAGGATAAAGGCGGAAAGAAAAAAGTGAAAACTAAAATTACTTTACCAGGCAGAAATTTATTTATGGTACCCGGTTTGTATTGGAAAAATAAAGAAGGTATAAATGAATTCACATTGATCACCACTTCTCCAAGCAGTTTCATGAAAAAAATTCACAGCCGCATGCCAGTATTACTCGATGATAAAAATGTATTTAATTATTTTACTGATTCTTTTGAAGAAAATGCTGAGAAGCTGAAACCATCTGAAGGCAATATGAATCTTGAAGAAGACAATCCTGACAATTTATAGTTTTAGATTTCTGAGCCGTGGTGAAAATATTGTCACACATGTAACAATGATCAGAGTCATCAGTCCTCCAAAAATTACAGACGGGACAGTTCCCATAAGTTTTGCAGCTACTCCTGATTCAAATGCTCCAATCTCATTTGATGAACCAATAAACATACTATTGACTGCAGATACTTTACCTTTCATATTATCAGGCGTTAGCAGTTGAATTACAGTGCTTCTGATAACAACACTCATACTGTCAAATGCACCGCTGAAGCAAAGGATTACCAGCGACAGATAGAAACTTTTTGATAATCCGAAAATTACAATACAAATTCCAAATCCAAAAACTCCGATCAGTAAATTCCTGCCGGCATTACCTGTGATCGGTCTTCTTGTCATAAGAAGAGCCATAGTAACTGCTCCTACTGACGGTGCTGCTCTCAGCATTCCAAGTCCTTCAGGTCCGACAAATAATATTTCACCTGCAAATATCGGAAGCAACGCCACCGCTCCTCCAAATAATACCGCAAACAGATCTAATGATATTGCACCTAAAATGATTTTCTTTTCTAAAATAAATTTCAAACCGGATGTAAGTTTTTCCTTCAGAGATAAAAGAGCTACAAACTCAGGTATAGGTTTCTTTTTAATTGTTGAGATAAGTATGATTGCAATGATCCAGAATAAGACGATTATCGAATAAGTCTGCACAGCACCAATAAATCCGTACATCAATCCTCCAAGTGCAGGACCGGTGACTGCTCCCGTCTGCCAGGTCGATGTGTTCCATGTTATTGCATTTGGTAAACTTTCTTTGGGTACAAGCTGAGCAACAAATGCAAAAAATGAAGGTGATGAAAATCCTCTGCCAATTCCGCTTAAAAATATTATGCTGTAAATTGCTAATACTTTGTTTGAGTATAATACTTCAATTCCGTCTGTTGATACAATAAGAAGGAGGATTGAGCAAATTGTCATAAGAATTACTGAAGTCATTACGATTTTTTTTCTATCATTAGTATCAGTTATATGACCTGCAAATATTAAAGTACAGATAGAAGGGATTGCTTCTGCAAGACCGATCAGTCCTAAAGACAAAGGATCTTTAGTGATCTCATATATCTGCCAGCCCACTATTACTGCCTGCATCTGAGACGCAATAGTAATACATAGTCTGGCAATGTTAAAATTTCTGAACTCCGGAAATCTTAATGCCTCATAAGGATCATGTTTTTTAACAGATATATTATTATTCAAAAAATTTCACTTTGTAAATAATTTAAACAAAAATGAATATTAATCATGTGATTCAGTTCTTAAACAAATTTTTAATTAGTCAATATAATACTTTTTAGAATGCTTTAAAATAATGTTATTGATATTTAGGTTTGTAAATATCCGAAGATTGTAAACAAACTGAATTATTGAAAATGTATTTAATTGAGAATAAAATAAAAATTTATAAATGATTATATTGCTAGGTATTTAACACATTTCTCACTTAAATTTTTTAATCATGTCAAACAAATACGTTTACTATTTTGGAAATGGTAAAGCAGATGGAAAAGCGGATATGAAATCTTTGTTAGGCGGAAAAGGCGCTAACCTTGCGGAGATGACAAACATTAAACTGCCAGTCCCCCCGGGCTTTACTGTCACTACAGAAGTTTGTAATTATTATTATAAGAACAAAAAAAAATATCCAAAGGAATTAAAGAAACAGGTTGAGCTCGCTTTAAAGAAGATTGAAAAAGACATGAACTGTAAATTTGGGGATAACAAAAATCCTTTACTTTTAAGTGTCAGATCTGGTGCCAGAGCTTCTATGCCTGGTATGATGGACACTGTATTAAATCTTGGACTCAATGATGCATCAGTAAAAGGTCTTATAGAAAAAACAGGCAATGAAAGATTTGTTTATGATTCATACAGAAGATTTGTTCAGATGTATGGGGACGTTGTACTTGATCTTAAACCAAATGACAAAAATCAGATTGACCCGTTTGAAGTCATTATTGAAAAAAAGAAAGAGCAGAGAAAAATAAAAAATGATATTGATTTTACAGTTGATGACCTGAAAGAACTTGTAGACGAATTTAAGAAAGCAATAAAAACCGAGACAGGACATAATTTTCCTGATGATCCGATGGTTCAGCTTTGGGGTGCACTTGGAGCTGTATTCAGATCATGGATGAATGACAGGGCTATAGTTTACAGAAAATTAAACAGCATTCCTGTCGAATGGGGAACTGCTGTGAATATTCAGGCTATGGTATTCGGAAATCTTGGTGATACATCCGGAACCGGTGTAGCATTTACGAGAAATCCTTCAAATGGCGAAGATGAATTTTATGGTGAATATCTTATGAACGCACAGGGTGAAGATGTTGTAGCAGGTATCAGAACTCCGCTGCCTATTTCCGATCTAAAAAAAGCAAAACCAAAAATTTATGCAGAGCTTGAAAAAGTAAGAAAGAGTCTGGAAAAGCATTACAAAGATATGATGGACATCGAGTTTACAATTCAGGATGAAGTTTTGTATATGCTTCAATGCCGTGCTGGAAAAAGAACAGGTTATGCTTCAGTTAAGATCGCAGTAGATATGGTAAAAGAAAAACTTATTTCTGATAAAACTGCTGTGATGCGTGTTGACCCCGAACAGCTTAACCAATTACTCAGACCTATCTTTAGTACATCTGAAAAACAGGAAGCAATCAAAGATGGTAAACTCCTTGCTATTGGATTAAATGCAGGACCCGGTGCTGCTTGCGGAAAAGTTTATTTTAATTCCTTTGATGCCGTAAATGCAAAAGCAAGAGGTGAAGATGTAATTTTAGTGAGAATTGAAACTTCTCCCGAAGATATAAGAGGAATGAATGCTGCAGAAGGAATTTTAACTTCAAGAGGAGGAATGACTTCACATGCTGCTCTTGTAGCCAGGCAAATGGGAAAAGTCTGTGTGGCAGGATGTGGTACGCTTGAGATTGATTATTTATTGAAGACAATTCGTGTTTTCGGTAAACAGCATTTAGTACATGAAGGTGATTTTATTTCTATTGACGGTTCTACCGGTGAAGTAATTATAGGTAAACTTCAGGCAAGACCTTCAGAAATTCTCCAGGTGCTGATTGATAAAACAATGAAACCGAAAGATTCAAAACCTTTCGGATATTATACAACCTTTATGAAATGGGCTGATAAATACAGAAGAATGAAGATCAGGACCAATGCAGATCAACCGGATCAGTGTGAAAATGCGATTTCATTTGGTGCAGAAGGTATTGGACTTTGCAGAACCGAGCACATGTTCTTTGGCGGAGACAGAATAGATGCTGTCAGAGAAATGATTCTTGCTTATAGTACTGAAGGCAGGAAAAAAGCTCTTTTGAAAATTCTTCCGTTTCAGAGAAAAGATTTTACCGAAATATTTCGGGTTATGGACGGACTACCGGTGACTATTAGAACACTTGATCCGCCACTGCATGAATTCCTTCCTCACACTGAAATTGAGATCACTAAACTTGCAGAACTAATCGGTACCAGAGTTGATGAAATAAAATACAAACTTAATGCTCTCAGAGAATTTAATCCAATGCTCGGGCACAGAGGATGCCGTCTGGGCATATCATTTCCCGAGATCACTGAAATGCAGGCAAGAGCAATATTTGAAGCTGCTGCTGTAGTTCTAAAAGAAGGTAAAAATGTATATCCGGAAATAATGATACCTCTCATAGGACATGAAAAAGAATTCATTGAGCAGGAAAAAATAATCCGAGATACAGCAAAACAGGTTATGAAGGAAAAGAAAATTAAATTTAAATATAAAGTCGGGACAATGATCGAGATCCCAAGAGCTGCACTCGTAGCAGGTAAGATCGCTGAACATGCAGAGTTTTTCTCATTTGGTACAAACGATCTGACTCAAATGACTTTCGGAATTTCAAGAGATGACGCAGGTTCATTCCTTCCTACTTACAGAGATAAAGAAATTTTATTACGTGATCCTTTTGAATCTATAGATACTGAAGGTGTCGGTATGTTAATGGAATTTGCAGTAAGAAAAGGCAGAGAGACTCAGCCAAATATAAAATTAGGAATTTGCGGTGAACACGGCGGTGAGCCCGACTCTATAAAATTCTGTAATGACCTGGGTCTCGAATATGTCAGTTGCTCTCCATTCAGAGTACCAATAGCAAGACTTGCTGCAGCCAGAGCTGAGCTTGGAGCAAAAAAGTAATATCTCTTTTGAAATTATTCTTAGCTTGAAACTTTTGTTATCTCAAGGTATTTTTAATTTTTTGAAATTATTTATACCCTGAGATTTTCTTTAAAAATTAATTTTATGGAACCCGTTAATATTTCTGATTTTGAAATTCTTGCAAAGAAAAAATTAGACAAGAATGCTTTCGATTATTTTTACAGCGGAGCAAATGATGAAATCACTTTAAAAGAAAATTGTGAAGCATTCAAAAGAATTTTTTTGAAATACAGAGTTCTTGTGAATGTTAGTAAAAGAGATCTGACAACAAAAATTCTTGGTCATAATATATCCATGCCAGTAATAATTGCACCGACTGCATTTCAAAAATTGGCTCATCCTGATGGTGAAACTGCTTCTGCAACAGCTGCAGGGAAAAACGGTATCATAATGATCTTAAGCACTTTATCAAATACATCAGTGGAAGAAGTCGTGAAAGCTTCATCAGGACCGGTTTGGTTTCAATTATATGTTTTCAGAGACAGAGAAATTACTAGAGAACTTATTAAGAAAGCTGAAGCCGCTGGAGTCAAAGCAATAGTGCTGACAGTTGATGCTCCTTTGCTGGGTAAGAGAGAAAATGATGTTAGAAATAAATTCAACCTTCCTCCGGAATTTGAAATTGCAAATCTGGCTTTCGTATCAAAGTCAAACCTGAATGTAAAAAATGATTCTGGACTGGCAGGTTATGTATCTGAAAATCTTGATCCTTCTCTAAGCTGGAAGGACATCGACTGGCTGAGATCTGTTACATCTCTACCAATTATCTTAAAAGGTATTGCATGCAAAGAAGATGCACTGCTTGCTTTAGAACATAATATTGAAGGTATTGTAGTTTCAAATCACGGAGGCAGACAGCTTGATACTTGCAGAGCATCAATTGACGTACTTCCCGAAATATCCAATGCCGTAAGTGGTAAAACAGAAATATTATTGGACGGCGGAATTAGAAGAGGTACAGATATTCTGAAAGCACTTGCTCTCGGAGCAAGCACTGTCCTGACCGGCAGACCTGTGCTGTGGGGATTATCTCATAATGGTGAAGACGGAGTTACTGATGTATTGAATATTTTCAAAAATGAACTTGATCTTGCAATGGCTTTGTGTGGCTGCTCAGATATAAAAAAAATCACAAAAGAACTTATTGTCCAAAATCAAATCTCATTCCAAAGGTAAGTTTATTATCAGCTCTTACTCTTCCAACGGAGACGACATCCTGAAAAGTATATAAATAATTTACTGTGAAAGAAATTTTTTTATGTACCGGAACCTTCAGATTTGAATCGATCCAGAAATTTGCACTTGAAACCTGTGATATATCCGGCTGAAAAAATGCAACCATTGTAAATATCAAATGCTCTTTAAAAAGATCCTGTTTTGTTTTTAGTCTGAATGAAAATCTTAATTTATCCTGATCAAAATTTCCCGGCTTGGAGGTAAGATTTTCATAATCATAGATCAAAGCTGCTGATATGGATGTTTTATTCTTTTCATTTTTTATAGGAACATATTTAATACCACCACCCGACTGTGAACGCAGATCAATACCCTTTGCAAAACTGTAATTCAGATACTGTAGAATAAACGGAGAAAATTTATTTTCATAAAACAGATCAGCCGTGAATGCTGCAATTATTTCATTCTCATCTTTTCGACCTTTATTCTCTCCATAACCAATGGATCCAAATAGAATAGTCTCAAGAATTTTACCTGCCCGCTTCAATTCCCCTGCACCCTGAATATAAAATTTATTTGTATTACCACTTTGATAAAGTCCGGCACCTGATAGAAATCCAGACCAATCAGATATTTTCTTTGTAGAATCCTGAGCATTTAAAAATAACGGAATTGCTAAAAAAAGTAATAAATAAAATTTCATTTAACCTTTATAAGTTTTATAACTAATTTTTAAAAGAAATTTAAAA
>Ga0209477_1001151_pt1 | contig 16138 bp, 14 predicted proteins | sample KloWWTupernatant_FD_187180 | JGI IMG/M metagenome (GOLD analysis project Ga0209477, IMG submission 187180) | Active sludge microbial communities from Klosterneuburg, Austria, studying microevolution and ecology of nitrifiers - Klosterneuburg... | ecosystem: Engineered > WWTP > Aerobic digester >... | reverse complement strand
GATAAAGAAAGTTCTGATAAAGAAAGTTCTGATAAAGAAAGTTCTGATAAAGAAAGTTCTGATAAAGAAAGTTCTGATAAAGAAAGTTCTGATAAAGAAGAAATAGTCAGATCCGGTGACAATATTAATTTACTTGAAAAAATAAAGAATAAAGATCTTGCACCTGCATCCCCTTCAGTCAGAAGACTTGCAAGAGAGCTTGGAGTCGAGGTGGGAGATGTAACAGGAACGGGAATATCAGGCAGGATTTCTGAAGATGATATCAAGCTTTATGTTAAATCTTTAATGAAAGAATCCGGATCAATTTCAATAACAAGTAAAGCTTTACCTGATTTTAGCAAGTGGGGTGAAATTTCCAAAGAACCAATGAGCAAGGTTAGATCCATTACTGCAGAATCAATGACATATGCATGGACTACTCCGATGGTTACTCAGTTTGATAAAGCAGATATAACATTGATGGAAGAGTTTAGAAAAAAATATGCAAAAGCAGTAGAATCAAAAGGCGGTAATCTTACTATTACTTCTCTGCTTGTAAAAATATGTACTGAGGCTTTGAAAAAATTCCCTCAGTTCAATTCAAGTATTGATGTAAATAAAAAAGAAATAATTTACAAAAAATATTATAATGTTGGAATTGCTGTAGATACGGACAGAGGATTACTTGTACCTGTCATCAGAAATACCGACAAAAAAAATATTACAGAAATATCTGTTGAGATGAACGATCTGGCAGAAAAAGCCAGGACAAAAAAAATCACACCTGACGAAATGAACGGGGGGAATTTTACGATCTCAAATCTGGGTGGTATTGGCGGTACTGCATTTACACCTATAGTTTATTCTCCGCAGGTTGCAATACTTGGAGTTTCAAGAGCATCCAGGGAAGCTGTATTTATTAATGAAAATTTTGAACCTCGTATGATGCTGCCACTGATGCTGACATATGATCACAGGATAATTGATGGTGCTGATGCCGCCCGATTTTTAAGATGGGTTTGTCAGGCTTTAGAAAATCCAATGACAATTTTACTTTAAAATAAAATTTCTGCTGAAATTTATTTTTTCAGTAAATCAGATCAGTCTATTGAAAAACTCATATTTACAACTACCCTTATAGTTTTATCAATTGAAGTAGTATTATTTATTCCATAATCAGATATCTCGTTTGAATTCTTGGCATTGATCTGTACTACTCCCATTCTTGACGATCTCACTTCACCAATTTCATTTTCTGTACTATTTGCAATCTGTTCTGCTCTGACTTTTGCATCCATAGCTGCAAGACCAGTCATTTCTACTTTAAGATCTGATAATTTTGTATATAGAAATTCAGGAGTAGGTGAATTTATCTCGATTCCTTCGTTAATTAATTCCGTCGCTTCACGTGAAAGCTTATCAATCTTTTCCACATCTTCCGATTCTACTCTGAAATCCTGATTCAATCTATAGCCGGTGACCTGATTGGTAGCATAGCCCTGATCATTGCTTACATATAAAGTAGTGGTGTTAATTGCTGAGACAGTAATTTTGTCCGCCGGAAATCCTTTACCAATAAGATAATTTTTTACTTTTTCATTTGCTTCTTTCAGCTTTGCATAAGAATCCTGAAGAGAAACAGCTTCAATAGAAATAGATCCGTTCCAGATCGCATAATCAGATTTGATGTCTTTTGACGCAGAGCCTGTGACATTAATTGTCACGTCTTTTCTTGAGACATATTTCCAAGTTGAAGAAATTATAAATGCTCCAATTATAAATCCCGCTGCCAGTACAATAGCTGCCGGAATATAATTCCTGAAGTTGTTTACTGTGTTATTATTATTCATATTTATTATAAATTAATTTCTTTATCAGGGTTAAATTTTCTTGATACTTTTTTTTCTGATCTCTGCTTCTTAAGACGAATCCTTTTCTCTTTAACTGCAACTGTTGGTTTTGTTTCCTTTCTCTTTTTTTCAGGTGTTAAAGCTTTTTCAAAAATTTTAAAAAATTTTTCAACAGCTTCTTCTTTGTTCATATATTGTGATCGGCTGGTTTGAGAAGTTATTTTTAAAATTCCGTCAGACGTTAATTTTTTAAAAAGCTTTTTTGAAATTAATTCTCTTTCAATATTACTTAATACTTTTGAATTTAAAACATCAAAATTAAGCTCAACTTTTGTTTCCACTTTATTTACATTCTGTCCGCCTTTACCACCGCTTCTTGAAGTTTTAAATACAAGTTCATTTCTTAATTCTTCTTTATTTAATTCTATTGAACTCACTTTTTCTTTGGTTTATAAATATGAGTGCTCTGTCCGAAAAACACTTCTGCAGATTCCATAATAGTTTCAGATAAAGTCGGATGCGGATGTATAGTAAGTTTCAGGTCAGTTGCATTTGCTCCCATCTCAATTGCTAAAGCACCTTCTGAAATAAGATCTCCTGCATTTGGTCCTACAATACCAACCCCTAATATCCTCTCCGTTTTATTATCAATTATTAATTTTGTTAATCCATCAGTCCTTCCAATTGTCAAAGCTCTACCGGATGCAGCCCATGGAAATTTTGACACTGTATAATCAAGACCTTTTTCTTTTGCTTCATTTTCAGTAATGCCGCACCATGCAATTTCAGGATCTGTAAAAACAACTGCGGGAATTGTCTTTGGCTCGAATGCTGATTTGTGACCTGCAATAATTTCTGCTGCGACTCTTCCTTCATGTGAAGCTTTGTGTGCAAGCATAGGTTCACCTGCGACATCTCCGATTGCAAAAATATTATTGACAGAAGTTCTTGTCTGATTATCAGTTATGATAAATCCGTTTTTGGAAATATTTATTCCGGCATTCTCAAGTCCGAGATCTGATGAGTTTGGTTTTCTACCTGCAGAAATTAATACACTTTCATAAATTTTTTCTGATACCTTATTTTCTTTTGACTGAAGTTTAACTTTAAAGCCTGATTTAATTTCCTTAATATCAATTACCTTTGTATTTAATAAAATGGATTCAAATTTTTTGTTCACTTTAGTAGACAGTACGGATACAAGATCACGATCTGCACCATTTAGTAAACCGGGTAACATCTCAGCAATAGTCACTTTTGTTCCTAACGCAGAATAAACAGTCCCAAGCTCAAGTCCAATATATCCACCTCCGATGACAAGCATTGTTTTAGGAATTTTATTAAGATCAAGTGCAGTAGTTGAGTCTAAGATATTTTTTGAAGAATCTGATAAAGCGGGTATTCTGGTTGGATATGAACCAGTTGCAATTATAGCATATTCAAATTCAATCTTTTCTTTTTTATTTTTAGTATTAGTTAATTCTATAGAATTTTTATCAAGGAAAGTAGCTGTTCCTTGTATATACTCAATCTTTCTCTGTTTTGAAAGCTGACCTAAACCGGATGTGAGTTTACTCACTACATCATTTTTCCATGTCCTGATCTTTTTAAGATCTATTTTAGGTTTTGAAAAATTCACTCCGAAATTTTTTGATTCTTCTGCTTCACTAATTATTTTTGCAAGATGAAGAAGTGCCTTTGATGGAATGCAGCCCCTGTAAAGACAAACTCCGCCTGGATTTACATCTTTATCAATCAGCATTGTCTCAATCCCAAGATCTGCAGCTAAAAATGCTGCTGCATATCCGCCGGGTCCTGCTCCTATTACAATTAATTTTCTTTTACTCAAATTTTAAGTTTTTTTAATTTAACAGGAATATACAAAATCTTAAATGAATTTTACAATCATTTTTAACTATTTAATTTATTTAAAAAAAAAAATCTTAACTTAAACTATTGCATTAAATTATAATTAAATATTATATATATTGTTGATATTTAAAAACCTAAGAAAGGGAAAATTAATGAAACTAATAAAGTACTTTTTAATAGCACTTTTTGTAACAACTTCTGTTCAGGCTCAAAATGTAAAAATTACAGATTTTGATATACCTGTGAGTAGTGCAAGGAAATTCTTAATAAACGGTTTTTATAACTGGGCTCAGACAGATCCAAATGATTCAGCTTTAAATTTATCAAGTTCATGGCAATTAGACGGTGCTTATACACAATTTTATACTTCACCTTCTTATGCATGGCATTTAAATTTAACCGGTTCATTAAACCAGTTAACTAGAGAAGATACAACCAGATATAATTACAATCTGGCTACTGACCTAAGTAAGTATTTTAGTGATTCACATGGTTGGTTTGGTAATGCTGAAGTCAGTTCAAATTATGCAAGAAAAAGAGAATTCGGAACAGATAACAGACCTACTATTGAAATTTTTGGAGGACTGGGATACGGAAGACAAGTAAATGCAACATCACTTGCTAAAGCCGTCAGAATTGACGAAGATCTTAGAAAAGGCGGAATTACAAATAAATATATGCCTAAATCTACTGTTCTTGCAATTGCACAGATCGTCGACAGGGAATCTGAATACAGAGATAAATATAAAGCTTTGTATGAATCCAAGATCATAGAAGATATTTCTACAGAAGTTATGAATTCAGGAGTAACAAATAACACTAGTATGTCAGCTTTAGGATTTATGAGGATCCGTGACGTTTTATACGGTTTAAATCAATTTATAAATGATAGAACTTACGGTGGTGACATAAGATTAGGTGTTTCATATCAGGTACTTACAAGAAATAAAGAACTTACCGGTGCACCGGCTTTCTTAAGTCTGAGAGGAAGATATGGATATCCAATCGGATTAAGTCATCAGATCTCTGCTTTTGCTAATGCAGGAACAGCACTTGACAGTGCATTCGGAAAATTGTTTACCGGAAATGCAGGGTTTGCTTATTCTTATAATATGACAAACAGAGTTTCCTTTAATGCAGGTTACACAGTAACATTTAATCAGATATTTGATCAAACCAATATTAATAATGTAGGTGTTCCCTTCGGAACAGATAAATCAGGCGGAGACAATACAGCAACTGCAGGATTTACATTCTATATTGAAAATTACATAACTCTTAACTTAACCGGTGGATATTCAACAATTTATGGAACTGAGCAAAGATGGTTCTCTAATGCTTCCCTCGGATTAATTGTATTCTAAAACAGATTTAATTATATAAACAAAAAAGTGCCTGAATTTCAGGCACTTTTTTTTTATTCAGATCAAAAATCTGGAAACTGTTTTATAAAAAAAATTAAAATGTAATTTTTTCTGCACCGCCTGTTAATATAACATTTAATAATTTCTTTCCATCAATTTCAAAATCCACTATCAATGATTCACCGGATCTGGTAAGCAGTTTTACAGGCTTAAACTGTTCCCTCGTCATGTAGTAAATCAAAGCAGATGAAATAGAACCGGTACCACATGCAAGAGTTTCTCCTTCAACACCTCTTTCATAACTTCGAATCTTCAATTCACCTTTTTTAATTATTTCTACAAAATTCACATTCGCACCTTGAGGCATCAGATCTTTGTGCATACGGATATTTCTTCCCCATTCAGAAATATTTATTTCGTCAATTGATTTTACTTTTGGTTTTTCAATGTCATCAATAAAAACAACTATGTGCGGAGAACCTACTTCCACATATGAGCAGTTAAGTAAATCCCACCACTCCTGAAAATGCACCTTTAGTTTAAAATTTGTTTTGACCGTTAATGGCGGTGGAAATTTTACAGCTATTTCATTTTCAGAAATTATTTTACATTCATAAATTTCAGATACCGCTTCAATATTTAATTCTTTCTTATCTGAAATTTTATTATCAGCAATATACTGAACTGTACATCTCAAACCATTTCCGCATAATGCATCTCCTGTTCCGTCACGATTAAAATAATTCATTTTGAAATCTGCTTTTTCTGAATTCTCAAGAAAAATCACTCCATCCATACCTGGATGATTTTCCATAAGAAACTCAACCTTATTTTCATATTCAATTGTTTCATGATTTCGATTATCATTTATTACAAATGAATTTCCGGCACCCGAATATTTTTGAATGACCATTAATAAACTCCTCTCGTGTTTGTTTTTTTAGTTACTTTTATATCTCTTAACTGCGGTGCTTTAACTCTTACTTCAAAAGAAAAACCTCTGTATGTTCCGGTCGGATACCAGTTAAAATTCATTTCCCATGAATTGAGATCTCTGTAAGCAGTAATATATGGAGTGACTATCTGCTTATTTACAAGATCATAATTTGCTGAAACTGTGAATCTCCACTTTTGAGTAAGATTCAATGAAAGATTTCCGGTCAGATTGGAAGTCCTGTTTACTATTGCCGGATTAAATTTTGACTCGGAATAATTAAATCCAAATCCACCGCTTAGAGGAATTTGAAAATCTATTTCATCAAGCTTATCTTTACGGAAGTCTTTATAGTCGACCCTTGTAGTCAGAGTATCGCTCTCTGTTATGTCTTCACTTACTCCAGAAGTAGTTGGTTCAGGAGCAAAACTAAAACCGGTTGATAAATTTATTGTGAAATTTGTAATGTTTGCAAGTACGCCGTCAGTATTGACAAGAAATTGATTTATCCTCGTGTTTGCAGTCTGATCAAATTTATATAAATTAAAAGAAGTACCTCCCGAAATATTCAGAAAATTTCCGATACTTGTCCTGTAGGATAGCAATATCTCAGAAAAATTTAATGAGTCTGCTACGAAATTATAAGCAGCTCCGGCGTCAATATTCAGTAGTTGAAATTTATTTTCAGTCGAATCATTCACGCGGGTTTTCATTTCAAAAACATTACCCAGACTAAAAGCAATTGACTGTGATTCACCTGACGGAGCTCCTCCGAATATTTCTCTTTCGTAAATTGAATATTTTATTTCCTTTCCGTTTGCATCTGTATATGACTGATAATATCCCCAGCCCGGATCAGAAAAATCCGGCTGATAATTGTATGTTATAGTCGGAGTAATTGTATGCCGAATTCCTGTAACATTAAATATTTTGGGAAGGAATATCCCTACAAACTTTGTATTCAGACTCACACCTGTATTGAAATATCTCAGCGACTTGATGGCGTTGTTGTCATTCGTTGTGACTGAACTGTCTGCAGGATTGAAATTTTTACTGACATATTTATTGTACCAAATTTCATTATAATTAAAAAATGGTGTAAGCGAAATATACTGGAACTTCGGAGAAAGTCCTATATTTATTGAATTTCTTACTCCTGATCGTAAGTCAGTATAAGTGCTGTCATTTCCGGCAGCATCGGTTATCGTGCGCTTTATGCTGTTATTTAAAATACTTCCGTTGTATGAAAAAAATATGTACTCATATAATTTCTTATTGAACGGATCCGAAAATCCCGATTCAAAAGGGAATGTCTGCGATACTGAAAAATTTATCAAAGGCAGACGCTGAGTTACATCGCCGGTTTGAAGATTTTGATCTCTGTAATAATTCATGCTTAAGGCAAATGGTTTTCCTTCCCAGGCTTTTGATAATGTAAAGTTTGAGATAAGATTCTGAAGTAGTAATTCAGAAAGTGCATTAGTCGAAACATTATAAAAGTTTTTACTGCTTGCAATCTGTATACTGGCATCAAGTCTGGTAGTCGGATTGAACTGCTGATTATGAACGACATTTAATCCCCATGCATCCGAATTCTGATTTCCAATGTCCGTACTTTCTCCAAGACGTATCTTTGAATATCCTCCGTCTATTGTTCCGGAGAAATTATATTTTGAAGCATATCTGTATCTACCATAAATGTCCGTTCTTCCTTTTGTAAAATAACTTCCGGTAAATCCAATATCCATATAATCATTTACAGCCCAGAAATATCCTAATCTGGAAATATATTTTCCGTAGGTGGCATCATCACCAAAGGTAGGCATAATAAGTCCTGATGTCCTGCCTGACTTGTTTGGAAATACTCCGAAAGGTATCCACAAAACAGGCACACCTTCTATATACAGAAATACAGACTTTGCAATCACTTTGTCATTTGGAATAACTTTCATTTCCGGTGAAAGGAAATAATACTCAGGATCTTCCCTGTCAGAAGAAGTTGTATAAATTCCGTTCTTTATAAACAGAACATCCGAAGATTCTTTCTTTATTTTTTCTCCTGAATAATATCCAATCTCAGCTTCGCTGAATCCTTCAGAGACACTTCCCTGCTGAGTCCTAAAATTATAAAAAAGTTTAGTACCTTCATATTTATCACTACCCTGCGTCATGACAGGCATCTGCATTGCATTCTCAGGATTTGCCGAATCAGGTATCCCAAACGCTTCTAGGATCTGTGTCTCCTGATCTACTATAATTTTACCCGCTTCCAGTCTGAGATCTTTATAAGTTAAAATTCCCTGATCATAAATTATTACTTTTTTATTTTTAAGATCATAGACTATTGAATCACTGCCGGTATAATTAATTATTGCATCTATATCAGACTTTGCAGTCCTTGATGAATCAAATGAATTTACATTTGCAGAATCCAGACTGCCAATTACTTTTGAATTTAGACTGTCAGTATTTTCCAAAAATGTATCTGATTTAATTATATCCAGGCTATCTGTATTTTCCAAAGAATCAGCCTTGTCAGTAATTGTCTGCGCATTACAGATATTTACTGAAAAAATAAACAGCGTTATAAAAAAAATATACTTCATCGAATACCATTTTACTTAAATCAATTTACTAAATAAATGAAATTATAAAAGAGCAATGTTCAATGTTCAATGTTCAATGTATAATGTTCATTGTTCATTACATTTTATTATGCAGTTTAAAAAAGAAGATTTATTTTAAAGAACAAACCAAATTTAAGTTTTTCTTAAATAGAATTTAATAAGTAAAATAGGTAATTTGATAAAAATTTTATATAAACATATGAAAATCGATCTGATTTATGAAGGTAAAGCAAAAAAAATATATTCGACTGATAGGGAGGATGTATATTTACAGGAGTTCAAAGATGATGCAACAGCATTTAACGGAGTGAAAAAAGATAAGATCTCACATAAAGGCGAGATCAATAATTTTATATCTACAGAGATTTTTAAATATCTCAGAGAAAATACCATACCTGTTCATTTCATTGAAAAGATATCCGAAACGGAAATGCTCGTATCTAAAGTAGATATTATAAAAGTAGAAGTCGTCTGCCGAAATATCGCTGCCGGTAGTCTTGTTAAAAAGTATGGTTTTACTGAAGGTGAAGTTCTTGAAAAACCTATCATAGAATTTTATCTGAAGTCAGATGAACTCGGAGACCCGTTATTTTCTGAAGAGCATATATACGCGATGAAGCTTGCCGATAAACATGATATAGACATGATCAGAAAAATGACGACTTATATAAACACACTTCTGCAGAAATTTTTTTTAGAAAAAGGAATAAAGCTTGTAGATTTTAAATTAGAATTTGGGAAGGATAAACATGGTAATATTATACTCGCTGATGAAATTTCTCCTGACACCTGCCGTCTTTGGGATTCCGAGACTGATAAAAAACTTGATAAGGACAGATTCAGATTTGATCTTGGCGAAGTAGAAGAGGCTTATCAGGAAATTAAGAACAGGCTGAGCTGATGAAATTTACCCGCTACGGAAAAGATGTTATACTTAAAGTTTTTATTCTGGGTTTGGTGCTGACAGTCCTTTCATTATTTATTGATAATATTATTGTAAAATTTTTATTCACGGGAATAACTATTTTTCTTTGGCTGTTCACACTTTATTTTTTCAGGGATCCGGACAGGAGTCTGCCAAACGGATACAAAGAAAATCAGCTTATTTCTCCTGCTGACGGAAAGATTGTAGTAATTGAAGATGTGATAAATAAAGAAGATAATCTTTTTAAAAAAGATGAGCCTCTGAAACAGATCAGCATTTTCCTTTCCCCTCTGAATGTGCATGTAAACAGAAATCCTATTAATGGAAAAGTGACTTACTTAAAATATATAGAAGGTGATTATCTCGTCGCATTTGATCATAAGTCATCCGAAAGAAATGAGAGAACTGAGATTGGAATTGAGAATCCGGAGAACGGATGTAAAGTTTTCTTTAAACAGATCGCAGGATTTGTAGCGAGAAGAATTGTTTATGATCTAAAAGTTGGATGCACAGCAACAGCCGGCGACAGATTCGGAATGATAAAGTTCGGATCGAGAGTTGATATTTTAATTAAGAGGGATTCTAAAATATTAGTAGAGATGGATCAAATAGTGATCGGCGGTGAAACAATAATAGCAGAATTATAAATGTTTATTTCAAGAAAATTCATACCGAGTCTGTTCACAATATTAAATGCTTTCTGCGGAATGATGTCAGTAATATATTCCGCTAAAGGTGAATTTGATGAAGCGGCATTGTTTATAATTTATGCATCACTCTTTGATGCAGTCGATGGTCTCGCCGCAAGACTTACCAACTCCGCCAGCAAATTTGGTGTAGAACTGGACTCACTCTCAGACGTCATCTCATTCGGTCTCGCACCGTCTATTCTAATTTATTATGTCTATTTTAATCAGCTTGGAGATATTGGAATTGTAATGTCATCTCTGATAATGGTCTTCGCTGCTATCAGACTTGCAAGATTCAATGTGCAGCTTACGGGTTTTGAAAAAGAAAAATTCAATGGTCTGCCTGCTCCAATGACAGCCTTTACTATATGCACATACATACTTTTTTATCACAACAATATCTTTTCAGAAAGTGTCAGTGAAATTTTTATAATCTCTTTAGCATTTTTTCTGCCTGTAATGATGGTAAGCAGAATAAAATATGACTCCATTCCAAAACCTTCATTACATTCACTTAAAAAAAATCCACTGGTATTCATTATCATATTCATTGGTATAATTTTAGTTATAGCTACTGAAGGTGAAGGCTCTTTTTCTATTTGTCTGTTTTATATTTTTTCGGGCATCATCAGGACCGGCTATAAAACTTTTTTTGGAAAACATAAAAAGTCTGATGATGTAAATGAGTCTCTTGAATTCAATAAATCCAAATAACCTTTCTACTTTTTCTTTACATTCTCTTTTAAAACTTCCAGTAATTTTTCAATTTCATTTAAAGTATTACTTCTTCCGAATGAAATCCTTATAGATCCGAGTGCTGTCCTTTCATCATGACCAAGTTCTTTTAATACATAAGAAGGTTTAAGCGTACCCGCTGTACATGCTGATCCGCCTGAGACAGCGATGCCTTTGAGATCAAGTTTTATTAAAAGCATCTCTTCATCATACTCAAGAAATTTTTTACCAAATGAGATATTTACTATGTTTTGGAGACAATTCTCTGTATCAGAATTATAGATAATTCCTTTATCAAAATTTTCATTTAAACCTGAGGTAAGAATATTTTTCAGTTCAGTATAATGTAAAACATCTTCAGTCATTCTTCTTTTTAAAATTTCAATAGCTTTTTTAAATCCTGCGATCGCAGCAATATTCTCCGTACCGCCCCGTAGATCCCGTTCCTGTTTACCGCCGTGTATGAATTTATCGACAATGGTTTTATCCTTTATGTATAATACCGCAATGCCTTTGGGTCCGTAGATCTTGTGTGCTGAAATCGTCGCAAAGTTTATATTTATATCTTTAAAATTTAGATCAGTTTTTCCCAGACTTTGAACAGTATCCGAATGTACGTAGATATCTTTTTCTAAAATTGATTCAGTTAAACTCTTAATGTCTGTGATTGCACCTGTCTCATTATTTGAATGCATTATGGAAATCAGAAATGTTTCGGGTCTGATACTTTCTAAAACCTCTTCAGTACCGATTCTTCCAAATCTATCCGGCTTAATATATGTGACATCAAAATTAAATCTCTCTTCCAGATATTTTAATGTGTCGAGCACGGCTGAATGTTCGACTGTTGAGGAAATAATATGATTTTTTTCAGTGCCGATATGTCTGAATGCTGTTCCTTTTATTGCATGGTTATTTGATTCGGTGCCGCTGTTTGTGAATACGATCTCCTTCGAGCTTACACCTGTAAATTCCGCCAACACGTCTCTTGCATCCTCGAGCATGACCTTTGCAGTCTTTCCGTATGAATGTATAGAAGATGCATTGCCAAAATAATTCTTCAAATAAGGAAGCATTGCATCAAAAACTTCTTCATCTATTTTTGTAGTAGCTGCGTTATCGAGATATATCTTTTCCAAATTTTAATTTAAGTTAATATATTAAAATTCTGCCTTCTTCAACTCTGAATACAAAACTTTTGCCTCGAAAACTCAAAGAGTCTAAGTTAAAAAAAAGTTAAAAAAAATTTAAAAAAATCATCCTTGAGCCTTAAAGGCTTTGAGACAAGCTAAATCTTTAGACAAATGTGATATTATAATTTGATTGTTACTTTTATTTTTAAAATTCATTATTTTATCCCGTGCCTATAAATAAAGAATACTTTTATATCTCCAACTTACTTTCGGTATTAAGGATCGTACTTCTTATACCACTGAGCTGGCTGATGCTGACAGAATTTGACACTAAAAATAATTTAATAATTATTTTAGTTCTATGTATGTATTTATCTGATTTACTTGATGGATATCTTGCACGAAAGCTGAATGAAGTTTCGGAATTTGGGAAAATTATTGATCCGCTTGCAGACAAAATTTGTGTGATCGCAATAGCGGTTATATTAGTTTATTTAGACAGACTTCCTCTTTGGTTCGTTTCTGTTGTTGTGTTAAGAGATATTACGATTTTAATTTTCGGTGTATATCTCAAAAGGAAAAAGGATATAACTTTAATGTCAAACTATCCGGGTAAAATAGCTGTCTTCTGTATCGGATTGGTATTACTGTTTTCAATTATTGACAGTGAATCTTTAAAAATGATTTCAACTATTATGTATTTTGTTTCAATATTGATGATCGCTTACTCTTCACATTTATATCTGAAAAGATATTTAGAAACTGTCAGGAAACCTGTTTAATATTTTATTATGAAAGAAAAAATTAAAACATACACCAGAAAAGATATTGAACACAGACTCGGCGATAAACTTGCAGGGAAACAGCTTACAGAAAAATTATTAGTTGACTCATTATTTGAATGTCTTCGTGAAGTCTTACTTGAAGCTGATCCTGTCTCAAGGCTTGAGATCAGAGACTTTGGTGTATTTGAAATTAAAAAGACCAGGCCCAAACCTAAGGCAAGAAATATGCAGACCGGTGAATTTATTTTTGTGCCCGGCAGACGGAAGATACATTTCAAACCGGGCAAGATCATCAGGGATTTTTTAAAAGAAGATTATGATGAAATTATTATAAAGGGTACAAACGATAAAGATAATTAATAAAACTAAATAAGTTGTTGAATACAAAATACATGGGCATTGATTACGGTGAAAAGCGGGTCGGTATTTCTGTCAGTGATGAAAGTAAGAAATTTTCTTTTAACAGGGATTATATTTTTAATGATAAGGATTTTTTTAAAAATCTAACAAAATTGATCATCGCTGAGAATGTATCAAATATAGTGATTGGTTATCCTGTAAAGCTGAATTCTGACAGAACTGAACAAACTGACAATGTAGATAAATTTGCTGAAGATCTGAGAAAATATTTAGAGTCGAATAATGTAAAAGCTGAGCTGGCTTTTTTTGATGAAAGACTTACCAGCAAGATCGCAGCGGAAAGTCTTCTCAGATCAGGAATAAAAAAAATGAAGAGAAGAGAAAAAGGTCTGGTGGACGGAATATCAGCGCAGCTTATACTACAGGACTATCTTGATAAAATGAATTATTCCGGCAGGTGATAAGTTAGTAAGAATGCTTCGGCATTCAAAAAATTTTAATATTAAGAAGATGTATCTAATAGAATTACATGAAATGATTGAAGGAGGAGAGAATGAAAATGTGGAGTTCAAAAGAAAATTTTCTTCACCGGAAAAAATTGCAAAAGAGATGATCGCATTTGCGAATTCAAAAGGTGGAAAAATGATCTTCGGAGTGGATGATGACAAAAGCATTGTCGGAGTTGAAAGCGAGAAAGGTGAACTGGAACTGATCTCAACTGCTGCGAGGCATTACTGCGAACCTGAAATAGAATTCAAAACCGATATCATGCTTCTGCGAAACAAAGACCTCGTAGTCGTGACCATTGAAGAAAGCAAAATCAAACCTCACAGACTTATCTCGGATGATGATGAAAAATCTGAAAAAGTTTATATAAGATTTAAGGACAGGAGCATGCTCGCTTCAAAAGAAACTGTGAAGATTCTGAGAAATTCAAACGCAGATGCACATCCGGTCAATATCACTGTCGGTGATATTGAAAAGACATTGTTTGATTTTTTAAATAAGAATGAAAAGATCACTGTGAAAGGATTTAAAAAACTTGTAAATATTTCTGAAAGAAGAGCAAGCAGGACTCTTGTCAATCTTGTAAAAGCAAAAGTCATCAGACATAATTTTATGGGGAAGGAAGATTATTATACTTTGATATGAAATTGCAAATGTCAAATTACAAATGACTAATAAAGAGTCAGAAAATAAATTAAGAATTATAAATCAGGAATTAAGAATTGTTAATTACGTACTACGGTAGAGAAGCAGAATGCGGGAAGTTATTCTGTGGAGTTTGGCGGGAGCGGTTTTGCGAGCGGGATTTATTTTTATTCGTTGTCAGTAAACGGAAATGTAATTGATACATAACGTATGGTGCTTTTGAAATAATTTTGATATAATCCATCCAAAATCTATCGAAAGATTTTTAATTTATTGTTTTTTTATTCGAATTAGAAAACCTATATTTCAACCGGCGATTCTTAAATTCAGCCGCAAAAATAAAATATTTTTCAAAATTAAATCAGGAGGTTAATATCATGCCGCCAAGTCAGGGAGAATGGAATATTCTAAAAGTAACAATCAATAATGAAGAAGTTGATCTTGATTCACAGGTCACTGCAATTCATGCTCACTTAATTCCTGTTCCAACAGGATCAGAAAGTCATCCTAAAGGAAAAGTCTTATACTTTCATGCAAGATATCCAAGTAACAATGTAAACTTTGAAGGAGAACCAACGCCAAATTTTGTTTCATTTCTATTTGATCCTGAAACAAATGAGATGACTCAATTCACAATCCCAAGATTTCCTGATGATATTGGAGTAGATGTAGATCCTTCAAAACTATTTTGCAGCGGTCATACATTTCTTGCTGACGGAAAACTTCTTGTAGCGGGAGGAGAAAGAAATCAACCGCCCTGGGGTTCTAACGGAACAAAATATTCATTTTTATTTGATCCTTCTGTTTTAGGAGATACCGCTCCTTTTCCCTGGAAATTTACGGGTGGATCTACAGTTATAACAATTACTAAAATGAGCCGCGGCAGATGGTATCCGCAGCTTACCAAACTTCATGACGGGACAGTATTAGCAATGTCCGGATATCCGGAAACTCCTCCGCCTCCACAAGATCCGCCTGAAATTACTGTAATTATACCCGAACGATATAACCCTGATACTCAGGAATGGACCCCATACACACATATGGAGGATGGTCTTCGAATTCCTTTATATAATGGAGCTTATGTAATTCCTTTCGGTGCCTGGCAGGGTGAAATATTTTATGACATGGCAGCATTCGGACCGCAATTAGAAGAATGGAATGGAGCTCATAGGTTCAATCCATTTGGCACAACAGATTTATGGAATCCTGTCGGTTCACAATCTAAATCTGTCAGGCTACACGGATGCTCTGTATTGCTTCCGATAAAATCTACAGATACCGATATCAGGATAGTAAACATGGGCGGATTTGATGATAATTCTAAAAGTTGCGAATTAATTGAAATAGGCAGCAATACGAGCACTGATTGGGTACCGATTACAGACTTAGAACATCATAGACATGATTGTCCAAATGCATTACTGCTTGCTGACGGAAGTTTAATAATTATCGGAGGTAATGAAACATTAATTCCTGAAATGCTTGACTATAGTGATCCGGATCCTTCTAACTGGGAGTGGTCTTCTTTACCTGCTATGGAAGTCCCTCGGAAATATCATTCAACTGCTTTACTTTTACCAGACGGTACGGTTTGGTGCGGCGGAAGCAGAATATATACTGATCCGCTGAAATTCGAATTCGAAAATGATATGGAAAGGAGAATTGAAATTTATCGCCCCGGATATTTACTTGAAGGTCCGGGACCTGTGATTACATCAGCTCCTTTAGTT
>Ga0209477_1001150_pt1 | contig 16139 bp, 18 predicted proteins | sample KloWWTupernatant_FD_187180 | JGI IMG/M metagenome (GOLD analysis project Ga0209477, IMG submission 187180) | Active sludge microbial communities from Klosterneuburg, Austria, studying microevolution and ecology of nitrifiers - Klosterneuburg... | ecosystem: Engineered > WWTP > Aerobic digester >... | reverse complement strand
ACTTGAGGCCCTTGAAGTCGGCCGTCTTGGTGATGGGCTTCTTGAACCAGCCGAGGGGCTGCGTGGGCATCGGGCCGTAGGGGAACGACACCACGTTCGCGTTGATCGAGTTGTAGAGCTTGTTCAGGAGCTCCTTGCCGCCGCCGTACTTGTGCCAGGCGAGCAGCATGTTGGCGTCCATGCCGAAGGCCGGGCCCGAGCCCCACAGCGCCAGCGCGTTCTGCTTGCCGTAGTGGTAGACGAGCACCCCGTGGCCGCCGTCGAGCGTGCCCTTGGAGACCGCGTCCAGCAGGCCGAAGGCCGGGACCACGGCGCCGGCGGGCAGCACCTCGATCTTGAGCTCCCCGCCCGTCATGTCGTTCACCTTCTTGGCGAAGTCCAGGGCGTACTCGTGGAAGATGTCCTTCGAGGGCCAGGTGGACTGCCAGCGCATGTTGATCGGGCCCTGGGCCTTGGCGATCATCGGGAAGGCGAGGGTGGATGCGCCGGCGGCGCCGGCCAGGAAATTGCGCCGCGTGACGCGGGTCTTGTCGGTCATGTGGTTCTCCTCAGGGTTGTTGGGGCGCTCTTCAGGAAAATGGCGGCTTTTCGTGCGGGGGGGGGGCTCGGGGCGCGGGACCTTCCGCCCGGGTGACAGGCAATGCTAAGGCCGGGGGGCGGGGAATGGCAACAGGAATCGGGCCGGCGCCCCCTTTATGGCACCGCGAATAAAAGGCCCTCCGACCCGGCTGCAAAGCGCCATGCGCGGTTCAGGATTCGCCGGGGGGTGCGGGCGGGGGCCGCGAGGCGGGGTCCAGGTGCAGCGCGGCCTTCACCATCACGTGGGCGCTCACCGGCGCGGTGAGGAACAGGCCCAGGGTGACCAGCAGCTCGTGCAGCGTCGGCTGGCCGGCCAGCGCGAAGTGGAGCATCGAGCCCAGCAGGACGCAGCCCACGCCCAGCGTGGACGCCTTGGTCGGCCCGTGCAGCCGCTTGAGGAAGGAGCCCAGTTTCACCAGGCCCCAGGACCCCACGAGGGCGAAGAGCGCCCCGGCCACCAGGAGGAAGGCGCCGGCGGCGTCGGCGACGGCGGCGAGCGCGCTCATTCGACGATGTCCCCGCGCGAGACGTACTTGGAGAGGCAGGCCGTGCCGACGAAGCCGAGCAGGGCGATCACGAGCGCCACCTCGAAATAGGCGAAGGTCCCGAAGGCCACGCCCAGCAGCACCAGCAGCGCCAGGGCGTTGATGTAGAGGGTGTCGAGCGCGAGGATGCGGTCGGCCGCGCCGGGCCCGCGCAGCAGGCGAACGAAGGCGAGCAGCATCGCCAGCGAGAAGAGCAGGATCACCCAGGGAAGGACGGCGGCGATCATCGGAAGATCTCCAGCAGCGGCGCCTCGTAGCGCGCCTTGATCCTCGCCACGAGCGCCGCCTCGTCCGGGGCGTCGAAGGCGTGCACGAGCAGCCACGACCGGTCTGCCGCGATGTCCGCCGAGACCGTGCCCGGCGTCATCGTGACGATGCCGGCCAGCGCGGCCACGCCCGCGGGGCTGCGGATCGCGAGCGGCACGCGGACGAAGCGCGGGTGGATGGCGCTCTCGGGGCCGAGGATGCGCACCGCCACCTCCACGTTGGAAACGACGATGTCCCACAGCACGACCATCGCCAGGCGCAGGGCGGACAGGGGGCGGTCGAGGCGGAAAGGCTCCGGCGCGAGGCTGCGGGTGGCCAGCGGGATGGCGACGGCGAAGACGGCGCCCAGCAGCCATTGCCCCGGCGCGAGGCTCACGGCGAGCAGCAGCCAGAGCGCGAGGAGCACGGCGCTCAGCCAGGGACGCGGCAGGATCCTCCTCACCGGCCCCCTCCCGCCCGCGGCACGGGCTGCGCGCCCAGGAGGCGCTCGATGTACGGGCCGGGCTCGCGCAGCTGGGCGGCGGCGGCCGCGGCATAGCGTTGCGCCGGCCCGGCGGCCACGGCCAGGGCCACGAGGGCGGCGGCCAGCGCCGCCACCGGCAGCAGGCGCACCCCCATCGCCCCGGGCGCGCAGGCGGCGGCCTCGTCCTTCCAGAACAGGCGGCTGCCCATGCGGGCCAGGGTCACCATGGTGATGAAGCCCGAGAAGAGGACGACCGCCCAGAACGCCGGCCGGCCGGTGCCGGCCGCGGCGAGCAGCTGCACCTTCGCCGCGAATCCCGCGAATGGCGGAAGCCCGCTCGCGGCGACCGCGACCAGCGTGAAGATCCCCGCCGCCCACGCCACGCGGCGCGCGCCCGCGGCCTCGGTGAGGAGGAAGAGCGCCGCCGCGGCGAGGGTCGAGTGCGCGAGGTAGAGGAGTGCCGCGGCGAGGCCCGCCTCCCCGCCCAGCGCGAACCCGGCGAGGAGCGTGCCGGCCGAGGCGGTCACGAGGCAGGCGGCCATCGTCGCGAAGGCGGGCGCGGCCAGCGCGCCGAGGGCGCCCGCCGCGAGCGTGGCGAGGCCGAAGGGCAGGAGCCACGGCTCGGCCACGAGAGCCGCGTCGCCCGCCTGCGGCCCGTAGAGCAGGCTGAACACGCGGATCACGGCGTAGACGCCCACCTTCGTCATGATCGCGAAGAGCGCGGCGACCGGCGGCACCGCGGCCGCGTAGGTGCCCGGCAGCCAGAACCCCAGCGGGAGCGCCGCCGCCTTGAGGCAGAAGACGACGAGCAGCATCCCGCCGGCGGCGCGGGCGGCCGCCGCGTCCTCGGGCCCGAGCTGCGCCACGCGCAGCGCGAGGTCCGCCATCGACAGGCTGCCGGCGAGGCCGTAGAGCAGCCCCACGGCCACGAGGAACAGGGAGGAGCCGGCGAGGTTGAGCGCCACGTAGCCGAAGGCGGCGCGCGTGCGCCGCGCCGCGGGCGCGTGCAGCAGCAGCCCGTAGGAGGCGATGAGCAGCACCTCGAAGAACACGAAGAGGTTGAAGAGGTCGGCCGTGAGGAAGGCGCCGTTGAGCCCCATGAGCTGGAACTGGAACAGCGCGTGGAAGTGCGCGCCACGCGCGTGCCAGCCGACGAGCGCGTGGGCGAGGCTCGCCGTCGCGAGCACCGCCGTGAGCAGCAGCATCGCGGCCGACAGGCGGTCGACCGCGAACGCGATGCCGAAGGGCGGGAGCCAGTTGCCGTGCAGGTAGGCGCGCACCTCCCCGCCCGCCGCGCGCACGGCGAGGGCCAGCGCGACGGCGAGGAGCGCCGCCACGCTCGCCGCCGAGAGCGCGGCCTGCGCCCGAGGGGAAGCGCCGCGCCAGGCCACGAGCGCCGCCCCCGCGAGCAGCGGGACGACGACGGGGAAGGCGACGAGGTGGTCCGGGCTCATCGGCTCTCCGGTTCGTCGCCGTCGGCGCGGTCGGTGCCGGCGTCGGCGCGCCCCTTGATCGCCAGCACCAGCAGCACGGCGGTCATCGCGAAGCCGATCACGATGGCGGTGAGGACCAGGGCCTGCGGCAGCGGGTCGGCGTAGTGCGCGAGGTCCGGGGGCGCGCCGCGCAGGATCGGCTCCGCGCCCACGCGCAGCCGCCCCATCGCGAAGAGGAAGAGGTTCACCGCGTAGGACACGAGCGTGAGCCCGAGCACCACCTCGAAGGTGCGCGGCCGCAGCAGCAGGTAGACGCCACAGGCGGTGAGCACCCCGATGAGGCTCGCGAGGAGGATCTCCATCACCCCTCCCCCGCCGCCGGCTCGCGCCCGCGCAGCTTGCCGAGCGTCGCGAGCGCGAGGAGCGTCGCGCCCACCACCGTGAGGAAGACGCCGACGTCGAAGGCCATGGCGCTCGCGAGCGGCACCTTGCCGATCACGGGCACCTCGGGCTTCCAGAAGGTGGAGGTGAGGAAGGGGTGCGAGAAGGCGAGGCTCGCGAGCCCCGTCGCGCCGGCCGCGAGCAGGCCCCAGCCGATCCAGGCGTCCCAGCGCTCCCGCAGGCTCTCGCCGATGGGGCCCGCGCCGGAAGTGACGTACTGCAGCGCGATGGCCACGGCCAGCACGAGGCCGGCGATGAAGCCGCCGCCGGGCAGGTCGTGCCCGCGCAGCAGCAGGTGCATCGCGGCGAGCGCGGCCACGGGCAGCAGGACGCGCGCCACGAGCCGGGGCAGCAGCGGGTGGGCCTCGCCCGTCGCCTCGCGCCGCTCGGCCGGCGGCAGGCCCGCCAGGCCCTTGAGCAGGGCGTGGACCACGAGCGCGGCGATGCCGAGCACCGCGATCTCGCCCAGCGTGTCGAGGGCGCGGAAGTCGACGATGATCACGTTCACCGCGTTGGTGCCGCCGCCTTCCGTGAGCGCCTTGTCGAGGTAGAACGGGGAGATCGACTGGGTGGGGCGCCCGAGCACCGCGAGCGTGAGCCCGGCCATGCCCCCGCCGGCCACCAGCGCGAGCACGAGGTCGCGCGCCTTGCGGCCCGCGTTGCGCTCGGCGGGCGCGCGCGCCGGCAGGTAGTGCAGCGCCAGCATCATCAGGACGATCGTCACCACCTCCACCAGCATCTGCGTGAGCGCGAGGTCCGGCGCCGAGAGCGCGACGAATGCCATCGCCACGACGAGCCCCGTCGCGCCCAGCAGCAGCAGCGCCGCGAGGCGGTTGCGGTGCACGGCCACCGTCCCCACGGCGCCGGCCACGCCGATCCCCCACACGACCACCGCCGGCAGGGGCAGGCCGGTGAGCGGGACCTCGAGGCTCACGTGGGCGTTGCCGAGCCAGGGCCAGAGCGCGAGCAGCAGCGCCGCGCCCGTGAACCACGCGAGCGAGCCCTGCACGCCCATGGCGGCGGTGAAGGCGCCGGCGCGGGCGGCCAGGGCGTCCAGCGCCGCGAGCGCGCGGTCGAAGACCGTCTTGCCGAGGTCCGGGACGTGCTGCAGGACGTGCAGGTTCACGCGCTTCTGCAGGGCGAAGTACAGGCCCACCCCCGCCGCGAGCGCGAGCGCGCTCATCGCGAGCGGTGCGTTGAAGCCGTGCCACAGGGCCAGGCTGTACGCGGGAAGCTCCCGGCCCAGCACGGCGCGCGCGCCCGCCTCGAGGAGCGGCGCGACCGTGTACCCGGGCGCGAGGCCCACGGCGAGGCAGGCGAGGACGAGGATCTCCACGGGCACGCGCATCCAGCGCGGCGGCTCGTGGGGCGCGCGCGGCAGCCCCGAGGCGTCGCCGTTGAAGAACACGTCGTGGATGAAGCGCAGCGAGTAGGCGACGCTGAAGGTGCCGGCGGCCACCGCCAGCAGCGGCGTGGCGAAGCCGAGCAGCCCGTGCCCCTCGACGGCGAGCGTCTCGGCGAAGAACATCTCCTTGGAGAGGAAGCCGTTGGCGAGCGGCACCCCGGCCATGGCGCCCGCGGCGACCATGGCGAGGGTGCCCGTCACCGGCATCGCGGCCCACAGGCCGTTGAGCCGGCGCATGTCGCGCGTGCCGGTCTCGTGGTCGATGATCCCCGCGGCCATGAAGAGGGAGGCCTTGAAGACCGCGTGGTTGAGGATGTGGAAGACGGCGGCCACCTCGGAAAGCGGCGTGTCCAGGCCGAACAGCAGCGTGATGAGCCCGAGGTGGCTGATGGTCGAGTAGGCGAGCAGCCCCTTGAGGTCGTGCTGGAAGAGCGCCAGCACCGCGCCCGCGACGAGGGTCGCGGCGCCGACGCTGCTCACGATCCAGAACCACTCCTCGGTGCCGGCGAGCGCCGGGTAGAGGCGGCCGAGCAGGAACACGCCCGCCTTCACCATCGTGGCCGAGTGCAGGTAGGCCGAGACGGGCGTGGGCGCGGCCATCGCGTGGGGCAGCCAGAAATGGAACGGGAACTGCGCCGACTTGGTGAACGCGCCCAGCAGCACCAGCACGAGGGCCGGCACGTAGCGCGGATCCGCCTTGATGGCCTCGCCCGCCGCGAGAACGGCGTCGAGGCGGTAGCTGCCGGCGATGTCGCCCAGGATCACGGCGCCCGCGAGCAGGGCGAGCCCGCCGGCACCCGTCACCGCGAGCGCCATGCGCGCGCCGCGCCGCGCGTCGGGCTCGCCCTTCCAGTAGCCGATGAGCAGGAACGAGGTGACGCTGGTCGCCTCCCAGAACACCACGAGGAGCACGAGGTTGTCGGCCGTGGCCACGCCGAGCATCGCGCCCATGAACGCGAGCAGGAAGGCGAAGAAGCGCGCCGGCGGGTCGCCCTCGGCGAGGTAGTAGGCGGCGTAGAGCACCACCAGCGCGCCGATTCCGTAGATGAGCAGGACGAAGAGCCACGCGAAGCCGTCGACGCGGAAGCCGAAGTCGACGCCGAGCGCCGGCATCCACGGCACCGCCGCCGCCGGCACCTCGCCCGCGAGCACGGCGGTGCCGACCCACGCGGCCAGCGCCAGCCCGGCCAGCGCCGTGGCGCCGGCGAGCCAGGCCACCTGCCGCCGCGCGGCGTTGGGCATCGCCAGCGCCGCCACGCTCGCGGCGAACGGCAGCAGGACCAGCAGGAAGAGCGCGGCCTTCACGCGCGGGCCCCCTGCGCCGCGCCGGCGCGGGCGCGCCAGGCGAGCACGGCCAGCGTGAGCGCGGTGAGGGGCAGCACGAAGAGCATCATCGCGCCGCTGAAGGCGGGCAGCGCGTCGTGCTCGCGCGCGGCGAGCACGAGGTAGGCGGCGTACGCCGCGTAATAGGCGAGGAAGACGAAGCCCTCCCAGCGCGCGATCCGGTTTCCGGTGAAGAAGACCGGGAGGCACGCGAGCGCGACCGCCATCATGACCGGCAGGTCGAAGGCCACGAGCGAGGGCGCCACCACGAGCGCCTGCGGGGCGAGCAGCCCCGAAAGCCCCAGCACGCCGAGGATGTTGAAGGTGTTGCTGCCGATCACGTTGCCCACCGCGATCTCGCGCTCGCCGCGGATCGTCGCCATGACGGAGGCGGCGAGCTCCGGCGCGGAGGTGCCGGCCGCCACGATGGTGAGGCCGATCACGAGCTCGGAGACCCCGAGCGAGCGGGCGAAGGCGATGGCCGCGGCCACGAGCCAGTCGGAGCCCGCCACGAGCAGGACGAGCCCCGCGGCGACGAGCGCGACCTGCACGGCCCAGTGGCGGTCCCAGGCGCTGCCCGCGCCGATCTCCGCCTCGACTTCGGACCGGGCGGCGCCGGCCTGCTCCCGGCGCGACTGCACCACGAGGAAGGCCGTGTAGGCCGCGAGCAGCACGAACATCGCGCCCGCCTCCAGCCGGCCGATGGTCCCGTCCCCGGCGAACGCCAGCAGAAGCAGGCTCGCGCCCACCATGATGGGCACCTCCTGGCGGATCACCTGCCGCGAAACCACGAGCGGCGCCAGCGCCGCGGCGAGCCCCAGGATCAGGAGGACGTTGAAGACGTTGCTGCCGACGACGTTGCCCACCGCGAGGTCGGTGCGCCCTTCCCACGCCGACTGGACGGAGACGGCCAGCTCGGGCGAGCTCGTGGCGAAGGCGACAACCGTGAGCCCCACGACGAGCGGGGAGATGCCGAGCGACACGGCGAGCTTGCCCGCCCCGCGCACGAGGAGCTCCGCCCCGCCGACGAGCGCGGCGAGGCCTGCGAGGAACAGGAACAGGTGGGCCATGGGTCTTGTTCTGGAGGCGGGTGGAGCGGGGCCGCGCCGTTCCCTCCGACCGCGCCGCGCGGACGGAGTTCTGGGCCCGGCGCGAATCAGCTGTAGGAGAGTAGCAGGACGACGGCGAGCAGGGCGAGGGCCAGCATCGCCGTGGTGCGAACGGCCCAGGTGCCCCCCAGGGCACCGCCCGGGGCCGCCACGCGCGCGGCCGCGCGCTGCGCGAGCGCGAGCCCCGCCAGCGCCGCGCCGGCCAGCCCGGCCCGGGCCGGGACGACGAGGCGCTCGACGGCCGCCGCGAGCGCGGGCGCCGCGCGGCGGTACAGCCAGTCGGCGTCGAGCGTGATGGTGAGCGTGCGCCGCAAGAGCGGCAGCAGGAGGAAGAAAGCGAGCCCGGAGAAGAGCAGCAGCTGCAGCATCGCCACCACGTGGCCCGCGGTGTAGGGCACGTAGTCGACCGGGTGGGGAAGCATCGCGTAGAGCGGCCCCGGCACGACGCCGATGGCGATGCACAGGAAGGCGAGCAGCAGCATCGCGGCGCGCAGGGGCGCCGGCGGCTCCGGCGGGCGCATGCCCGAGTCCTTCTGGAAGAACACGAACCACGGGAACTTGATGCCGGCGTGCAGGAACACGCCCGCCGAGGCCGCCGTGAGGGCGAGCCACACCGCGAGGAGGTGCCCGTCGGTTGCCGCCTGCGAGACCATGGACTTGCTCACGAAGCCCGAGGTGAGCGGGAACGAGGAAATGGCGAGCGCACCCACGATGCCGCAGGCGGCGGTGAGCGGCATCGACTGGTAGAGCCCGCCGAGGTCGGTGCACTTGCGCTTGCCGGTCTGCAGCAGCACGGCGCCCGCCGACATGAGCAGCAGCGCCTTGTAGAGGATGTGCGTGAAGGCGTGCGCCGCGGCGCCGTTCACCGCCATCTCGGTGCCGATGCCCGCGCCCGTCACCATGAACCCCACCTGGTTCACGATGGAATAGGCGAGGATGCGGCGCATGTCGTTCTCGAGGATCGCGTAGACGATCCCGTAGAACACCATGAAGAGGCCGACGGGCACGAGGATCTCGGTGCCGGCGAAGCCGCGCAGCAGCGCGTAGACGGCGGTCTTGGTCGTGAACGCCGACAGGAACACCATGCCGCTCCACGAGGCCTCGGGGTAGGCGTCCGGCAGCCACGCCGAGAACGGCGGCGCGCCCGCGTTGAGGAGGAACCCCGCGAGGATGAGCGCCTTGGCGAGCGTGTCGGGCTGCATCGCGCCGAAGGCGACCGACCCCGTGGCGGCCACGTGCCCCGCGATGCCCGCCATGAGCACCACGCCGCCCAGCAGGTGCACGGCGAGGTAGCGCCGGCTCGCGGCATATGCCTTCGGGCCGGCCGACCACAGCACCAGCGTGGAGGCGACCGCCATCGCCTCCCAGAAGACGAACAGCGTGACGAGGTCGCCGGCGAGCGCCGCGCCGATGGCCGAGCCCGCGTAGACGAGCGCCGCGGGGACCTCGAGGCGGCTTTCCTGCCGCAGGGCGAAGACGGCCCCGGCGAAGGCCATGAGCGCGAAGATGACGGCGAAGAGCCGCGACAGCCGGTCGACGCGAAGCGGCGCGAGCTCGTGCCCGAGGAAGGCCACGCCGCCGGCCACCCCCTCGGGAATGGCAAGGGCGAGCGCGAGCGCCGCGAGCGGCCCCGCGAGGAGCAGCGCGCGCCGCGCCGCGCCGCGCAGGAAGAACGCCGCGAACCCCGCCGCGACGAGCCAGAGCCCGGGGTGCAGGATCGCGCTAGCGGTCGTCATAGTAGGTGTCGCCGCGCTTGAGGAAGGCGCCCAGCAGCTTCGAGAACAGCACCATCGCCACGCACGCCCCGAAGCCGAAGAGCGCGAAGAAGGCCGGCACCCGCTCGATGGCGAAGTGCGGGTGCATGTCCACCGCGAAGCCCGCGGCCACCGTGCCCGCGAGCACGACGGCAAAGGCGACCCACAGCCGGCGGATCGTGCGCGGCCGCGCGAGCCAGTGGACCTCCTGCGGGCGCCCGGGATCCTTCGCCATGTCAGCCTCCCAGCATGGCCCGGGCGAAGGCGACCGCCGGGCCGGGAAAGAGGAAGAGCGCCACGCACCCGCCCGCGGTGAGGACCTGCGCGACCACCATGGGCAGGGGCGCCTCGCCGCCGTGGTGGCCGTCGCCGCCCTCGCCCGCCACGAAGAAGGCGCGCCAGACGATGGGCAGGAAATAGGCCGCGTTGAGCAGCGTGCTGGCCGCGAGGACGCCGGCCACCGCCCACTGCCCGGCCGTCATCGCGCCGGTGAGGATGTACCACTTGGAGACGAAGCCGGCCAGCGGCGGCAGGCCGATCATCGACAGCGCGCCGACGCCGAAGGCGGCCATGGTCCACGGCATGGCGCGGCCGATGCCGTCGAGCTGGCTCACCTCGGTCCTGTGCGCCGCGGTGTAGATCGAGCCCGCCGCGAAGAAGAGCGTGATCTTGCCGAAGGCGTGCGCCACCAGGTGCAGCGCGGCGCCCGCGAGCGCCGCGGGAGCGAGGATCGAGCAGGCGAGCGAGACGTAGGCGAGCTGGCTCACGGTGGAGTACGCGAGCCGGCGCTTGAGGTTGTCGGCGCGCAGCGCCACCACGGAGGCCGCGAGCAGCGTGAACGCGGCGATGGCGGTGATGAAGGCGGTGCCGCCGAGGCCGTGCAGCATCTCCGGCCCGAAGACGTAGACGATCACCTTGATCACGCAGAACACGCCGGCCTTCACGACCGCCACGGCGTGCAGCAGGGCCGAGACGGGGGTGGGCGCCACCATCGCCGCCGGCAGCCAGCGGTGGAAGGGCATGAGCGCCGCCTTGCCGATGCCGAAGAGGAAGAGCGCGAGGAGGACCCCGCCCAGCGTGGCGTCGACGCGGCCCGCGAGGATGCCGCCGGGGCGGAAGTCGAGGGTGCCGGCGATCACCCAGGTGGCGATGACGGCCGGCAGCAGGAAGAGGATGGAGGTCGCGAGGAGGATGCCCAGGTAGGTGCGCCCGGCGCGCCGCGCCTCGTCGGTGCCGTGGTGCGTGACCAGCGGGTAGGTCACCAGCGTGAGCACCTCGTAGAAGAGGAAGAGCGTGAGGAGGTTGGCCGAGAAGGCGATGCCCAGCGCCGAGCCGATGGCGAGCGCGAAGCAGGCGTAGAAGCGCGTCTGGCGCGCTTCCCCGTTGGCCCGCATGTAGCCGATCGAGTAGGCCGTGCTCACCACCCACAGCGACGAGGCCACGGCGGCGAAGAGCCAGCCGAGGGGCTCGACCGAGAAGGCGAGGCGCACGCCCGGCACCAGCTCGACGAACGCCGCGTGCGGCCGCTCGCCCGCGAGCACCTGCGGGCCGAGGCTCGCCACGAGGAAGAAGGCGAGGCCGGCCGCCGCGAAGCTCGCCGCCTCGCGCAGGTCGCGGCGGCGCTCGCCGGCCAGCGCCACGAGCAGCGCGCCCGCGAAGGGCACGGCGATGGCGGCGAGCGCGAGATCCGCCGTGGTCATCGCGGTCCTCCCATCAGCGCCGCGGCGGCGTTCGCGGACGCCTCGAGCACCGGCGAGCCGTGCACGCCCATGGCGACCACGGCGGCGGTGAGGGCGAGGGCCACGCCCGTCATCGACGCCGGCGCCTCGCCGGGCGGCGGCGCGCCGGCGGGCGGGTCGCGGAAGTACGCCAGCTCGACGAACCGCCACACGTAGGCCAGCGCGACGAGCGAGCTGAGCAGCACCACCGCGGCGAAGAGGGGCCGCCCCGCCTCGAAGGCCGCCGAGGCCAGGGCCCACTTGGTGACGAAGCCGGCGGTGCCCGGCACGCCCACGAGGCTCAGGCCGCCGATGACGAAGGCGAACGCCGTCACCGGCATCGTCCGGCCGATGCCGGCGAGCCGATCCATGCGCGTGCCGCCGAGCCGCAGCGCCATCGCCCCCGCCAGCAGGAAGAGGGCGCTCTTGGTGACGCCGTGGTTCACGACGTGCGCCATCGCGGCGGCCACGCCGGGCTGCGTCTGCAGCGAGAGCCCCAGCGTGATGTAGCCGATCTGGCCGACGCTCGAGTAGGCGAGCAGCCGCTTGAGGTCGTCCTGGAAGATGGCGATGCCCGAGGCGACGAACGCGGCCGCCACGGAGAGCGCGGCGAGGACCGCGCCCGCGGGCAGGTCGCGCAGGACCGAGTCCACGCCGTACACCGTGAACCAGATCCGGGCCAGCGCGTAGAGCGAGACCTTGGTCGCGGTGCCGGCGAGGAACGCGGCCACGGCCGAGGGCGCCTGCGCGTAGGCGCCCGGCAGCCACGCGTGCAGCGGGAAGAGCGCGAGCTTGAGGCCGAGGCCCGCCGTGATGAAGGCGAGCGCCACGACGGCCGGCCGCGGGTCGCCCACCGCCGCCAGCCGCACGGCCATGTCGGCGAGGTTGAGCGTGCCGGTGGCGAGGTAGAGGATGCCCACCCCGATCACGTAGAAGGTGGCGCCGACGGTGCCGAGGATGAGGTACTGGAAGGCCGCCGTGAGGGCGCGGCGGTCGCGCCCCATCGCCACCAGCACGTAGGTGGAGAGCGAGGAGATCTCGAGGAAGACGAAGAGGTTGAACGCGTCGCCCGTCACCGCGATGCCCAGCAGGCCGGCCACGCACAGCAGCATCAGCGCGTAGAAGAGGTACTGCCGCTCGTCGCCGATCTCGGCCGCGGCGCTGCGGCGGGCGTAGACGAGGCTCGCCAGCGCGAGCAGCGCCACGAGGAGCGCCACGAGGGCGTTGGCCGCGTCGATGCGGTACTCGATGCCCCACGGCGGGGGCCAGTTGCCGATGGCGTACGACACGGGCCCGGAAGCCGTCACGCGCGCGAGGAGCTCGGCCGCCATCACCGCCGCCGCCGCGCACACGGCCACGGCGATGGCCCACGGCAGCCGCGTGCCGCGCACGACCACCACGAGGGGGGCGGCGAGCAGGGGGGCGACGACGAGGAGGACCGGGAAGTGGCGGGCGATCAAGGCGAGGCGCGTCCGTCTTCCCGGTCGTCGGCGGCGAGGAGGTCCTCCTCGTCGATCGTCCCGTAGGCCTCGCGGATGCGCACGACGAGGGCGAGGCCCAGCGCGAGCGTCGCCACGCCCACCACGATCGCGGTGAGGATGAGCACGTGGGGCAGCGGGTTCGAGTAGCGCGTGAAGCCCTCGCCCACGATGGGGACGGTGCCGCCGAGGAGCTTGCCCGGGACGATGTAGAGCAGGTAGACCGAGCTCTGGAAGATGGAGAGCCCGACCAGCTTCTTCACCAGGTTCCCGCGCGAGATGACGATGAAGAGCCCGGCCATGAGCAGGAACACCGTGGCCCAGTAGCCGAAGTGGCCCGCGAGGCTCACTGCCCCTCCTCCGGGTCGCGGCCGCGGCCCGCGAAGAGGTAGAAGATCTTGAGCATCACGCCGCTCACGGTGACCGCGACGCCCGCCTCCACCCAGAAGATGCCGCGGTGCTGGCCGTGCACGGGGTCGTGGGAGAGCACGAAGTAGTCGAGGTAGTTCCCGCCGAGCAGGAGGCCGGCCACGCCCACGCCGCCGTAGACGAGCACGCCGGCGGCGACCATCACCTCCACCACCCGGTCGGGCACGGCGCGGCGCGCCGCGGGAAGGCCGTAGACGACCCCGTAGAAGATCACCGCCGCGGCGACGATCACCCCGGCCTGGAAGCCGCCCCCGGGGCCGAAGTCGCCGTGGAACTGCACGTAGAGCGCGAACATGAGCGCGAACGGGATCAGCATCTTCGCGACCACCCGCAGGATCACGTCGCGGCGCATCAGCGGCCCTCGCCCTCGCGCCGGCGCCGGCGGCGCAGCAGCGTGATCACGCCGATGCCGGCGGTGAAGACGACCGTGGTCTCGCCCAGCGTGTCGTAGCCGCGGTAGCTCGCGAGCACGGCCGTCACGATGTTGGGGACGCCCGTCTCCTCCAGCCCCTTCTCGAGATAGCGCGGCACCACGTGGCGGTGGATGGGCGCGGCGGGGTCGGAGAACGCCGGCAGCCCGTAGGTTCCCGCCACCACCAGCGCGCCGGTGAGCACCGAGAGGGCGAGCGGGCCCCACGGGTGCTGCGGGGGTCGCGCCTCGAGGCTCCCGACGAGGTGCAGCGCGCCGAGGAACAGCACGGTGGAGATGCCGGCGCCCACGGCGGCCTCGGTCATGGCGACGTCGGCCGCGTCCAGCGCCGCGAGCGCGGTGGCCATGAGGAAGCTGTAGGTGCCCGTGAGCACCACCACGCCGAAGAGGTTGCGGCTGCGGGCCACCGCCACCGCCACGGCGGCGAGCATGAGGAAGAGCGCGGCGAGGGCGGCGGTCTCGATCACGGCGCGCGCTCGCCTTCCGCCGCGGGGGCCGGGTCGAGCACCGCTTCCACGCCGCGCTCGTGCGCCGCGCGCGCGAGCGCGTGCGTGGCCGTGGGGCTGGTGAAGAAGATGAGGAGCAGCAGCGCGAGCAGCTTGGCACTCTCCAGCGTGAAGCCGCCCAGCACCACGAGCCCCGCGATCACCAGGCCCGCGCCGAGGGTCTCGATCACGCTGGCCGCGTGCATGCGCGTGTAGAAATCGGGCATGCGCAGCATCCCCACGGCGCCGATGACGCAGAAGACGCCGCCCGCCCCCATGAGGACGGCCGCCAGCGCCTGCGCCGGCGTCACGCGCCCTCCTCCTCGGTTTCGCCGGGCTCGCCGAGGTCGCCCATGCGGAAGAACTTGAGCACGGCGATCGTGCCCAGGATGTTGAGCAGGCCGTAGACCAGCGCGAGGTCGGTGAAGCCGGGCCGCCCCGTGAAGAACTCGATCACGGCGAGCAGCAGCATGGCGACCGTCCCCACGGCGTTGGCGGCGAGCGCGCGGTCGAACACGCTGGGCCCGCGGAAGGCGCGCACCAGCAGCAGCCCCACGGTGACCAGCAAGGCGGCGATGACGGGCGCGTAGATCACGACACGGTCTCGTTGGCGGTGACGCGGCGGTCCATGTCGCCTTCCACGAGGCTCGCCGCGCCCTCGCGCGTGAGCGCGTGCACGAGGAATTCCTTGCGCCCGGCATCGACCGTCACGGTGCCCGGCGTGAGCGTGATGGAGTTGGCGAACACGACGCGCCCGACGGCGGTGGCCTGGGTCGCGCGCACGCGCACGAACGCCGGGCTGATGGGCAGCTTCGGGTCGAGGATGATCCGCGTCACGTCCCACGCCGATTTCACGATCTCCTTCACGAGCCACGGCCAGTACCGCAGCGCCATGCCGGCGAAGTGCACGGGGTGGCCTTCGGGATCCACGACCTCCAGCCGCCGCCCGAAGGCGACGACGGCCACGGCCGAGGCGGCGCCGGCGGCGAGCAGGAACGGCGTGAAGTAGCCGGACAGCACCAGCCAGAAGGCGAAGAGCGTGAGGGCGGCACTCAGCTTGCGCATGGCGGTCGCGGCGGTCCCGGTGTCCGGAAGGGGTGGGCGGATTCTAAACCGGCGCGCCGCGCACGCGCCATGACCGCCGCGCTTGCTACGGCACGATGACGGCGTGCACGCGGTACGGGCCGTGCGCCCCGATCACAATCGTCTGCTCGATGTCCGCCGTGCGCGAGGGGCCGGAGACGAAGAAGGTGGCGCGCGGGGGCTCGCCCACCTCGGCGCGCAGGAGCGCGAACGCGTCCTCCATCGTGTCGACGACGCGCGAGGCGCGCACCACGCACACGTGCGTCTCCGGCAGGAGCGCGTTCAGCTTCGGCGTCGCCGGCGAGGAGAGCAGCAGCAGCGTGCCCGTCTCGGCGATGGCGCAGAAGCAGCCCGTGAGCCCCGTCGCATCTGCCGCGTCCGCCGGCCGGCCGCGGTAATCGATGCCCGCCCCCGCCCAGTCCAGGGCCGCGAACTCGCCCCACCCCGCGACCGCGGGCGCGAGCGCGCCCGCCGCGAGGTAGCGCGCCACTTCCGCGGGGACCTCCGCCAGCGAGGACACGGTCGCGTGCGTCGTCCCCAGCCGGTCGCACTCCTTGCGGAACTGCGCCAGCCGGTCCGGCGGGTGGGCGAACGGCGGCTGCGGCCCCACCTCGTGCCGCGCGATGGCCTCGCGCACGGCGGCGAGCTCGGCCGCGGTCGGCTCCGCGCCGTCGCGCCCCTGCGCCTTGCGGATCCTCGCGAGAATGCCCTTTCTCGCGGCCATGGAATCCCGTTCGCCGCTCATCCGCGTTCATCCGCGTTCATCGGCGGTTCCCCTGCCTGAGCGCGTAAAGCTCGCGGAAAGTCCTGCCCGGCGGCGCCGGCATGTCGCGCCCCTTCGTCCAGCCGTCCAGGCCCGGCAGCCGGTGGATGAGCCCGTCGCGGCCGCCCAGCCAGCTCGCCACGCGCGCGCCCAGCCGCGACAGGAAGGCGTAGAGCGCCGGGCGGGTCGCGGCGAAGCCCCACGCGGCGATGGCCGCGCGCTCCGGCCACGGCCGCAGCTTCCGGTCGAACTGCTGCTCGCGAAGCTTCCTCATCAGGTCGGGCAGCGGGATCTTCACCGGGCAGGCGACCGCGCACTCGCCGCAGAAGGTGGCGGCGTTGGGCAGGTCGCCCGCGTTCTCTAGCCCGACGTACACGGGCGTGAGGATCGAGCCCATCGGCCCCGGGTAGACCCACCCGTAGGCGTGGCCGCCG
>Ga0209477_1001149_pt1 | contig 16149 bp, 11 predicted proteins | sample KloWWTupernatant_FD_187180 | JGI IMG/M metagenome (GOLD analysis project Ga0209477, IMG submission 187180) | Active sludge microbial communities from Klosterneuburg, Austria, studying microevolution and ecology of nitrifiers - Klosterneuburg... | ecosystem: Engineered > WWTP > Aerobic digester >... | reverse complement strand
GGTTTCGCTTGCCTCGACGAGTTCCACTACTACGCCGAGGCCGATCGCGGCTGGGCGTGGCAGATCCCGCTGCTGGAGATGACCGACTGTCAGATGCTGCTCGCGTCGGCCACGTTGGGCGACATGACCACGATCACCACCAACGAGTCACGCCGGGACCGCCGCGTGCAGGAGGCGCTCAACACCGGGCAGAACCCGACCGCCACCTTCACGCTCACCGCCCCCATCGACCTCGGAGCTGACGCGGCCGACGGGTCCGAGGTCACCGCGACCGCCAAGGGAGACCTGACCATCAACGGGGTGACCAGGGCAGTCGAGTTCCCGCTGCAGGCCAGGCTGGTCGACGGGACCGTGGTCGTCGTCGGCTCGCTCGACGTGACGTTCTCCGACTACGGCGTCACCGTCCCCTCTGCGCCGATCGTGCTGTCGGTCGACGACCACGGCGTGCTGGAGCTGCAGCTGCTCCTCACCCGCACCCCCTGACCGGCGGGCTCACCGCCTCACCAACTCGTCGGCCCTACGCGCGCCGGGTTCCGGCCGGTCGGTCAGGGGACGAGTGCCGGCGCCCGGGACGCGTCGATGTGACCCTCGGCGATGAGCCACCGCACGCTGTCGGCCATCGTGTCGGCGACCGGACGGACGTCGACACCGAGCTGGTCGAGGGTGACCCGGTCGTCGCAGCGCGGTGACGACGTCATCTGCACCGCGGCCTCGTGGGTGAGCGGGTAGTCGAAGTCCCGCACCCGCTTGAGCAGGTCGAGCGCCCGGCCCGACGAGCGGATCACGATCGACGGCATCGGGATGCGACGGATGGGTCGACCGGTGACCTCACCCAGCAGCGTCGACCAGTCGTCCCAACTCAGGAACTGGCCGCCGACCATGAACCGACGCGGTCCCCGCCCCGACTCGAGGGCGGCGGTCAGAAGTCGGGCCAGGTCGCGGACGTCGATGGTGCCGATGCCGCCGTGAGGGATCGGCATCGCCTGGTTGACCGCGCCGACGATGCCCGACATGCCCGACGCGACGTCGGGGCACTCGGGCCCGAACACCCCGCCGACGTAGAAGCTCACGACCGGGTCACCCGCAAACTGGTGGTGGCGTGCGACGAGCTCGGCGTCGCGCTTCGATCGGCCGTACGGACCCGACGGCGCTCCGAGCGGCGTCTCCGCGGTCATGGTCGGCACCGAGTCGTCGAGCACCACGATCGACGAGGTGTACAGGATCGGGTCGCACCCAGCGGCCGCCGCCTGGCCGATCACGTGGGTGGTCCCCTCGACGTTGACGTCGCGCGAGCCCGAGTGCGCTCGGGACACCCCGACAGCGCCCGCGGCGTGCAGCACGGCGTCGCAGCCGTCGAGCGCCCGACGGACCGAGGCGGCGTCGAGCACGTCGCCGACCGCCACGTCGACCCGTTCCCGGTCGGTCGAGCTGAGCGCGCCGTGGAGCCGGGCGGGGTCGCGCACCAGGCAGCGCACGTCGTGGCCGGCGGAGAGCATCTCGGCCACGGCGTGCGATCCCACGAACCCCGTCGCCCCGGTCACCAGAACTCGCACGACCGGCGATCGTAGCGACCGCGCTCACGCAGGCGCCGCGCCCTCCCAACCCCGACGCGGTCGGGCCGGAGGGATCAGCCGGGCCAGCAGCGCGACCACGACCGGGATGAGCAGCGACGCGACCAGCAGCGCGGTCGCCTCGCGGTTCCACAGGCCGTCGAACCGCGCGCTCTCCGAACCAGATCCGTACCGACGTTGGGCGGCGGTGGCTCCGACGACGACCACGGTGAGGGTGAGTCCCATGACGACGCCGACACCGGCGAGCGAGCCGGCGGTCAGCGAAGCCAGGCGCCGGGTGGTCCGGGGGGTGGATCCGATCACCCGCAGCACGGCTGCTGCCTCGCCGTGCTCTCGTCGGTGCGCGGCGGTGACCAGCAGCGTGACTGCGACCAGCACCACCGACCAGGGCCACAACGTCGGCTCCGCGTCCCCTCCGATCGGCAGGGACTGCTCCCGGCTCCACGCCTCGGACAGGGTCCACGATCCGGAGTCGACCCAGAGCCCCGCCGTGGACACGATGGCGGCCACCTCGTCGGCCTGATCGGCGTCCAGTCCTCCGGCGGAGCCGACCAGCACCGGTTGGACGTCGGTGAGCCCCACCGGCTCGGTGACCGACGACGCCAACACCACCGCCTGCGCCGCTCCGGGGACGTCACCGACGCGGACCGGCACGCCGGCCACGGCCTGGGACTCGACGCCGGCGACGTTGAAGGGGGTCACGGCGAAGCCGGCCTCGAGCAGGGCGACCGTCGCCGGCGGCAGGCCGATCCCATCCGCGGAGTCGAGGACGAGCACCGTGGGGACGAAGCCGTCGGGGCACACCGGACAGGGCCCGGTCCATCGTCCGAGAGATGCCGGCGTCGTCTCCAGGCCGGCGGCCGCGAGCTCTGCCGCCAGGCCGTCGGCGAGCCCGGTCGGCTGGCCACCTCCGGTGGGAGCGCCGGGGGCCGGCTCCCCCGATCCGCTGTCGCCCTCCCCTCTCACCGTCCAGCCGGACGTGCCGGACCACGCGGATGACGAACGCTCCGCCGGGCGGTACACGACCGCGGTGTCGACCACCTGGCCGGTCGGTCCGTCGGTCGGTACCGGCGGGGTGTCGCTCGACGGCGGGACCGTGGCGGTCGTCCCCGGCTCGCCCGGGACCGTGGTCGGGGTCGGCGACGGCGTCGGCGGGAACGTGGTCGACGGCGACGCGGGGTCCACCGAGTAGTCGGTGGTGACCGACGGCATGCCGTCGGTCACGCTGACGGTCCGGCCCCAGTCGGTGGCGGTGCCGGCCACGGCGATGAACACCCACGTGGCCACCACCATGACCGCTGCGGTCGAGGAGATCCGTCGGCGCCGAAGGTCACGGGCGACCAGCCGTCCGAGCGGGTCGCGGCCCAGCACCGCCCGGGCCACCCGCACCGCGACCAGCGCGAGCCCGACCCACAGCCCCACGATCGGCAGGACCACGAGTCCGCCGAGCATCCCGCCACGGGTGAAGACACCGAGCAGACTGCTGGCCAGCCACCACAGGAGCAGCGCCCCGAGCACCCATCCCCACCAGGACACCGGCCGCGGCGCTCCACCCCGGCCCGATGCAGCCCCGGTCGACGGACCGCGGCCGTCGAGCAGCGCCGAGGTCGTCGTGGTGCGCATCGGGCGGCTGAAGACGACCGCACCGACGGTCGAGGCGACCACCGCGGCCGCGACCACCGCCAGCACCCACGGCCACGGGAGGGTCGCGTCGACCAACGAGGCCCAGCCCGGCAACCGCAGCCGGATCCACGGTCCGCGCGCGGCCCAGGCGACGACCACGCCGAGGACCGCGGCCGGCAGCGACACCACCAGCGCCTCGGACGCGGCGGCCGTCACCAGGTGTCCGTCGTCGGCGCCGTTGGCGGCCAGGAGCCCGGTGGCGCGCATCCGGCGGGTGGCGCCCAGACCGAACGCTGCGCCGGCCAGGACCCCGACCACGACCAGCACCGCGACCAGCAGACCCGCCGAGCGAGCCAGCGGCGCACCCGGGTCGGAGGTCGCGAGCATCCACGCGTCCGGCTTCGCCGTCGAGGCGCGCGACAGCATCGACGGGGTGACCGGACCGACGATCGACGAGGTCCGCACCGCGGTGCCCGCGCCGGCGGCGAGGGCCGCCGAGATGTCGTCGGCGGGCGGCGGCTCGGTCCCCGCCGGAAGGTCCACGTACACGCGCATCGCGCTGACCGACGCCGACCCCTCCGCCGGGACGAGCTGGCCCTCCGACAGCACCACGCCGGCCTCGTCGGGCGGGCCGACCGTGCCGACCCCCACCACCGTCAGCGGAACCGCGGAGAAGTCGATCCGCACGTGATCGCCCACGCCCAGTCCGAGGGTGCTCGCCGTGTCCGCAGTGAGCACCGCCTCACCGTCCCGGGGGGCGTGCCCCTCGACCAGGTGCAGCACCCCGGTGAGCTCCGGAGCCGACCAGTCGGCTTGGTACGCCGCTCCGTAGGCCGCGCGCCCGGACGGGTCCTCGCCGCCATCGGTGGAAGTCGTTGCGGTCAGGGTGAGGCCGGAGACGACCTGTTGGACGGCAACCGACGAGCCGTCGGGAAGTGCGGCGGTGACCGCGTCGGTGAGCGCCGGGGTCTGCTCCGCCGGCCAGTCCGACACCAGGTAGACCGCGTCGGCCGCCCCCAGGTTGCGCTCCGGGGACCGCGAGCGAGCGACCTGGCCCCAGTCCGCCGACATCACCATGGCACCCGCTGCGACCGCGACGAGCACCAGAAGCCCGGTCCACAGCGTGCGCAGCGGGCTGCGCACCGCCAGACGCCGAGAGCGACGCAGCAGCGCCCTCGTGGCGCTGATCGACCCGGCGCTCACCGGGCCGCCCGCGCGACGTGGTCCGAGAGCTGACCTTCCCGCAGGTACACGACCCGGTCGGCCCACCCGGCCACGGCCGGGTCGTGGGTGGCGAGCAGCACGGCGGTGCCGTCGCGGTCGCAGCGCCCGCGGATCAGGCGCATCACCGCCTCGGCGGTGAGGGCGTCGAGCGCTCCGGTCGGCTCGTCCGCGACCAGGACGTGACGGGTCCCGACCAGCGCCCGGGCGACCGCGGCGCGCTGCTGCTCACCACCCGACAGCGACGACGGGAACTGCCGGGCGAGCTCGGCGATGCCGACGTCCTCGAGCGCAGCCATGGCGTCGCGGGTGGCCTCGCGGGATCCGGTGCCATCGAGCTCGAGGGGCAGGGCCACGTTCTCGACCACGGTGAGCGAGTCGAGAAGGTTCCAGCGCTGCTCGACGTAGCCGATGCTGCGCCGTCGCAGCTCGGCCAGCTGCGACGCCGACAGCACCCACAGGTGCTCGCCGTCGACGACCGGCATGCCCCGCTCGGGCCGGTCGATGCCCGCAGCGATGCGCAGCAGCGTCGTCTTGCCCGAGCCCGATGGGCCCATGAGCACGACCATCTCTCCGGCGCCGACGTCCAGGTCGACGCCGTCGAGGACCACCCGGCGGTAACGCCCGTCGGGAACGGTCTGCACGATGTCGACCAGCCTCAGGACGATCGCGACCTCCGGGTCCGGAGCTCCTGAGCCGGTGCTGTCGCCGGCCGTGCCGGTGCTGTCGTCGGTGGGTTCGATCACCTCGGTCACCGTCTCCCCTTCCCTCGTCGGTTCGTCGTTCGGGTCGCGGCGCGGGGCGCTCCCCGGCCACGCAGCTGTCCGTGGCGCTGCTGGTCGTGGACGTGCTGCCCGAACCTCTGCTGGCACTGGTCGAGCCACCGGAGCTCGGCCTCGATCTGGGCGGTCACCGCGTCGAGCGCGAAGAGCCGGGCGACGTCGTCGGGTGCCGCCGCGGCCTTCAGGCGCGTGTAGCGCTGCAGCTCCTCGGTGGTGACCACCCGCTGGGCGTCGATCACCTCGTCGAGGTCGACGCCCAGGCCGGCGGAGCCGTCGAGCCCCGCGGCGATGGTCAGCTTGATGACCAGCTCGTCGCGGTCCGGCGACGGCCGCGACCGGGGCCCGGCGAACCACTCGCGCACCACCTGCCGTCCCGCGTCGGTGAGGGCGTACTGGCGCTGATCCTGGGGGCCCGACGATGGGTGGGCACCGTCGACCTCAACCACCAGCCCGTCGCGCTCCAGACGGGAGAGGGTCGTGTACACCTGCCCGACGTTGAGCTCCCACAGCGAGCCGGTCCGCTCCTCGAGCTCCTTCTTGAGCTCGTAGCCGTGCCGAGGGTTCGACGCCAGCAGTGCCAGGAGCCCGTTCCGCACCGACATCGGCTCTCCCTTCCTGCTCGTCGTTCGGGCCGCCTCGATCGATCGGCCGGAATCGGTACCTACCCCGTATAGCTACTCCGTATGTATATACCGAGTAGGTGGGTCGTGACAACCGGCTTCCAAGAGGTAGCGATCGCCCCGCCGACAACTTCTGCGGACATGGCGACGGGTGCGGGTGCTAGATCATCGCCATGACCGCGACCGGATCCCCTGCCGACGGCGACCACATCGTCGTCACATCCACCCATGGCGACCTGCGCGGCGAGTGGCGCGACGGCGTCGCCCGCTTCGCCGGGATCCCCTTCGCCGCCGCGCCGGTCGGCCCGCTCCGTTTCCGTCCCCCCGAGCCCCGCGATCCCTGGGACGGCGTCCGGGACGCAACCGCCTTCGGGCCTGTGTCGCCTCAGAACCCGTCGATGATGGACGCCCTCTTCGGCGGCGAGGCCGAGGCGTGGGACGAAGACTGCCTGCACCTCAACGTCTGGACCACCGCTCCCGGCTCCCCGGACGGCGGTGCCGATGGCGGCGACGCTCTGCCGGTCATGGTGTGGATCCACGGCGGCGGCTTCGAGATGGGCTCGGGTTCGTCGCCCCTGTACGACGGAACCCGCTTCGCCCACGACGGCGTCGTGTTCGTCAGCATCAACTACCGGCTCGGCTCCCTCGGCTTCCTCGACCTGACCTCGGTCGACGCCGCCGAGTCCGGGTCCGGGAACGTGGGGCTCCTCGACCAGGTCACCGCGCTGGAGTGGGTGCGGGACAACATCGCCGCCTTCGGAGGTGATCCCGACAACGTGACCATCTTCGGCGAGTCCGCCGGGGCCATGAGCGTGTCGCTGCTGTTGACCGTCGCCCGGGCCCGGGGGCTGTTCCACAAGGCCATCTCCCAGTCCGGGGCGCTGACGGCCAAGTCTCCGGGCAACGCCGCGGTCGACACCGCCGAGTTCATGGCCGCGGCGGGCGTCGACTCCGTTGCGGGCCTGCGGGAGCTGAGCGTCGAAGAGCTGCTCAAGGCCCACGCCGCGGTCTCGGCCGCGCGACTCGCCGACCCCGACGCGATCGTGCGCCGGACCGGCAGTCCGGTCGCGTTCCTCGCGTTCACCCCGGTCGCCGACGGCGTCGTCGTGCCCACCGACCCCGAGGCCGCCGTCGCTGCGGGTTCCGCGGCCGGGGTGCCGCTGCTCATCGGCTCCAACCTCGAGGAGTGGAAGCTGTTCGCCCTCATGGCTCCCGCCCCCGTCGACGACGACGCGCTGCGCCGACGGTTCGAGCTGGTGACCACCGACGTCGACGGCGCGCTCGACGCCTACCGCGCCGACGACGGCGACCGCTCCGCGACCGACGTCGAGTGCGCGCTGCTCACCGACGTCGTGTTCCGCATACCCGCGGTGCGTCTGGCCGACGCCCAGGTCGCCCACGCCCCGGTGCACCAGTACCGCTTCGACTGGCGTAGCCCCGCCTTCGGCGGGATGATCGGCGCCGCCCACGCGGTCGAGATCCCGTTCGTCTTCCACATGGTCGGCGACCACCGGCTGCACGTGCTGATCGGACCCGACGCCCCGACCGAGCTGGCCGACGCCATGCACGACGCGTGGGTGTCCTTCGCCCGCAGCGGCGTGCCCCGAACCGCCACGATGAACACCTGGCCCAGCCTGCCGGTCACCGCGACCGAGCGGCCGCTGATGCTGTTCGACACCGAGATCACGCTCGTCGAGGACCCCCAGCCGGCCACCCGCCGGTTCTGGACCGGCCGCTGAGCGCGCCGCCCGACGGACCGGCCGCGGTCGCGCTCACTCCTCGGCGATCGCGTCGAGGACGTCGAGGCGACCCGCCCGCCGCGCCGGCAGCGCGGCGGCCGCGATGCCCAGGACCGACCCGAGCACCGCGAGCGCAGCCAGGCGCGTCCACGGCAGGGTGAGCTCGGCGTTCTCGGCCGGCAGCGCCGCGACCAGCGCGGCCGCGAAGCCCACACCGACCACCAGTCCCAGCACACCGCCGAAGGTGCCGATCAGCACCCCCTCGAGACGGACCATGCGCCGCATCCGGCGACGCGACATCCCGACAGCCCGCAACAGGCCGAGCTCGCGGGTCCGCTCCACCACCGACAGGGCCAGGGTGTTGGCGATCCCGAGGGCGGCCACCGCGACCGCGAACCCGAGCAGGACGTTGACGATGCTGATGATGATGTCGACCGACCCGGTCCGGCTCTCGACGAAGTCGGCGCGCACCTGCGCCGTCGAGTTCGGGATGGTCGCCGCGACCCGGGCCAGCTCCGCCGCCACCCGCGCCGGGTCGGCCCCCGGCTCGGTTCGCACGAACACCAGGCGGGCCGCCGGCTCCACGCCGAGCAGCCCGGCCACCGCCGCGGTCGGGGCGAAGGTGTCGTCGTAGAGCTCACGACGCTGGTAGACGCCGACCACCTGGAGGGTCCGGGTGACGTCGCCGCCCTTGAGGGTGAGCCGCTGCCCGAGCTCCACCCCCTTGTCGTCGGCCCAGCGGCGGTTGACCGCCATCTCGTCGGCTACCCGCGGCGAGCGGCCCTCGACGATCTCCGGGTCGACCACGGACGCCATCGCCTCCACGTCGCCGGTGGTCAGGGCGAGGCGACCGGGCGCGCCGACGGTGTCGGAGCGCGTGATCGACATCGGCACCGCCTCGGCCACCCCCGGGGCCGCGGCGATGGCGTCGATCGTCGCAGCGTCGAACGGGGCCACCGACCCGGAGTCGACCACCACCTCAGCGTGCACCGACCGGGTCAGCCCGCCTCGGATGGCGGTCCGCACCGACTCACCGACCACCAGGGTGGTCGCCACCAGGGCCAGCCCGATCATGAGCGCGGACGCCGTGGACGCCGTCCGCCGCGGGTTGCGCACGGAGTTCCGGGCCGCGATCCGTCCGGCGACCCCGGCCGCCCGCGCCGGGGCGCCGAGCACCGAGACGATCGGACCGGCCAGGAACCGGGCGAGGGCCGCCACGCCGAGGAACCCGAGCAGCGCGCCGAGCGCCACCCCCTTGACCCGCGGGTCGACGGGCTCGGCCGGCAGGGCCAGGGCCCGGGCGCCGACGACCAGCCCCGCCCCGAGCAGCACCGAACCGACGACGGGCCGGCCGAGGGACCGGCGGGTCGGGGTGGCGTCGATGGACTGGATCGCCGCCACCGGTGGAACCGCGGTGGCGCGTCGGGCCGGGCCGACCACCGACACCGCGGTCACGCCCAGACCCACGACCACGCCCGCCACCGCGGTGCGGGGCTCGAATACCACCGAGTCGAGCGGCAGCGCCACCCCGAGCGCCACGATCAGTCGCTGGAGGCCCATGCCGAGCAGGACGCCCAGTCCCAGGCCGAGCGCCGATGCGGCCGCCCCGACGACGAGCCCCTCGCCGATCACCGAGGCTGCCACCTGCCGACGCGACGCCCCGACCGCCCGCAGCAGAGCCAGCTCCCGGGTGCGCTGGGCCACCACGATCGTGAACGTGTTCCAGATCAGGAACGCGCTGACGAACAACGTCACACCCGCGAACCCGAGCAGGAGTCCGACGAAGTTGGTGAGCTCCTCCTCGATGTCGGCCTGGGCCGCGGCCACCAGCGCCTCCGAGCTGAACACCGACACCGACGCCCCGCCGACCTTCCGCAGCGCCGTCTGCACGTCATCGGACCTCGCGCCGGGTTCCAGGCCGATGTTGACCACGCTGTACCAGCCGGGGACGCCGACCAGTTCGGCAGCCCGCTCCGAAGAGAAGGCCAGCACCGATGCCGCGGTGATCAGCCCGGTGCCGCGCTGCTCGGCGATCCCCGAGATGCGGGCGTCGATGATCCCCCGTCGGGTCGCGACCCGAACCCGGTCCCCCAGCCCGAGTCCGCGCTCGGCTGCGGTCTCGGCGTCGACCACGACGTCGTTAGGCCCGCTCGGCGCCGTTCCCGACGCCAGGCGGACCCCGAACAGGTCGGGTTCGACCGGCCAGTTGCTGACCAGCGAGAAGTCGAACGCCCCGGACCGACCGCCCTTGTCGAGCAGCTGGCCCGGGCCGGACACGATGCCGTCGGCGACCGCCACCCCGGGCACCGCGGCCAACTCCGGCAGCAGAGCGGCGGGGACTCCGGCGCGGGATCCTCCGAAGACCCCGCCCGGGCCGCCGGTCGACCCGGTCGCGGCCCGCACGACGATGTCGGAACGGCCTGCGGTGTCGCGCAGCAGGTCGCGGATCGAGCGGGCCAGGCTGTCGGTCAGCACGAACGCCGCGACGACGAAGGCGACCCCGACGACCACCGCGGTCGCGGTCAGGATGAACCGACGCCAGTGGGCCCGGGCCGAGCGCAGGGCCAACCGCAACATCGCGGCGAGTCTGGCACCCGGCAGCGACGGCCGGGGGTCGGGTCGGCGCTGACCGGTTCGGACCGGCCCGACTTTCTGAGGTCAGGATTGCGACAAGGGCTGTCGTTGAGGACCCCTATATCCGGTGCCAGCCGCCGGCGGCGTGGAGGCCGCCGTCGACGTGCACCGTCGCACCGGTCACGAACCGGGCCAGGTCCCCCAGCAGGAACACGATCACCGATGCCGCCTCTGACGGGTCGGCGAACCGTCCGATCGGCGGCACCGGCGGCGGCCGGAACCGCGACTCGGCCTGCACCGCCTCGGCCAGGGCCGCGTCGCCGTGGGTCGGGATCCCGTCGGGCGCAACCGAGTTGACCCTGATGCCCCGGTCCGCGAGCTCCAGGGCGAGGGTGCGGGTCAGGTTCTCCACCGCCGCCTTCATCGCCGCGTACACCGAGAAGCCCGGCGCGGCCTGGAACGCCTCGCTCGAGGTGACGTTGACGATCGAGCCGCCCGCGCCCATCGCCTCGACCACCGCCCGGGTCACGTCGACGACGCTGGTGAAGTTCTCGTCGACCAGCGCCCGGTCGCCCTTGGTCGACGAGTCGACGAACGCCGCCCGGTAAGTGCCGCCCGCATTGTTGACCAGGCCGTGGACGACCCCGAACCGCGCCACGGTCGCCGCGGCGAAGTCGCCCACCGCGTCGCGGTCGCGGACGTCGAGGACCTCGGCGTGCACCCGGCCCGGACCGACCGACGGGTCGCGTGCGAGCTCGTCGACCAGGACGGCCAGTCCGTCGGCATCACGGTCGCACACCGCCACCGACGCCCCGAACGCGGCCGCAGCCACCGCGGTCGCTCGACCGATCCCGTTCGCTGCGCCGGTGACGACCACGACCCGGCCGTCCAGCCGTACGGCGTCGGGGGTCAGCGGTGCCGGCTCGTCGTTCACGCCGCCCATCATGGCCCCATGGCCCTCGGGTGGACGCGACCGACTCCCTGATGCAGGTCGGTGGTTCAGACCGAGGGAGCTGCCGTCGGCGCTACCGTCGGAGCTGCCGGCAACGCCGCCGGCTCGATCGCCCACCGGGGTCCGGCCAACTCGCCCGACGCGACCGCGACCACGTTCGCCACCACCTCGGCGGCGGCGTCCAGGCGGACCCGGGGCTCGGTGCTGAACGCCGGGCGCCGACCGTCGCGGGACAGCCACGACGAATCCCTGACCACAGCACCGGACTGCTCCCGGGTCGTGAAGAGCTCCGGTGCGGCCGGGGTGGCTCCGGTCGGGACCGGGTCAGCCGCAGGGATGCGGGAATCGATCGGGCGGGTCCGGGCGGATCGGGCGGTGACGTCGAACAGCGGCACTCCGCTCAACGGAGGCCTCCACGCCATGTCCCGTACGGACCTCTCGGTCGCGCCGGCAAGCGCCAGGGCCAGGCCGGTGAGCACGAGCAGCCGGGCGGCCCGACGGGCCGGACCGTCATCCATCCCCGCCGCTCGTCGCAGTCGACGTTCCAGGTCCGGAGCGGCCAGATCGAGCACCGACGCCAGCTGAACCAGGTCGGCGGAGCGGAAGCGGACCTCGGCGTCGGGTTCCACGCCCCGCTGCCGTCGCACCGCGGCCACGTAGTCGGTCAGCACGTCGGAGTCGTCGTCCCGGAACGGATCGACGTGGACCACCTCGTCACCGATCACCAGCAGGTGTGGATGGGTGGGGTGACGGAGGTCCTGTCGGGGCGGGAGATCGAGGTCGTCGTCGCCGTACACCGAGATCGCCCGCTCGAGCACCGTCGTGCTCACCGGCCGGAAGCCGGATTCGATCCCCCGGAGGTCGCGACGGCCCACGCCGACACGACGTGCAGCGTCGGCCCGGTCCAGACCAGCCATCTCCCGGGCGCGGCGCAGCGCGGGTCCGGCCATCACAGCGACCCCGGCCGCGGACCGGTGACCGGAACCCGACCGGTTCCCTTCCCTGTTGGACATGCCATGAGGATCGGCACGTCACGCGTCGGACTGAACAATGTGCTCGGCGGAACGGACCGGACGGACACCGACGTCGGGCCCGCGTGTGGTTATCGTCGGGAGCGGAGCACGCCCAGAACGGCTGGGCGCCCCGAAGAGGAGGTGCCCGACGTGGACCTGAGAGACACGTTCGGAGGCGGAGCGGGCCTCCTGGACCAGACCATGGCCCTGATCCGACGCGACGGGCTCATGGACCTGATCGGCGGGCTGAACCAGGTCGGTGCCGACGACCAGACTACCAGTTGGATGGGACCCGGCGCCAACGAACCGGTCAGTGCCGACCGCGTCCGCGACGCCCTCGGACCGACCCGCAGCCACGAGATCGCCACGGCGCTCGGCGTGTCGACCGACGACGTCGCCGCCGGGATGGCCCGCCTGCTGCCACTTGTGGTCGACCGGCTCACCCCCGACGGCACCTACCCCGATGACGAGCGGCTCGACAGCACCGACCTGAGCGACATCGACCTGGTCGCCCTGCTCGGACCGGGCTGAGCGCACCAGTTCGCCCCTTGTCGCCGAGCGCACCCTCCCGGGGCATGCTGTGTCCATGAACGAGTCCGAGCTCGTCCCGATGGTCATTCAGCCGCCACCGTTCACCGGACCCCTCCCGGTCCACAGCCTCGACCACGGTCTCCCGGAGCCGACGTCGAGCGCTGCGGAGGCGTCGGAGAGAGACCTGAGGTCGGTGATCGGCGTCGACGTCGGCGGCTCGGGGATCAAGGCGGCTTCGGTCGACCCCGTCACCGGCAGCCTGACCTCGGAGAGGATCCGCATCACGACGCCGACGCCCGCGACCCCCGACGCCGTCGTCGCGACCATCGTCGAGGTGGTCGAACGGGTCATGGACGGCGACGGATCCGCCCACCTCGGCGACCGCGCTCCCGTCGGCCTGACGCTGCCGGCCGTGGTGCGGAGCGGAACGGTGTCGACCGCGGCCAACATCGACCCGGGTTGGATCGGGGTGGATGCCGTCGACGTGATCGGTCGAGCCCTGCACCGGCCGGTCGTGGTGGTCAACGACGCGGACGCGGCCGGGGTGGCGGAGATGCGCGTCGGAGCGGGCCGCGGCGACGACGGACGGGCGGTCGCCGGCGTGGTCCTGATGCTCACCCTCGGCACCGGGATCGGCAGCGCCCTGTTCGTCGACGGCACGCTCGTCCCCAACACCGAGCTCGGCCACCTGCCGCTGCGCGGAGGCGACGCCGAGCGATACGCCGCCAGCTCGGTTCGCAAGGCCGAGGGTCTCTCCATGAAGCAGTACGCCGAACGGCTCCAGGAGTACCTGGAGCTGGTCGAACGCCTGTTGTGGCCCGACCTGATCCTGATCGGCGGGGGCATCTCCAAGCGGGCCGACGAGTTCCTGCCCCTGATCGACCTGCGCACGCCGCTGCGACCGGCCCGTCTGCGCAACCAGGCCGGCATCGTGGGAGCCGCTCTGCTCGCCGCGGACGACGACTCCCGGTCGATCGCCGGCTGACCCCGGGCCCACCGCCGGCGCTGAGCCGATCCGTGGGATCGCCCTGAGCCGCCTGGGTCCTACGACCCGGAGTGCCCACGCCACCGGGTGCATCCGCCCAGCGACACCTCCCCGGGGCTCCGGTACTCCTGGAGAGGTGCCGACGTCCCACCACACCCCCGTCCACTCCGACGCCCACCTCGCGGAACCACGGTCCCCGCTCGGAGATCTGGGCCTGGGGCCGGGGACCCCGGCGGGGATCCTCTCCGACCGTCGCCTGCTCCGCCGAACCGCGATGGCGTGCACGGACCGGCGGGCGACCGTTCTCGACGACGTCGAGCTCCCGGGCTGCCGCCATCGGATCGACCACGTCGTCATCGCCCCACACGGGCTGTGGGTGCTTTCCACCATGGGCGACCGCGGTCCGATCGAGCTCCGTGACGTGGGTGGGTTCTTCCGCTCCGAGACCAGACTGTTCGTCGACGGTCGGGATCGCACCGCGATCCTGGACTCCCTGGCCTGGCAGCAGGCCGCTGTCGCGCAGCGCATGGCCGTCGATCCCACGTCGGTCACCGTGCGCAGCGCCGTCGTGGTGATGGGCGACGACGACGGGACATCGTGTGGTACCGGAGCCGATCCCCTCGACGCCGAGGAGGTCCTCGACGTCGATGGGCACCGGGTCCTCAGGCTCGCGGCACTCGGGCGGCTCATCACGAGCGGGGCGCCGGAGGGCTCCGATGCTCTGCTGGGCCAGGCGGCCATCGCCCGCCTGGCGGGTCTCCTGGTCGAGGATCCGACCGCGGTCGGAGTCGGCCGGGCGACCCTGGACCTCACCCGGCGCACCGGCCGGACCCCCGACGGAACCGACTCCGTCCTCCCGCTGTCCTGGTCAACGTCGGGCTGAGCCCCGTTGTACCGGGCGCGAGGGTCCTGTCGGCGACCTGAGCGCTGCCGCCCGGATCCGCCGGTACGCTCGGCTCGTCCCCGACCGAACCGGAGGAAAGGTGCCCGTCGAGCCGTTCCGAGAACGTCCAGCCCACGCCGCTCTGGTCACACACCACGCCACCATCGCCGGTACGCACCTGCGCGATCTGTTCGCCGAGGACCCCGACCGCGGGGAGCGTCTGGTGCTGCAGTCCTGCGGCATCCACGCGGACCTGTCCAAGCACCGGGCGACCGACGAGACACTCGACCTGCTCGTCGACCTGGCCGACCAGTCGGGTCTCCGGGACGCCATCGACGCCATGTTCCGCGGCGACCGGATCAACGTCAGCGAGGACCGCTCGGTCCTGCACATCGCCCTCCGTCGACCACGCGACCAGCCGCTGGCTCTCGACGGCGTCGACGTGGTGGCCGAGGTCAACGACGTGCTCGACGCCATGGCCGCGTTCGCGGCCCGGGTCCGCTCCGGCGAGTGGGTCGGCCACACCGGCCGACCGATCCGCAATGTGATCAACGTCGGCATCGGTGGCTCGGACCTGGGGCCGGTCATGGCCTACGAGGCGCTGCGCAGCTACAGCGACCGCGACCTGACGATGCGGTTCGTGTCCAACGTCGACGCCACAGACCTGGTCGAGGCCACCCGCGACCTCGACCCGGCCGAGACCCTGTTCATCGTCGCCTCGAAGACCTTCACGACCATCGAGACGATGACCAACGCCCGTTCGGCCCGGGAATGGCTGCTCGCGGCGCTCGGCCCCGACGCCGAGGTCGCCCGGCACTTCGTCGCGGTGTCGACCAACGCCGCGGAGGTGGCGGCGTTCGGCATCGACACCGCCAACATGTTCGGGTTCTGGGACTGGGTCGGCGGTCGGTACTCGATGGACTCCGCCATCGGGCTGTCGACCATGATCGCCGTGGGACCCGAGCAGTTCCGCGAGATGCTCGACGGCTTCCACGCCATGGACGAGCACTTCCGCACCGCTCCGTTCCGCCAGAACCTTCCGGTGATGATGGGACTCCTGGCGGTCTGGTACAGCGAGCTCTTCGACGTGCAGACCATCGGGGTCATGCCCTACGACCAGTACCTGGCCCGGTTCCCCGCCTACCTGCAGCAGCTGACGATGGAGTCCAACGGCAAGCACGTCACCCTCGACGGTGCCGCGGTCGACTACGACACCGGGCTCATCTACTGGGGCGAGCCCGGCACCAACGGCCAGCACAGCTTCTACCAGCTGCTGCACCAGGGGACCCGGCTGGTGCCCGTCGACCTGATCGCCTTCGCCCGCAGTCGCAATCCGCTCGGCGAGCACCACGACATCCTCACCTCGAACGTGTTCGCCCAGAGCCAGGCTCTGGCCTTCGGCCGCACCGAGGCCGAGGTCCGGGCCCTCAGCACTCCCGAGGCCGTCGTTCCGCACCGGGTGATGGAGGGCAACCGGCCGACGACGGTCCTGCTGAGCGAGGAGCTCACGCCGTACCGGTTGGGCACCCTGGTGGCGCTCTACGAGCACAGCGTGTTCACCCAGGCCACGATCTGGGGCATCGACGCGTTCGACCAGTGGGGCGTCGAGCTGGGCAAGGAGCTGGCGGTGGCGATCCTGCCGGCGCTCACCTCGG
>Ga0209477_1001147_pt1 | contig 16154 bp, 13 predicted proteins | sample KloWWTupernatant_FD_187180 | JGI IMG/M metagenome (GOLD analysis project Ga0209477, IMG submission 187180) | Active sludge microbial communities from Klosterneuburg, Austria, studying microevolution and ecology of nitrifiers - Klosterneuburg... | ecosystem: Engineered > WWTP > Aerobic digester >... | reverse complement strand
GAGATGTCTTTGCGGCTTGGGTCTCGTGGATCGGCGACTTTGGCACCGGCAACATCGACATCCAGGTCGCGCGGTCCACGAACGGCGGCACCACTTGGAGTCTCGTGACGCAGCCGATGTCCAATCAGGTCAACCCGCGCGAGGCTGCCGCGCAGGCTTTCTGCAATCGACCAGCGCTAAAGGGCAACATCCGGCACTTGCCTAGCCCGACGATTGCCGTCGACGCCGCTGGCGTCCTGCACGCCGTCTACACCTACGACCCGGACGCCACCGGCGTCGGCGACACGGCGAACGTCTACTATCGCCGCTCGACCGACAACGGCGCTACCTGGCAGCCGGAGATCAAGGTCAACGACGACGCGACGATCACTGACCAGTATCAGCCTTCGCTCTCCGTCGGCGAAGGAAACGTAGTCGCGGTCGGCTACTACAGCCGCCAGAACGACGTCGCCAACAACCTGCTGATCGACTACTACTCGCGCGTCTCCTATAACGGTGGCGTCTCCTGGCAGCCGAGCACGCGGCTATCGGATGTTTCGACGTCGGTCGTCCTTGATCCGAACCTCGCCGACTGCTACCACGGCGACTACGACACCCAGCTTCACCGGCCGGGGGCGGCGCAGTACCTCTGGTCGGACGATCGCAACCCCGGCACGGGCGCCGATCCGAACATCTACACCGAATCGACTCCGGCCGGCGTCGACTTTCTGGTGCTGAGCGCTGCTTCCACCCAGTCGATCTGTCCGCCGGCGAACGCCGTCTATCCGATCGACGTCTTCCAGTTCCAGGGCTTCGCCGAGACGGTGAATCTCTCGGCGACCGGTAACCCCGGCGCGACCTCCGCCGTCTTCGCACCCACCGGCGTCATCCCGCCCGGGGCGTCTACCCTGACGATCGGCAACACGACGGGTCTGCCGTTCGGCACGTCGACCATCACCATCACCGGCACCTCGACGCCTTCGACCATCGTGCATTCGAGCACCGTCTCCCTGACCGTCTATCCGACGGCTCCGGCGGCTCCCGTGCTCGTCGCGCCGGCCGACGCCTCGATCGATCAGGTCCGGAGCCCCACACTCGACTGGAACGACGTACCGGAGGTGACCGGCTACCATGTGGACGTCGCGACCGATGCCGCTTTCACCAACATCGTGCGTACCGCCGACGTCGCCACCAGCCAGTGGGACGTGACGCCGGCGCTCGGCATCCTCACCCAGTACTTCTGGCGCGTGCGGGCGGACAATCCCTGCGGTCCGACGCTTTCGGCGGCGCCGTTCTCCTTCACCACCGCCAACCCGACCATTCTGCTGGTCGATGACGACGACGACGGCCCGGACGTCTTCGCGACGTATCAGACACTCCTCAACAGCCTCGCCGTCTTCGACGTCTGGGATGTGGTCGACGAGGGGGGAGAGCCGACCCTGGCCGACCTCACCCCCTACCAGGCGGTCATCTGGTTCAGCGGCGATCGCTTCGGCGGCAACACGACGCCTTCCGCCGGCCCGCAGACCCCCGCCGAGACGGCGCTCGGGAGCTACCTCGACCTCGGGCAGAAGTGCTTCCTGATCGCGAGCCAGGACTACCTCTGGGATATGGGTGGCGCCGGCCACAACGTCGCCACGCCGTTCATGACCAACTACCTCGGCTTGGCCTCCGGCACCTCGGACACGGGCGACTACACGATCGTCGATGGCTTGAACCGCTACGGCACGCTGCAGAACCAGTCCCTGACCTATCCCTTCACGGATTTCTCGGACATCCTGGTGCCTGCGGCTGCGACCGGTGTGGAGATCGCCTTCCGTGGCGACACGCCGAATACCAACATCGGGGCGATCTCCAAGCGGGGAACGGGCTTCTTCACGACCTACATGTCCTTCGGCATCGAAGCTCTGCCGGCGGCCTCGCAGGACGATCTCCTCTTGAAGTTCCTCTCCTACTGCAGCAGCCTCCTGGTCGACGGATTCGAAGCCGGCAACACCTCTGCCTGGAGCTCGACCGTCCCCTGAGGTCGTTTTCGGCCAGAAGGGCGAGCCTCGACGAAGGCCTGCTCCGGCAACGGAGCGGGCCTTTCGTTTTCCGATGCGGTAAGTTCTCGCTGCATGCACTCCCGGACAGCGCCCCCGATCCGTTTCGAACGCTACGTCGCCATCGGCGACAGCTCGACCGAAGGGCTCGACGATCCGGCGGGGGACGGGAGCTTCCGCGGCTGGGCGAACCGCCTCGCCGAGCAGATCGCCGGCGCACAGGCGTCGGCCGGAGGGCTGCTCTACGCCAACCTCGGCGTGCGCGGCAAGAAGACACGCGAGATCGCGGACGAGCAGCTCGCACGGGCGCTCGCCATGCGACCCGACCTCGTCACCCTCTTCGCCGGCACCAACGACATCGTCTCGCGGCGCGTCGATCTGTCGGCGGTCGCCGCCGATCTCGCGGCGATGATGGCGGCGATCCGCGGCAGCGGCGCCACTCTGCTGACGTTCACCATGCCCGATCTGGCGCCGGTGATGCCGCTCGCGCGTCGACTGGCGCCGCGTCTCGACGGGCTCAACGCGGCGATCCGCACGGCTGCTGCACAGAGCGGCGCGCTGCTGGTCGACTTCGCGGCGCACCCGGTGGCCTCCGATCCGCGTCTGTGGAGCCCCGACCGCCTGCACGCCAACGCCGCCGGCCACGCGCGCATCGCCGCGGCGCTCGCCGACGCGCTCGGGCTTCCGGATGCCGACGACAGCTGGCGCCTGGCGCTGCCCCCCTCCGACCCGCGCTCCGCGGCGCGTCGCTGGCGCGACGAGCTCGTCTGGGGCAAGGACTATCTCCTTCCCTGGCTGGTGCGCCACTCGCTCGGCCGCTCCTCCGGCGATCGCCGGCAACCGAAGCGGCCCGAGCTCGCTCCGGTCGCGGCGGAAACCCGCAGGGAGACTCGCCCATGAGCCCGACCCCGACGCTGCTCGGCCTGCCTTACGACGCCAGCTCCTCTTTCCTCCGCGGCCCGGCGGAGGCGCCACCGCTCATCCGCAAAGAGCTCTGGTCGGAGGCGACGAACCCGTGGAGCGAGGCGCTGATCGACCTTTCCGCTCCTGGGGCGCTCGCCGACGCCGGAGATCTCGAGCTGCCGGCCTCGCCCGAGGCGCGACAGCGGATCGAAGCCGGTGTGGAGCGTGTCCAGGCCGGCGGCGGCAGGGTCATCGCGCTGGGCGGCGATCACTCGGTGACCTATCCGGTGCTGCGCGCCCTCGGTCCGCGTCACCCGGGCCTGACACTCCTGCACATCGACGCACACCCCGACCTCAACGACATCTTCGAAGGCGACCGCTACTCGCATGCCTGCCCGTTCGCCCGGATTCTGGAAGAGGGACTCGTCGCCCGGCTGGTGCAGGTCGGCATCCGCAAGATGAGCCCGCACCAGCGCGCCCAGGCCGAGCGCTTCGGTGTCGAAGTGATCGATATGCGCGCCTGGGCGGCCGGCGTAAGGCCCGCCCTCGCCGGCCCGCTCTACCTGTCGCTCGATCTCGACGGCCTCGACCCCGCCTTCGCCCCCGGCGTCTCGCACCAGGAGCCGGGCGGCCTCACCGTGCGCGAGACCATCACCCTGATCCAGCAGCTTCCGGGACCGTTCGTCGGCGCCGATGTCGTCGAGCTCAACCCGCGCTGCGACGTCGGCGGGATGACCGCGCGCGTCGCCGCCAAGCTGGTCAAGGAGATCGCCAGCCGGATGCTCGAGACCGCCACGTCGACGCCTGGGACCCGGGAGCCGTAGACTGTTCGAGATGGGCTTTTTCGCGGCGCTCGCGTTGGTCCCCCTGCTGGCCGCTTCGCCCGCCACGCTCGATCCCTTCCCTACGGCGACATCGCCACCGCTCTTCCCCGGGGCTCGCTCCGTTCTCTGGGTCGGCGCCCACCCGGACGACGAGGTCCTGCTGGCGCCGGTTCTCGCCAAGCTCTGCCTGCTCGAGCGCCTGGACTGTCACCTCCTCGTCCTGACTCGCGGTGAGGCCGGCATCTGCCTGCTTCCCGGGGGCTGCCGGCCGAACCTCGCCGACGTGCGAACGATCGAGATGCAGCAATCGGCAGCACTTCTTGGCGCTGAGCTCACTCTGTGGAACCTGCCCGACGGCGGCGGCACCGCCGGCTGGAGCGCAGCTTCCGGAGGCCACAGCGCTCTCATTTCGCGACTGGCGTCCTTTCTCCAAGCGCTGGCCCCCGATGTCGTCCTGAGCTTCGATCCCCGCCATGGCAGCACCTGTCACGGCGATCACAAGGCGGCAGCCGAGCTCGTTGTCGAAGCCCATGCCGGTCTCGACGCTCAACCGGCAGTGTTCTTCCTCGAGACCCGGGCTGCCGTGAATGCGACTCCGCCGTTCGTGGCCTACGCGCCCGCGGCGTCGGCGAGCGCCGGCGCCTTCGGCTATCCAGCCACGCTCGATGTGGGAGACAGCTACGGAACCTGGAGCTATTCTGCGCTCGCTGCTGGGCTGCACCCGAGTCAGTTCGGCCCTGAAACGGTGCGCGCGCTCCGCAGGATGCCGGGAACCCAGAGGGTGGTCTATCTCGCCCCGGCGCCGGGCGCGCTCGCCGACGATGATGTCTATTCTTGCCCCTAGCCTGGCCTACTCTTCCGGCAAGACGTCGGGCCACCATTCGTTCGCGACGTCGAAGGTCCAGGGGCAGGTGCGCTGCAGGCCGAGCTGGTCGAACATCGGCGACGACGCCCGCAGCGGGAAGGTGACGCCGCCCCGCCCGCCGCAGCGGAAGTTGGGGCCGCCGGCGACGAGCGCGAGCTGGACAGCGAGCGCGGCGGCGGCGGCGGCCACGAGTCCGCGCCGGGCGACGGTCGCCGACGCCGGTGAGGCGAGACGCCGGCCGAGCCAGAACACCACGGGCACGACCGCCGCCTGGAAGAGCGGCACCGCCTGCCAGCTCTGCGGCGTCGTCGGCGCGGCGGCGAAGACGACGACTGCGGCGACGAAGCACCAGAACGCGTAGTCCTCGACGAAGCGGCGCGGGTCCGCACCTTGCGAGCGGGCGAACGCCGCGCGCGCGCCGGCGGCGAAGCGGCGGCGGAAGAAGTCGACGTTCGCGGCCAGCACGGCGACGAGCGTCAGGATGCCGGAGATCCCGACGAGGCCTTTGGCGAGCGGCGTCAGGAAGCGATCCACGGCGGCCCCGGCGAGGGCGGTGAAGTCGAAGATCGCGCTCTGCTTGTTGATCAGCAGCGAGGGATAACGCAGCCAGTACGAGAGTCCCTTCAGCAAAGGCTGCACCCAGACCAGGCCGCGGAAGGGAAAGCCCTCGCCCGCGGCGACGATCGCCGGCTCCGCCTGCACGGCCTGCCACCACGGCACCAGCAGCGCGAGGGTCACCGCGACACCGGCGGCGACGCCGCCCCAGTGCACTTGAACCAGACCGCGCCGCCAGAGCAGGAGCGAAGCGACGATGAGGAGGAGCATCGCCGGATGGAGCTGCGCACCGACGCCGAGTGCGATGAGATGCAAAAAGGAGGCGCCGAAGCGTGGCCGTTCGCGCTGGTCGAACGCCGTCGCCAGGTGCAAGGCACCGAAGAAGTAGAGGAAGTTCGGATTCCACAGGAACGCCGACGCCTCGAGACGCCATGGATTCAGCCAGTAGACCACCGCGAAGGCGGCGCGCTCCCACGGCGTGAAGACCGCGCGGAGACGCCGGTCGAGGAGTGCCCAGGCGGCGAGGTGCAGCAGCCAGATGAGGACGACCGGCGAGCGATGATCGCGCCAGACGGCGAGCGGCCCCGCCATGAGCAGCGTCGTCGCGATACCCGGGCCATCGCCGCCCGAAGAGAGCGGATTTCCATAGGGAACGAGCTGGCCCCGTTCGGCGAGCAGCCAGCCGCGCGCCAGCAGGTTGAGCTGGTCGCCGCCCGCCTGCGCGCGGACGACCATGAGCAGCGAGATCAGCAGACCGGCGACGACCGCCGCGCGGCGCAGGAGATCCGGGAACTTCGTCGATCGATCAGGCATCGGTGAATCCGGTTCGCTCCGGTCGCGAGCCGCGCCCGCGTCCAAACGTCAGCGCTCGCCGACGGCCAGCGCGCGATCAGTCGCCATACGGGCGCGAGATGACGCAGGCATTGATACCGCCGACACCCATCGAGAGCTTTCCGGCAGCTCCCTTGGGCACCGGACAACCCTCGTTGAAGGCGAAGCGCTCGTGCACCCGGGCGATCTCCGGATTGAGCTCGGTGCGGGCGAGCGGCGTCGGGAAGATCACCCCGCGCTGATATCCCAGGTACTGCGCGGTGAGCTCCCAGCCGCCGGAGGCACCCATGCCGTGGCCGAAGGTCCCCTTGCGCGCCGTGACCAGGACGTCCTCGTGCAGGATGCTGCGCAGGTTCTCGACCTCGAGATAGTCGCCCGGGGTCGCGGTGGCGTGCAGGTCCCACGAGCCGATCTCCTCGGGCGCGACACCGGCGGCGGCCAAAGCCTGGACGATCGCCGTCGTCGGCCCGGTCTTCGAAGGCGTGATGATGTGCTCGGCGTCCGAAGAGACGCCGACCGCGAGCGGCTCCATGCCGATCGTGTGGAAGCCCTTCGCGCGCAGGTAGTCGAGATCGCCGACGATCCAGATCGCCGCGCCGCCGCCGACGTGCGTGCCGCGCAGCCCCGTCATCGGCTTCGACACCGAGCCGTCGGCGGCGCCGACGCGCGCGTTGTGGAAGGCGCCGACCATCAGCCGCAGCGGCGGTGGATCTGTGGCGCCGATCACCACCGCCTTGGCCTCGCCGCGGCGGATGGCGTCGATGGCCAGCTTCAGTGTCACGCCGAACGTGGCGCAGGCGGCGACCGGCGCGAAGGTCAGGCCGGTGATCTTGCCCATCATCGAGATCTGCGCCGCCGGCGCGTTGTGGATGTTCCACAGCAGGTTCGCCGGCACTTCGCGCCAGGGCGGCGGCGGGCAGGACCAGGTCTTGAGCATCCGGTTGATGCGCCGCTGCTTCTCCTTGATCAGGCCGAGCTTGCCGGTCTCGACCGTGCCTTGCACGGCGAGCGACTCGATGTCGCGCATCTCGGCGAGGAACTCCCGCAGCGGCAGCGAGTGCCCGGCCCAGAAATGCCACCACTGCTCCTCGATCTCTTCGCGGTCCTCGTCGGGCAGGGTCGCCGGATCGACCGGCGGGGCGGCGCCCTCGGGTGCGCCCTCGCCGGCGAGAAAGCGGCGCAACGCTTCGTTGCGCTCCGGCGCCGCCCAGAAGCGGTCCCACCGGCGCTGCGCGCGATGCAGCTGGAGCGACACGGATTCGATCGTGCCGAGCGCGCCCAGGCCTGTGCCGACGTAGACGTGCGCCTGCGAACCGAGCTCCTGCAGGACCTGCTCGAGTCCCGGGTTCTGCCCGAGCGCCTGGACGAAGGCGGCGATCGCGAAGAGGGTCGGCATGTCCATCTTCTCGGTGATCTGCGAGAAGCGGCTGGGCGGGAAGCGGGCCTCGATCCACGGCTTGTAGTCGGTGAAGTCGAAGTCGGGCTGGCCGACGAGGAAGTTCGAGGGCCCGAAGCCGTCGTAGGGCCGGAGCCAGCTCTCTTTCGACTCCAGGTGGCGCTCGAACGCTTCGATGTCCTTCGAGCGCGGCGCCACGACTCCCCAGCCGAAGACTCCGATCCGTGTCACGGTTCTCTCCTATGCGACTGCGCGCCTTCGCCGGCGAGCAGGAAGAGCAGGTCGACGACCCGCTGCGAGTAGCCCCACTCGTTGTCGTACCAGGCGACGACGCGGGCGAAGCCGTCGCCCAGGGCCTGGGTCGACAGGGCGTCGAAGATCGACGAGTGCGGGTTACCGATGATGTCCGTCGACACCAGTGGGCGGGTGCTGTACTCGACGATGTTCTTGAGCTCGCCCTCCGCCGCGCGTTGGACGGCGGCGTTGATCTCGGCTACCCCCGGCCGGCCCGCGAGCCGGCAGGTGAAATCGATCAGCGATCCGTCCGGCACCGGCACCCGCAGCGCCACTCCGTCGAGCTTGCCCTTGAGGCGCGGCAGCACCTTGCCGACGGCGCGCGCCGCGCCGGTCGAGGTCGGAATGATGTTCAGCGCCGCGGCGCGGCTGCGCCGCAGGTCGTCGTGCGCCACGTCGGCCAGCCGCTGGTCGTTGGTGTAGGCGTGGACGGTCGAGACGAACCCCTCCTCGATGCCGAACGCCTCGTCGAGGATGCGCGCGATCGGCGCCAGGCAGTTGGTCGTGCACGAGGCGTTGGAGACGATGCGGTCGGTCGGACGCAGGTCGCCGTCGTTGACCCCGAGCACGACCATCCGGTCGATCTCGTCCTTGGCCGGCACGGTGAGAATGACCTTCCGCGCCCCGCCGGCGAGATGGCGTTCGAGCTTCTCGCGGCTGCGGAAGGCACCGGTCGACTCGATCACGACATCGACTCCGAGCTCTCCCCACGGGATCTTGGCCGGGTCACGCTCCGCAGTCATGCGAGTGGAACGTCCGTCGACGGTCATCGTCTCTTCGTCGAAACTCACCTGCCGGCCGAACGGTCCCATTACCGAGTCGTACTCGAGCAGGTAGGCCAGATGCTCGTTCTCGAAGAGATCGTTGATGCACACCACCTCGACTTCGGGGCGGTCGCAGAGGATGCGGAAGACCGAGCGGCCGATGCGCCCGAAACCGTTGATGCCGACCCGGATCGTCATCGCGCGTCCTCCCTGGTGAAGGTCGACAGCCGGCGCAACAGGTCGATCACGCGGTGGCAGTAGCCCCAACCGTTGTCGAAGAAAGTGAGGGTCTTCGAGACCCTGCCGGCGACGACCATCGTCGACAGCGAATCGAAGGTCCCGGAGTAGGTCGAAAGCAGGATGTCGGAGGAGACGATCGGCTCCGTCTCGTAGGCCAGGATGCCGTAGAGGCTCTTCTCGGCGGCGGCGCGCAGGGCGGCATTGATCGCTTCGGCGGTGACTTCGCGCGGGTGCCAGCAGGTCAGATCGACGATCGAGCCGTTCGGCACCGGCACGTTGATCGCGAGGCCCGAGATCTTCCCGGCGAGCTCGGGAACGAGCGCTGCGATCAGTTCGTCGGCGTTGGTCGGCTGCGGAATGATGTTCTCTGCCGCCGCCCGGCCGCTGCGCATGTCGTCAGCCGGCACGTCGGCGAGCCGCAGCTGGTTCGAATAGGCATGCACCGAGGTCAGAAACACCCGGTCGAGCGCGAATTCCGCCGCCAGGACCTTGAGCACGGGGGCGGCGCAGTTGGCCGTCACCGAACCCGCCGAGATGATCCGGTGTTCCGGGCCGAGAATCTTCTCGTTCACGCCGACGACGATGGTGGCGTCGGGCAGGTCGTCGGACGGCGAGCAGACCAGCACCCGCTCCGCGCCGTTCGCGAGGTGCGCCTCGAGCGCTCTCCGCGTCTGCTGGGTCTCGGTCGCCTCGATGACGACCTTGACGCCCAGGGCCTTCCAGTCCGGCGCTGTGGCCCCCTGAGGGCCGGCCGGCGGGGCGAGAAGGGCAATCTCGCGGCCGTCGATCTCGAGCAGGCCCTCGCGGCGGACAATCGGTGTCGGGAAGCGCCCGAGCAGCGTATCGAACCGCAGCAGGTATTCGAGCGTCTCCGGATCGGTCCGATCGACGATCGCAGCGAGCTCGATCCCGGAAGACCGGCCCAGCGAGGAGCCTGCGAGGATGCGTACGAGGTTGCGGCCGATACGCCCGCAACCGACGAGCCCTACCGAAATCGCGCCCATGGATTGAGTTTCCTCGAGATTCAGGGAAGGTCCCGGTTCCGTGGACTCCGGTTCGATTCCCCGCCTAGAATCCGATTATGGCAAAACTCACCCCGTTCCGCGCGCTGCGCCCGACTTCCGCGGGGGCGCCGCGGGTCTCTTCCGTCCCCTACGACGTCGTCAGCACCGCGGAGGCCCGGGCGCTCGCGGCCGGGAATCCGCTCTCGTTCCTCCATGTGACGCGCTCCGAGATCGACCTGCCGGAGGCGACCGACCCGCATTCCGATGCGGTCTACGCCCTGGCCCGCAAGAACCTCGATACCTTGCGCCGCGCTGCGCCGCTCGAAGTCGAGGCCGAGCCGGCGCTCTACGTCTATCGGCTGAAGATGGGCGACCACACCCAGACGGGGGTTGCCGGGACCTGGAGCGTCGACGAATACGAGCGGGACCTGATCAAGAAGCACGAGAAGACCCGCAGGGACAAAGAGGATGACCGCACGCATCACATGTGCGCGCTGCGCGCCCAGACGGGGAAGGTCTTCCTCACTTACAAAGCTTCGGTAAAGGTAGATGACATCGCGGCGCGGCTGGCTGCGGCGGAGCCGCTCTGCGACTTCACCGCGGACGACGGCGTCGAGCACACGATCTGGCGCGCCGAGGCAGCGGATCGAGACGCTCTGGTCGCCGCCTTCGCCGAGGTTCCCGAGCTCTACATCGCCGACGGCCACCACCGTGCCGCTTCGGCCTGGCGCACCCGCGCCGAGATCGCTGCGGGCCACTCGCCGCACGCCGCGAGCCCGAGCGCCGGCACCGCCGACAACTTCCTCGCTGTCGCCTTCCCGGACGACCAGGTGCAGGTCCTCCCCTACCACCGCCTGGTGAAGGATCTCCACGGTAAGTCCCCCGAGGTGCTGCTCGCTGAGCTCCAGGCGAGCTTCGAGTTCGTCGACGGCCCCCCGCAACCCACCAGCAAAGGCCATGTCGGCCTCTACCTCGGAGGTAGCTGGAGAACCTTCGTCCTTCCTTCCTTTTCCGGAGCTTCTCCGCTCGAGAACCTGGACTGCAACATCCTGCAGGAGAAGGTTCTGACGCCGCTGCTGGGCATCGGCGACCCCAGAACCGACCAGCGGATCGACTTCGTCGGCGGTATTCGCGGCACCCGGGAGCTCGAAAAGCGGGTCGACGCTGGCGAAGCCGCCGTCGCCTTCGCCATGTTCCCGGTCTCGGTCGCCGACCTCTTCGCGGTCTCCGACGCCGGCGAGATCATGCCGCCCAAGTCCACCTGGTTCGAGCCCAAGCTGCGCGACGGGCTGCTGATCCACGAGATCTGAGCTCGCCGCGAGCGCGCCGATGATGCCCGAAGTGACCCTCATCGCCGGCGTCTGCGAGGTTCATCGATTCGCCTGCCGCGAAGAGGAACCGGCCGACCTCCTCATCGAGCTGCCGCATGGCGCGACCGAGCGGGCGCACTACGACGCCCTCGCAGCGCGGCTCGCGAGCCCGCTGCCGGCGGGGCTCGAGCAGTTCTTTCACGTCAACACCGATTTCGGGGTGCCGGAGCTGGCAGGCGAGATCGCGGCGCGGCTGACGAGCGCGGCGCGAAAAGTTCCGGTTAAGGGGGTTGTGGTCGTGCGGGCGCTGGTGCCGCGCACGTTCATCGACTTCAACCGGGAGATCGCCGACGGCCCCGAGGCCGTGGCGGCCGGCATGACGCCGGGCCTGCCGCCCTACATCTCTGCAGGCGCAGACCAGCAGCTGCTTCTTTCCCTTTACCAGCAGTACCACGCCACGGTGGCGGGGCTGTACCGGGAGATCTGCGGCGCTCCGGGAGGTCTGGCGGTGGCACTCCACAGCTATGCGCCGCGCTCGGTCGAAGTCGCGGTCGATGCCGACATCGTCACCGCGCTGCGCGAAGCCTATCGGCCCGAGGCTTACGCCGGCTGGGTGCAGCGACCGGGAGTCGACTTCATCACCCGCGATGCCGACGGCCTGGACCTCTCTCCCGCCGGGCTCGTCGCCGAGCTCAAGGAGGCCTATTCGGCGCTCGACCTGGAGGTCGGCGAGAACGCGACCTACCACCTGCATCCGGCGACCATGGGCTACCGGTACGCGGCGAGCCATCCCGGGCAGGTCCTCTGCGTCGAGTTCCGGCGCGACCTGCTGGGCGCCCCCTGGCAGCCCTTCGCCCCCTCGCCGGTCGACGCACCCGGCGTCGCGCAGCTGGCCAGGCCGCTCGCCGAGGCGCTGGCGCGCCGGCTCGCCGCGCGTTGATACAATTTCCCCCTACGAAGTTCCCTCCGGAGAACCCTTCCATGACGACCGTTCATCGCATTTTCAATTTTTCCGCCGGTCCGGCCGTGCTGCCGCTCCCCGTTCTCGAAGAGGCTCGCGAGCACCTGGTGGCGTTGCCCGGCGTCGGCATGTCGGTCCTCGAGATCAGCCACCGCTCGAAGCCGTTCGAGGAGATCTGCTACGGCGCTGAAGCGAACCTGCGCAAGCTCGCCGGAGTGCCCGACGGCTACCAGGTGCTCTTCCTGCAGGGGGGAGCGACGCTGCAGTTCGCGATGCTGGCGATGAACCTGCTCCCTGCCGGCCGCACCGCCGATTACATCGAGACCGGCGTCTGGTCGGAGAAGGCGATCGCCGACGCGAAGAAACTCGGCAGCGTGCATGTTGCCGGCACCTCCAAGGCGACCAACCACGACCGCATCCCGTTGCAGAGCGAGATCCGCTACAGCGAAGCTCCGGCCTACGTCCACATGACCTCCAACAACACCATCTACGGCACGCAATGGCACCATCTGCCGGATGTGCCCGTGGGTGTCCCGCTGATCAACGACGCTTCGTCCGACGTCTTCTGCCGTCCGGTCGACATCGCCCGCTACGGAATGATCTACGGCGGCGCGCAGAAGAACCTGTCGATTGCTGGTCTGACCCTGGTGATCGTGCGCGAAGACCTGATCGGCAAAGCGCCGGCAGCGACGCCGGCGTATCTCAACTACGCCACCCACGCCAAGGAGCGCTCGCTCTACAACACGCCGCCGGCGTTCGGAATCTACATCCTGCATCTGGTGCTGAAGCACCTGCTCGCCGAAGGCGGCCTCCAGGCCGTCGAGGAGAAGAACCGCCGCAAGGCGGCGAAGCTCTACGCGGCGATCGACGGCAGCGGCGGGTACTTCCGCGGCCACGCCCAGCCGGAAAGCCGGTCGTGGATGAACGTGACCTTCCGACTGCCTTCGGAAGAGCTCGAGAAGAAGTTCGTCGCCGAGTCGACCGCCGCCGGACTCGACGGCCTCAAGGGCCATCGCTCGGTCGGCGGCATCCGGGCGTCGATCTACAACGCCTTCCCCGAGGCCGGCGTGGACGCCCTGATCGCCTTCATGACCGACTTCGCGCAGAAGAACGGCTGAAGCAGCGGCTAGCCGGCCGCTGCTCGGCAGCGGACCGGCCGCTCAGTGCTCCCAAATGCGCTCGGCGAGGAGCTGGGCGCGCTTCTCCATCCGGCGCCAGAGCCAGGCCATCGCGAGCGTGGCGAGCGTCCAGCCGACGATCTGGTCGATAAGCTCGGCGAGGACGAAGGCGGCAGGAAAGCCGTACCAGTTCCAGTAGGCGATCTCGATCGATGCCCAGCCGAAGAGCCCAGCGATGGCTGCGATTCGCAGCATCTTCGCCAGCGGCACCTGGGCGCCGGTCGAACCTGTGATCGCCACCAGCAGATAGGCGAGCAGCAGCGCACCAAAAACGTCGGTGGCGAACTGGATCACGAGGCGCTGCGGCGACATCGGGTCGGTGCCGACCGGATGGTAAAGCAGCAGACCGTTCGGACCCATCTTGTACTTGCCCGACCAGACCGCGTCCTCGGTCTCCGTCTGCTTGCGCCCGACCTCGAGGCCGGGGAAGGCGTAAAGCCCCTCTTCCGTGAGGTTCTGCTTCATCGCCTCGAGCAGCGGCGAGTTCACCGGCATCTGCGTGAAGCCCATTTGCCCCACCGGCAGGAGCATGTGCGACACGAAGCCCCAGAGAAAAACCACGAATCCACCCACCAGGCCCGCCAAGAAAATCTTCTTCATCGCCGCTCTCCTCGAGTTCGTTCTTTCGCTGCGGCGCCCGCGTACCCGCGCCTACTTGCCGGAGGCAAGCTCTCCCGCCCGCACGCTCGCCACCTCGACGGCGCGCGACAGGACGCTGCGGATGCGGCCGTCCTCGAGCGCCAGGATGCCGGCGATCGTGCAGCCAGCCGGTGTCGTGACGTCGTCCTTGAGCGCCGCCGGATGCCGGCCGGTGGCGAGCACCATCGAGGCGGCGCCGTAGACCATCTGCGCCGCCATCTCGATCGCCGTCTGCCTGGGCAGGCCGCGCGCCACGCCGCCATCGGCGAGCGCTTCGAGGATCACATAGACGAACGCCGGACCCGAGGCCGAGAGCCCGGTCACGGTGTTCATGTGCTTCTCCTCGAGCTCGATGACACGGCCGAGCGGCGCGAAGATGCGTCGCGCCGTTGCGAGATGCGCGTCTCCGGCGCGCTTCCCGGGCGTGAGCACCGTGGTGCCGCAGCCAATGCTGCAGGGCGTGTTGGGCATCGCCCGCACGACCGCCACGCGGGGCCCCAGGATCTCCTCGAGCTGGGCGGTGGTGACGCCGGCGGCGATCGAGACGACCAGCGTCCGCGGCGACACCGCGCCGGCCGCAGCGAGCGCGCGCGCCACCTCGAGCACCTGCAGCGGCTTGAGCGCGAAGACCAGCACGTCGGCAGCGGCGGCGGCCGCGGCATTGTCGACTCCGACCGCGATGCCGAGCTCGGCGCGCAGCCGGGTCGCCGCCGCCCGGGTGCGCGTCGTGCCGGCCAGCAGGCGTTTGGCGTGATGAGCCTTGACCAGGCCGGCGGCGATCGCCTGGCCCATCATTCCCAGGCCGAGGATCGAGATCTTGGAGTTCTTCATCGCAGCCGCCACAGATGGCTCAGCGACGCTTTACGACCAGGCGGTCGTAAGCGAGCATGGCGAGGGTCGAAACGACGCCGATCCCGCCGACCCAGAACCACATCCGGCCGGCGTGGGCAAAGTCCGGTCCGGGAGTGAAGACTCCGTCCTGGCGGATTCCGACGTAGCGCTCGACGAGCGGCCCGGCAATGGCGCCGGAGACAAAAGTGCCGATCGCCACCGGCAGGAAGGCGAAGCCCATATAGGTCCCGACCTGCTCCTTGGGCGCGAGGTCGGCGACGTACTCGTAGTAGCGCGGCGCCTGGAGCCCCTCACCGACCGCATAGATGGCGATGGCGACGATCGTGGCGGTCAGGGTCGGAATCGCTCCCATCAGGAACCAGGAGGCCGAGGCGATCGCGAAGCCGAGCGTCATCGCCGCGAGCGGCTTCATCCGCTTGGCGAGCGCGGTGATCGGTATGGTGATGAGAATGATCGTCCAGGCATCGACGGTCTCGATGATCTCGAATTTCTCGAAGTGCAGCACGTCGCGCACGTAGAACGGCAGGGCGTAGAAGATCTCCCAGAACATGATCCAGAAGCCCGAGAAGATCACCAGAAAGCTCATGAACTTGAGATCCCGGAACACCATGAACATGTCCGCCAGGACCTTGCCCATGGACTTCGTCGGCGGAGCGTCGGCCGGCCGCGGCGGCTCGCGGAAGAAGATCGCCGTTCCCGCGATGAGCCCGAGGCTCACCAGCGAAGACATCACCAGAACGTAGGCGATGCCCAGGTTCTCGCGCACCTGCATGGCGAGCAGCGGACCGATCGCGCCGCCGAGATTCACCAGCGTGTAGTAGATCGAGTAGCCGAGCGATTTGGTCTCCGGTGTCGTCGTGCGCGCCACCGTGCCGACGATCGACGGCTTGATCAGCGAGCCGCCGATGGCGGTGATGACCAGCGCCACGATCATGTAGGTCGCTCCGCCGAGAGCGTCCACCAGGGGCTTGCCCTGCGGCAGGCCGCCGAGGCCGATGAGGAAGTAGCCGACGCTGAAGATCGAGAAGCAGGCGAGCAGGCTCTTCTTGAAGCCGTAGCGATCGACGACGGTGCCGGCGAGCGGCGGCAGGAAGTAGAGCAACGTGTTGAACAGGCTGCCGACGAGGAAGCCGGCTTTGCCCGGTCCGAGACCGACCTGCTCGGCGATGTAGACCGCGAGGATCGCCTTCGAGCCGTAGTAAGCGAAGCGCTCGAACAGCTCGATGATGTTGGCGATCCAGAAGGTCCGGGAGAACCCGGTCCTCGCCTGCTCGAAAAACGCTGACAGTCCGCTCATATCGACTCTCCGGCCCCCGGGAATGGGCCGGATCCTACCAGCGGAGGCGGTGCGAAAACCCTGCCGGCTGGGAAACTGCGGCAGGAAACTGCGGCGGGAAATGGTCGGGGCGAGAGGATTTGAACCTCCGGCCTCACGGTCCCGAACCGTGCGCTCTACCAAGCTGAGCTACGCCCCGTTTTGTGGCGCTGCGACAGCCGTCGCCTCGGGATCGCGACGG
>Ga0209477_1001145_pt1 | contig 16165 bp, 26 predicted proteins | sample KloWWTupernatant_FD_187180 | JGI IMG/M metagenome (GOLD analysis project Ga0209477, IMG submission 187180) | Active sludge microbial communities from Klosterneuburg, Austria, studying microevolution and ecology of nitrifiers - Klosterneuburg... | ecosystem: Engineered > WWTP > Aerobic digester >... | reverse complement strand
CGTTAGGGTAGCAGCCTGGGCCGAGGATGGGAAACCCGCGGCCGGATTCCACTGAATCCGGCCGCGGGGTAGTCAATCATCTTGCACGTCGAGCGGAACTTCTGGACTTTCATCCTCAAGCTGCTGACCGTTGCGACTGGTCAGCCAGCGAACAACCGCAAACGCAATCAGGGCAATCACAGCGCCAGTGATCATGTTGCTTCATCATCAAGCGGACCATGACCAGCGCCGGCGAACGCCATCAGGCCAACCGGGATGCCAGACGGCAGCAATCACCAGGCCGACGCCGGCCGACAAGGACAGCACGGCGACAAGCGCAAACGCAAGACGACGATACACCGACTCATTGATCCAATCTCTCATCACAAACTCCTTTCAAGCACTTCAAACTCAACCTTGCAGACCATTACCACACCTCGCCATCAACATCGTACGAACTTTCGTACCCACTTTCTTCAATCGGACGGATGCGATACTGACGAGGCTCTTGCTGATTGACTCCGCTCCACGTACGAGCACGCTCAACATGCCGCAACTGCTCATTCTCCAACTCAAGCAGATGCAGCCCCATATCGTGCCGGCCTCCACCGGCCTGCGCTGACGGGGTCGGCGGATAGATCACAACGACAGGCGGCTGAAACTGCGCCGGGGATGCTGACTGCTGCGCCGGCCGGTGGAGGAAGAACAGAACGGCGATGATCACCGCAACCGGCAGGCAGGCGACGACGCCGAGCACGACGCCCGAGGCAAGCGCAACGGCCTCGTTGCTCAGCCGACTGATCGCCAACGACAACGCCGTGACGCCGAGCAGGAACACAAACCCAAGAAACACCTTCATCAGACTCTCCCATTCCAAACGTCGGACACATACCCCTTCGATGCGGTCACGCCCTGGCCGAGCGCCCACTGCCGGAACTCCGATTGCGTGCCGTTCGGATGCGCTTCGCGCCATTCCAGGATCATCGTTCGCAACGGCGCAGGGTCTTCGACCGGCGCGCCAGGCGGCGGCTCATAGACCGTTGACTCAGCAGAACGCGCAGATCGCTGTACGGCTTCCAGGTACGCAGGCAACTGCGGCGCCTGGCGCACCATTGCCTGCAAACTGGGCAGCGTATTCTCGAACGCCTTGAACCGCCTGCCCTCAAAGGCAAACTCGCCAGCTTGTAACTCATGCGCGTGCCAATACCCGACACGATTGCCAACATTCTGGCCCTGCTTGAACGTCAGCGTAGCAACATTGCCGGCGATCTCAACCGGAACGTCATCCGGCACATGAGCATACACAGTCATGTGCATGCCACGCGCTGCGCCGCGGGCGGCGATGGTCGACAACGCGTCAGTCAGCGCGGCGTAGGCATCTGGCGCCTGACGCTCCAGCACCTTGCGAACGTTGTGGAACTCATCGACGTGCAGGCAGAACAACGGCGGCGTGCGCTGGCCGTAGTGCATGTCAGACACGCCATTTTCTTCCATCCACCGGCCGCGCCGCTCAAACTCATACATCAGCACCCTGGCCCACAGACTTGCATTGTCGACGGACAGCGATTCGACGGCGACGCGCTCACTCAGCGCATTCCAAGACACGCCGCGTTCGGGGTCGAGCACAACAACGCGGTGGCCCTGTAGCGCCTGCTGCGTGGCAACCGGCATACCAACATTGCGCGTCTTGCCGCTGCGCGTCTTCCCCCACACAGCCAGGTGCGGATCGCCGAGCGGGTCCAGCTCCAACTCTTCATTTGTCTTCGAGTCGTAGCCGAGCAGCCAACCGCTGCGGCCGGCGAGGTCGGCCGCGGTGAACGTCGCCGGCCGAGCAGCGATCATCGGTGCGGGTGCTGGCGGCTCTGACTGGCCGAGAGGCAAGCGCCGAGGCTCCCGATCGTAACTGCCTGCAGCATACCGCATGGCCGCTGCGCCGAGCTTTGGCGCAGCGGCCACCTGGTAGCGGGCAGCATCGCCGATCGCCGCATCGGACGGCGTCAGCGCCTGCATCGTGCGCGTTCGCTGGACGGCGAGACGCACCTGCAAGTACAGATTCGGATCAACGCCTTCCGGCATGATGTCGAGCACGCGGCCGTCAGGCAGCACCTCGTAGCCGATGCCAAAGACGTTTTCGGGCAGGATCGTAATCTGGCGACCGCCACGACGGAAACGATGAACGGGAAACGAACCATCGCCGCTGCGGTGGACGCGGCGCTTGCCGATCAGGGATCCGACATACGCAGACAGATACATGAAGAACCATGCGGCGGCAAGGATGACGATGGCGCCGGCCATGTACACGACCGCGCTGCCAGTCTCCCGAACATTCTGCACTTGCGGATACAGAACGAACCAGGCGAACAGAACTATTCCAGTGGTGGCAGTGACGATTACGACGCGCACAATTCACCTTTCGTTACAAGCGCAGGCGGTCGATCTCCGTTCCATCCGAGTCGAACGCTACCAGCGCCTTGCCATCATTGTCTTCCACGGCCATGACAGCATCGCCGTACTGGATGCGAAACCACATCTGCACAACCAGGGCGACGGCCTGGTCAACGTCGCCATCTGACACAGACATCAGCCGCACCCAATAGCTGCGGTACAGCTTCACCGAGCGCACCAGCATCTTGTCGTGGTCGACCGGCGCAGGCGGCGACAGATACACAATGCGGGCGGCAGGCGGTGTCGGCATTGCCTCACTTGCGAGATCGGCACGCAGGTTGTCCTTCGCCGTCTCGAGCACAACTTCACTGACGTCGCCGACGACGAGATCAGCGATGTGCTCTGGCTCAGCGACAAGCGCCTGGCTGGTCGGCAGGCTTCGCAGCGCCTTCTCGACCTGCATGACAGTCGCAGGCCGTCGCTTCGGTGCTGCGGCCCGCCGCAGCTCGTCAACAGCACTGACGGTCAACTTGACGCCGTCCCGCACCTGCTCAAGCACGTCTTCGATCACATCGTCCGGCGTGCTCTTCGCACTCAGGCGCATCTGCGCCGTGGCGGGCAAGCGCGCAACGTCCCGATACTGGTCCATCGTGAACCGCTGCGCGACACTCATCAGCATCTGCGCCTTGCGTTCGCTCCAAGCCAGCTCAGTCGACAGCCAGTCAAGCCAGCGCCCTTTCACCGTTTCTTTCTGGCGGATCAGTGCGTCGCCCAACTGCCACAGATCGTCATGCGTCTGTTCGACCAGTCCGACGATCTCTTCGGCGTTCTGCCTGGCTTCTACGCGGGCTTCTTCTGGCAACTCTTCATAGGCGAAACGCAAATCATTAACGCGCGCATTCGTGATAGCGGTCAGCATTCTTACCTTACTCCCCTTCTGCTATGCGAAACTCACCACGCTCAAACGCATATGCAACAATGCTTTCATAGTCGCGGATGCGTTCGGTTTCGGCGTACACGCCATTGGTCAAGCGCACGGCGCCGAGCAGCGGCCACTGCGGAAACGGCTGCACAGACGCGAACTCATTGACGACGCTGGCCGGGACGTCATCGAGCACGCCAAAGCCATGCTTCAACAGCAGCAGGCCGGCCGTGTGACGCACCGTGCCTTGCATGACTTTCGTCGCGATGACACCTGTACGCCAGGGGCGATCTGCGCCACGGTCATCCATCAACTCACCCATGACGTTCGCCAGCGCAGCCAGGCCGCTCATATCGGCCGGTTCCGGTGCGGTTGGCACCAGCAGCCGATCAGCCGCCATCATCGCATTCAGCGTCAGGTGGTCGAAGTGCGGCGGGCAGTCAATCAGGACGTACGGCACATCGAGCGTCTTCACATACGCATCCATGAAGCGCAGGGCGCGACTGCCACGGAAGCGACTCAGGTGAACCGGCACGTTCTGCAACTGCTGGCCGGCCGGCAGCACCGAGATCCCAAAGCGACCTTTCACCAATGCAGGGGCCGGTGCGCCTGGATACTCATACACGCCGAGCGGTGACAGATCGTCGGCGCCGAGCACGGCGCCCAGGCGCCGGCTCAACGTGGCTTGCGGGTCGCTGTCGATCACGGCGACATCGGGCGCCAGCAACTTGGCGATCTGATACACGGTTTCGGTTTTGCCGGTCCCACCCTTCCCATTCACAACAGCGATTACTACCTTCTTCACATTCGCCTCCTTTCAGAAGACCAACTCGCCGTCACGGACGGCATAATATCCAACGGCGCTCCGCTCCTGGTACAGGCCGAGCACGCTGGCAACACAGCCGGCCTTCTCCAGTGCGTCAAGCGCATCACGAACATCGTGCTCAGTCAAACCAAGCGCCTTGAACACCTGTTGACGAGTCAGCGGACAGTCGGCAGCGGCCAGCATGCTGTACACGGCACGCGGCAGGTCGGGCCAGTCGGCCGGCGCCTCGTCGAGCAGCAAATCACCCTCAAACGTCATCAGCGAGAACTCAACAGTGTCAGGATCGGACTGCCGTATCTTGCGGTCAAGCTCAAGCAGCTCAGGCAAAATGCGGTCACGGTAATACGCAAGGCACGCTTCGACATACTCGTGCTTGGTCATCCAGTGCGGGGACGCTATGATCGCCGGCCTGCGGCGACGCCGTACAATCTTACCCATGCGATTCGCTTCCTTTCAAGCTACTCTGCATCTTTGAACTGCGGCAGGACCGGCCGCACGTCGGGCAGGTCAACCGCAAACGGCCAATACACTTCAATCGGGCGGCTGCTCTTGCATTCGCAAACCATCATGTCACCGGCGCGTCGCATCTTCTTGCCACACGACACACAAGTGCGCTTCATCAGGCATGCGGGCGGCTGGCGGTCGCCTTCCCAGGCAAACGCATAGCGGCCGTCACGCATGCGACTGAGCAGCCAGCGCAAGTCAGCCTTCTCGTCGCCCCACAGCGTCGGGTGCGTCTGTGCGATCATCACCGTCAGCAAGCGTTTGTTCGCCGGAGCGTCGGCCAGACTATGCCGGTGGCTCAGCAACTCTTGCATTCGAGCATGCACCCAGGGATTGCCCCAGTTCGCAGCTTGCAACTCATCGATCACAAGCGCCTGGGCAGCAGCGTAGATCGACGTGCGTCCCATGCCTTCATCTTCAACGCCAAACGTGCCGTGGTTGAAGAACGACTCTTCAATCGTCGCGGCCGTGACGTAGCGTGCGCGAACACCGACAGCGCACAGCTCAGTGACAAGCACCCGAGCAAACAACGTCTTGGCACTGCCTGGCGTGCCGTAGATCGTGGCGAACGCTACGCCGTTGCTGACCATCTTGCGACCAGCATAAAGCAACGCATCGACGACGCCGTCATGGTCGTACGGCAGAATCTTCATGTCGGCGAAGCGGCGCTGTTCGTGCTTGGTAAGGCCGCTGGCAATCAACGGCGAGTTGCAGGCCGGACACGGCACGACGCGGCTGCTTTCAAATGACTCATAGACATAGCGTGCGCCGCCGCACGTCGGGCAATCAACCGAAGATTCTCCCGGCTTCTGCGGCATCGAGATTTGCCGCTGCGCCGCTATCCGCATCAATTTGTCGACGGTCGTTTGCGTTTCGTTTACGTCCACCATCGGGTATCCCTTCAACGTACCACTGCATCAAACCTTGCACATTGCCGAGCTTGTACGAGCGCAACAACCACGCTTCAATCACTTTGCGCCATAGGTCCAGGTCGGTCACGACTTCATTGATCTTCGCCATCGTGAACTTCGACAGCGGCGCATCCGAGAACGCTCCATACTCAAAAATCACTTCGGTGGCATTGGCGCCGGCGCCTGCCTTAACCTTGCCATTCGCCCCGAACTTTCGCGGGTCAGCATAAGCGACCTTCTCGCCAACGGGCTTCATCAATGGCGCTGGCGGCTGGTTCCGTTCGGCCGAGCGGTTGCGGTGGTCGATGTCATCCATTGGCACAACGACCGTTTTGTCACCAACCTGCACCTTTGCTGTCGCAACTCTTCCCGCATTACCAGGAACGAGCAGCGGCCGGCCGCTGGCATCACAGGTGTCCTCAACCGGCTGGCCGTCCACTGTCTGCCAGTTGTACGTGACGATGCGCCCTTTCGTCACCGTGTAGCGAATGTGGTCTCGCCATCCATCAGGCGCAGGATACTTGGACGGCGGCGCATACTGCATGCGCTGGTAGCCGTGCCAATTCACGATCTGGACGTACTGAGCGCCGTCGACGTCGTAGCGCAGGATCATGCCAAGCGCCTGCATTTCATCCAGCCACGCGTCGACCTGGCTGAGCGTGACGTCATCATACGGCATGCACGTACTTCGCAGGTAGGCGGGCTGGCCGGGCAAGCGGCCTTGCTTATCAGCTCCGCACAGCAATCCGACAAACAACAGGCGCCCCAACGGGTCGAGGCTGGCGACGCTTTGCGAGTGAACAAACTTCGGATCAATGAGCGGCATGGTCGGGCCTCTTTTCTGCCAGGATGCGCTCAAACTCGCAATCGGTAAACAACCACCCACCGTTGACGTACACACCAAAGCCATGACGACTATTCGCTTCTGCTGCGACGTATCGGGCGCGTCGCTCACTCACCTGCATGCTTTCAGCCAAGTCGCGGACGGTTCGCTTCGGCGTGTTGCGGTCAAGCAGCGACGACAGGACATCGTGCGGGTTGTCACCAGCATTCAATCGGTCTATCGCATCTTGAATGGTCACAATCACACCTTTCTCCTTCCCTGGTCGGCATACCACAAGCGGCATACCGCTTCCGGAAGTATACGCTCATCTGCATCGCTTGTCAACCGCATCGCGCAAGTTCGTTCGGTGCGTTCGTTCGGTGCGTTCGTCCAGAGGTAGGACACACCCACGAACGCACCGAACGAACCTTCCCTACGACGGAGCGTGCGCGAGATCCAACAGCTTGCGGCTGGCATGCTGCGTCAACTCTTCCAGGTCAACGACAGCATCGTGCAGCGACTTGTACGGCACACTGACGTACTCGCCGCTGGCGTTGTCGGTCAGGCGCAGCTTCCACACATTGCGTCCAACCCCGCCATCGGCCTCAAGCACTTCCATGCTCAGGTTCTGCCATGCGATCGCCATCGCAGCCGGATAGTGCTGGCCGTCAGGCGCCACGACGATCAGCCCCCAACTGCTACCCGAGACAAGCGCGGCGCACTCATCGACTTCATCGGGCCGCACCATTGCGTCAGCAATGTTCACCGCCAACATCAATCCATACTTCATCGCATTCTCCTGTGCTGGTGAGCGTAGCGCGCATATCGAACAATCACGCCGACGTCACCATCAGCCAGGCCGAAGAGGACGGCAGCGCACAACGCAACGACAAGCCAGCGGCAGCGCAAAATTCGCAAACGTTTGCGGATTTGCTCAGGCTGGCGATCGAGCACATCTTGACGCATCAATAGAACAGGTGTACTATGCTCTCGAAACGCGGACATCACCAGACTCCTTCGTGTGGGTCAACTTCTCCTTCGTGTGGCACGTCGGCCGGCCGATCACCGGCCGACGTGCGCGTCTACCACTACGCCTTTTCTTCATTCACCTTCCAATTGACGTTGCCGACCAGCCGGCCAAAGGTGAGGTTGCCGACAATCTCAACACCGTCGCCGTTCTTCGTCAACGCGCAACGCTCAACCTGGTCGAACGACTGCATCACGCCGACAATGTACACGCGCTGATTGTCTGCCGTCACAGCCACGGCCGAGGCGCCAGGGTTCTCCTTCAACACCCGTATCGCATGACTCACTGTCTTGCACACCTTCATGTCATCCTCCGATTCTTACCATCCACTAATCGACAAACGCTTGACGTCACCTGGCTAACGTGCTATTCTGGATGTGCCACACTTAAAGATTCGCTTCCTTTCAAGCATGGCAACAGGACACGGCCGCCCGGCCGTGTCCTGCCATTTCTACGCCCAAAGCACATCGCCGTCTTCTTCATACTGAACAGGCTTGCGCAGCTCCATCGGCTCCCCAACACCACGACGATGCTGACGGTCTGCGATCTGGTCGTCGACCTGCTGCAAGGCTTCGGCAAAGCGCCGGCTCGCATCCTGGCCGGCAATCGGCTCCAACATGAACGCATCCATCAACGCAGCCTTCTTGGCGCGCTGGCGGGCGACATCGCTAACCGTGCGACTCTTCCACACCGGATCAGGCAACCAGTCGTCAGTCGGCCGGCCATCCTCGTCAGTCGCATGCCGTGCATGCTTGCGCCACACACCGTAACACCACGGCGGGTCAAACTCCATGCCAACCGCACGCGCCAGCGACACATGATCGCTACGAACAACACGCGCCGCCCACCCGCAATCGTCCGGCGTGTACTCGGCGCCGACATACTTCTTGACTTCGTCCGGCTCCAGCTCCACCTCCTGCACCAAAAACGAAAAGCCCATCGCATGCGCCAGCCGGTTCGCCGAGGCGACCCAGGCACGGACACCAGCATCAGCCACCCATCGGCCACCATCCTGGTACACATGCACATCGACACCAGGCACAAAGCCATAGGCAATGCACATCGTCGCGGCTTTCTTCGCAACGCGCATCACCTCTTCCGTGCGCTCAGACTCAGGCACATCGTACAGGTCCAGAATACGCCACGCCAGTGACGTCACCTGCGTGTTCGTGCCGAGCCGAGGCACATCCACATCTTCGGTTGGCGGCTTGACGATCTTCGGCCGGTGCTGCGCCTGCTGCGGCTGGTCCCGCCGAGCACGCGACGCAATCGGCTTGCTGCCACGCGGTCCTACTGTCTTCATTTTCGCTTCCTTTCATACGCGCCGGCTGTCTCAAGTTGTGGCCAGCCTTCCTCAACAAACTCAGGCGACAGCACCGGCCTCAACTGCATCCCGATCTGCCCCGGCTTCACCTTCGGCATCAGCCACCTCCTTCGGCAACACAAGCCGTTCGTACTCGACGTTGAACTTCACGCTCTTGCCGATCCACTGAATCTTGGCCGTCTTCTGATGCTTCCGCAACACCCTCGCCGGATGGTCCAGGTACGTCACCTCCATGCCAACCGTGACGCGGTCCTTGTTCGACGCCGGATCGACACCATTCTCAGCGGCCAGCGCCTCGTACACGCCAGACAGGTACTCTTCACGCAATTCGAGCACGTCGACGACCACCTGATAGTCTTCGCGCTCATACGGAGTCTTCGCATCCTCCAGGTTCTTGAGCGCCTTCCGCAAGTCCTTCTGCACGCCGAGCCAGCGACGGTACACGGCGCCAACCGTGTTGCGCTTCTTGTTCGCCAGGATCACGGACGCAGCCCGATCCTCCCAATACTTCGATCGACGGCTCTCCTTCACCGTCTTGTCCATCGCAGCATGCGCCTTCGCCAACGTCGCCCGATGACGCTTTTCACTGTGGTGCCCAACCAGGATCGGCTGGCCCATCGGAATGCCATCCGTCAGATCATGCGAACGCTGGTACGCCTGGGCAGACCGCCGGCCGGCATTCGTCGCATACGTGCCAAAGCGTTCGGCGCGTGCATCGGGGTCATCGTAGCAGGCGCCGATCTCCACCTTAATGCCCCAGTGCTGCAACAACTCGACACGGCTGCGCGACCAGGCGCCTTTGAACAACCGCTGACGCGGCGCCCACTGCATGCTCAAGTCATCCTTGAACGCCATCCAGTGCTCTTTCGGCGCCTTGCCGAGCACAGACACCCGCAACTGATTGTCGTGCAGGTCGTACGTTGCCTCGAAGTCTGTCGGGTCCAGCTCTTCCTCGAACACCGGCGCAACCATCAGCCAGTACATCGTCGCCGACCACTCCAGGCCGTTCTCCTTCTTGTACGCACCTTCGGCTTTTAGGTACGCCTGATACGTGTTGCCGGCCGTCGTCACAACTTCCACTTCGCGATCGTTCGCGACGTCATACATCTTCACCGTATACTGCTTCTGCTCACCCATCTTCTACTTCCTTTCAAGCTAGAATAGACTCATCTGCGGACTACCTGCCCGCTCTACGTCCAACTGCACAGCAAGCTCCAACTGGCGCTTGTCTGCGCCGCGGCGCCACACTTCAACTTCGTCCCGGTACACATCCTCCAGCGTTTCGTCACGCCGAGCAATGCAGTACCAGGACAACACAGCCAGCATCATTGCGGTCACTTGCGCGATGTCTTCTGGATCGTCGTAGCAGTCGCTGCGGTCGACCTGGGACGCATACACCAGATCGACCTCCCTCATTCGCTTATACGCACAGTCGAACCAGTAGTCACGCATCTCCCACATGCCTTTCTGCGCCTCCATCGCCACCTCAGTGACGATCTGGTCATCCGGCATAGGCTTTATGCCGTGGCGCCGCCTGACGGCCTGATACGCCGCCAACAGCATGTCTTCCCGGTCAATGCAGAACCGCATCATCAGCCTCCTTTCAAGCCGGCACTGCATCAACAATGACTTCGTTCTTCTTGCGGCGGGCCGGCCGTTCTGCCTCCTGCTTGCTCAGCCGACCACTCTTCAACAACATGCCTGCCAACTCAGACAACGGCACAACGCCGCTGTGCGCCACATCGTCAACATACACGGTGACGTGCATGCCAACGGCCTGCGCCATCGAAGCCGCTGGCGCTCCATCCAGGTCTGCCGCATAGCGTACTTGCACGTTCACCTTCGGCGCCGACGACACCGCAGCACCCGTATCGAGCAACTGCCCCAACTGCTTGCTGACTGCCGTGCGGACGACCTCGCGGGCGTGCTTCACATCCTTTGGCGTCAACTTGCCTTCGGCTTCGTACACGGCCACCAGACGCTTCTGGATGCCAACCGGCTGGCGGGCAATCTTCTCGGCCAGCGTGGTCGACACGGCGCCAGACAGGAACGCTTGCAACAGTTCAGGATGCAACGCATTCAGGCGCAGCCGCGCCCGCACCGTGCCAATCGACACGCCAACGGCCGCAGCAATCATCGCCTCGCTGACCATTTCGTTGCTCTGCAGCAAGCGCATGATCGCAAGATAGTCGCTGGCCGGATTACGACGCCGCAGCTCGTTCTCCACGATCGTCATAATCTCGATCGGCGCACCATACTCGAACACCCTGACATCGATCTGCGTCAACTCAGCCTGCCGAGCGGCCTTGATGCGCCGCCGACCAAACGCAACCCGATAGCAGTCATGCTCACCGTCAATCATCACGCCTGGCGGTTGGAGGATGCCGAGCACCTTGATGCTCTCCACCAACGACGCATCAGGCGGATCACTTGGCATGTCTTCATCTGGCGGCAGGTCAGCCAACCGCACGCGACGCATTTCCCAGCGCGGCGGCTTCTTCGGCAACAACTCAACCTGTTCGCTCATCTTCGCTTCCTTTCGGGAACAACCACATGACATCATCCAGATCGTCAGGGTCGCCTGCCACCGGATCGAACTCGCCGAGCAGGTCATCATACGCCAGCATGTACTCTCGCAGCAGGTCCATGCTACGCGTCGACAATCGTGGCGTGCAGGCCGGTCTTCGCCACCTTCTGCCACTTCTCCGTGTTGCCTTCGCCCTTCACCAGCGCCAGACGCGAGATCGGGAACATCGCAAAGATTCCACGGCCATACTCAGGCTTCACCTTCGGCGCAGCGCCTGGCTCATAGCTGAACGACGGCATCGAGCGCCGGCCGTCTTCACCGCGCTTGCTGACGTCATGCCAGTACAGCGCACCGCACATCTTGCCTTCATCCAGATGCTGATGACCGTGCGGGCAGGCACGCCGTTCGGACTCAGGCAGCGAAGCGATCACTTCGGCCGCATTCGCCACTATCGCCCGATCATGCACAAGAATGTGCATACTGCCTTCCGTCAGCAGACTGTAGTCGATGCCCTCGCAGCGACGTGACATACCATACCGGCGCGCCTCTTCAATGAAGTCGGCGACGTTCGGATAGCTGTCGGCGCCGACATGGTCAATGACGTGCCACTTGCCATTCAACTCAATCAGGCTGACGCCAATCGCCGGCAACACAAAGTCTTCCGGCAGCGGCACGCCCTCCACAACGAACTCTTCGACCTTCCGGCCAAGCGGCGACGTACCACATTCGCTGTACACGCCGTTCTCCTTGCGGACTCCGCAGCCGCGGACAACATCGTCTTCGTCATCCGCATAGCTGACCAAACTCGGATCGTACAGGATCATCTTCTGCTTCCTTTCAGCAGGCCGGCCGACTTGCGCCGGCCGGCCAACCCTTCGCTACACTCCCACCCACCGGCGCATGCCATACCCGCTGCGCGACGCAATCGCCGCCATATCAAAGTTCTCGGCCTCGGCCTGCGCTAGCGGCATCCGCTGGCGCCGGATCTCTTCATCCGGCTCGTCCAGGCTGATCAGCTTGTACTCCACCAGCTCGCCGTCGTCGCTGTCATCATCTTCGACAACCAGCTCGCTGACGTACGGCATCAGGTCATCAATGTGACGGCGCAACTCTTCCAGTACACTGGCAACAGCCAGGTTCGCTTCGGCGAGCGTGGCGTCGTCCGAATACTCATAGCTGCTGAGCGTATCTTGGCACAACTCATGCAGCGCCAGATACTCGGCGCTGCCGACATCATCAGGGTCAGCGAAGTGCGCTTCGTTCAGTTGCATGGGCTTCCTCCCTCTCCGGATTCTGCTGCACCTGGCAGCGACAGAACACATACGAGCGAACAAACTTCGTTTCAGGCGGGTCGCCTTCATTCTTGGCAGGCTTCGTCACGCCGACCATCAAGGCGGTCCCATGCTCACCGCGCTTGACCAGATAACCAAGCGCATTCCAGCGGCGCAGCGTGAACCAATCTTCATACGGTTCACAAGCGCATCCACGTTCGGCAGCGGCCTCGGCCAACGTCACCGCATTGCCGACACTGTACTTCTCAAACTTCTGTGCTTCCTCGGCGGTCATCGCCGGCCGACGCTGGCGGTGTCCAGCCTTCGGCTTCTTCTTAGTCCGTGCCATGATTCGCTTCCTTTCACTCAATAGGAACACTTAGGACGTCAATCAGGTCGCTCCTGGGGTCCAGGTAGGTCGACCACGCAAAAAGCAGGCTGGCGGCACCATGAGTCGCCAGCCTGCTTCTTCCTGCTACTGGTGCTCATCGCCGGCCCGACAAGCGTCACACAGCACATCCGGGTCGCCGTCGCCGTGGTCGATCGGTGCGCTGCATCGCACGCAGACGTCACCATCGTCCGGCTCAGGCGGGCCAGGCGGCTCAGCTTGCTGGCATGCGTCACACAACAGAACGTGCGGCGCATTCGGCGCAAACCACTTGCCGCAACCGGCACAGGCAATACGGCGCAACGCTAAGCGGCATGACGTGCGACGCCTCCATCGTCTTCATAGTACCAACCGTGGCCGTCGACCACGATCTTCTGGCTGCGGCGCCAGCGGCTGTCAAAGGTCGTGCGCCATGTGCGCGCCCACAAGCCGGCCTCACCGTTCCAGGTGCTATCCTTCACATACTTCGCCTGCAACTTGGGCGGCAGGCCGTCGAGCACAATGCGCTGCGCTTCGCCAAAGTCGACAACCTGGATCACATGCGCGTCGAGCGCATAGTTCTCACCGACATAGCCCCGATTCCACTTGTCGCGTTCGGGATACACGGCGGCGACAAACGTACCCCACAGGCCATCAGCGCCTTCGTACTTCTCCAGCATCGGCTGCGGGTCGCCGGGATTCCAGTCGGCATACAACGGCCGCGTCGCATTCATCACGACGCACTTCGGATCAGCCAGGCGCGGCGCAAGCCATTCACGCAGCGGCCGGCTCATCCTGTCTACCTCGTCCGACACAATCAGCCACACCTCAAACTCGAACTTGTGATCACCCTTCGGCATCTTCTTCCTCCTTCGCCGAATCATCATAGACGAACGTCTCAAAGCCGCGACGACGACCGACCTGGCGCCGCCACGCCTTCGTACATTCGACCAGCGCCCACAGCGCCAGAACGAACAACCACAACACAGTCACTTCTTTGCTCATCTACTCGCTTCCTTTCTCGGGACGAATGGATGTCCCGTAACCAGTTTACCACCGAAAAGCATGGTTGTATGTAAGTTGGCTTACGTAGAACGCATGAAGCCAGCAGCGCGGCGGCTGCGCGTGAGAATGACTTTCAGCGCCACATAGACGAAGTACCACGCCACACACCCGCCATAGCGGTGCGGACGCTCACAGGCCGGGCAGGTCACGACGTCACCGCCTTGCGCGCCTTCGCCAACGCCAGGTCTCTCCGCAACTCGGCCAGCACTTTTTTGCGCTCGGCGCCGGCCAGCGCCTCAGCACCCTCCACCGCCAGCCTTGCCTGAGCGTTCACAATGCGCTGGCCGATCTGAATCACAGCATCCAGATCGGCGATGATCTTCTCGGCCCGTTCGTCGGCCTGGGCGCTTACCTGCTCCCAAGCACCGGCTGCGGCAAAGTCAACGGCGTCGTAGTCAATCAGCGGCTCCTGGTGCAGAACGATCTGAATGCGGCTTTTGCCGATTGCATCGTTGTACTGGTCACTGCCAATCGCCAGCAGCAGGAACGACCGAGCGTCGAGCGCAGCCAGCGGATGACAGTCACAGCCGATCATCTGCCCGCCGCAGCGCGGGCAACGCTCCAAGTCACAACCAGGGTGATGGTGCATGCCAGGACCGACATTGCAGTCGTAGCACACACCGTCATCGTCATGCCGCAGCGTCATGCACACGACGCCATCTTCGTACACGGCATACATATTTGCCGTGCAGTTACTGCCTGGCTTCATTTCATTCCGACAGTGCTTGCAGTCAGCAAACGTCATCTTACTCTTCTTCGCCATCGTTCGCTTCCTTTCAAAGCTCATTCAGCGCCGGACTTCTACCGGCAGACGGTCGGGGCGACTTGCGCCGCCCCATTCAAACAGTCAGTTACGATACTCCCAAACCACCTCGGCCAGAAGCTGAGCGACTGCGTCGTCAGGCAACACCGGCACCGGAATCTCCTGGTACGTTCCATCGGCGTTTTCGATGTAGACCCAGTCGGCTCCGACATATGCAACCGACGAGCGAGGACCGAGCCAGCGGGCGTTACCTTCGGCGTCAGGCAACCACCAAACTGCATAGTCAATGGCGACGGTGTCCTTCGACCGCCGGACAACGTACGTCATGCGGCACGGCTCCAACTTGCCGTTTGAAAACTCAAGCTGTCCCATGCCAAACGGATCCATTGCGGCGATCGAATCGGCGAAGTCATTGGCCGACTCCCGAATCGCCGCCAGCGCCGTCGCCTTGTCGTCCGCACGCTTGGCGGCCAACTCATCAGCGCGACGGCGCTGGCGGCCAGTCTCCATCGCAATCTGGCGGGCATCGGCCAGCTCGACGAAGCGATAATACTTCTTCGCATCCTCCAACTCAACCCAGTCCGACCGATCGCCAGGCGCCTCAACCTGGTCGCCAGTCACGCGCTCCGTGCCGTCGACCGTGTCGTACAGGTAGCGCAGCGGCACAACTGCGATTTTCGTCTTCCAAACCTTCATCACCTTGCCGGCCTTCTGCAGCCGGCCATCATTCCAAGCAACATAGCTGTTCAATTGCTTAGTCATCGTTCGCTTCCTTTCTGGCTTTCGCCATCCGTGCAACCTGAGCAATGTAACGTTCATCTTTGGGTTCGGCCAGTTTTGCCTTAGCGTTCATCCTTTTCTGGTACTTCTCTTTGCTACTGATCGAGATGTCATCTCCCGACCAGTCTGACGCCTGCCAACTGTAGGTTTTCTGGAATTCCTCCCGCTTATTCTCCTTTTCTTCTTCCTCTATCTGTTCCCTCAACCAGGTGATTTGAGTGTAGTAGTCATGTACTGCCTGGTAGAGTTCGGCGCCCCATGTGTCTTTCAGGATGTCGAGATAATGGAACCGCTTGGCCTTGTCCTGATAGGTCATCGCTTGCTCCATCGTGAGCCCAGGCCCGAAGGCCTTGGCTTTGATTTGTGATAGTGGGGTAGAGTTTGAAGGCATAATTGGTCCTTTGTTGGTAGAGTTGTTGTGTCATACCTAAACTATAGTACAGGTACCTATACGAAATATGTAAGATGACTTACTAAAGAACGTGAGTTTATCTTAAAGATTTTCCGCCGTACCATGCGCTCACGTACACGCACGTACACGCGTGCATGCGGATCAAATAAGGTACTCCGCAGCCTGGCCGTGAGGAGGTCGCAGCCGAGCACGGCAACCGCTTGAGCGGTGGCCCAAGCGTCTTTCGGATAGTGGGCGCATCAGCGCCGAGCAAAAAGACGCCGCTTAGAGCGACGATAA
>Ga0209477_1001144_pt1 | contig 16168 bp, 16 predicted proteins | sample KloWWTupernatant_FD_187180 | JGI IMG/M metagenome (GOLD analysis project Ga0209477, IMG submission 187180) | Active sludge microbial communities from Klosterneuburg, Austria, studying microevolution and ecology of nitrifiers - Klosterneuburg... | ecosystem: Engineered > WWTP > Aerobic digester >... | reverse complement strand
AAAAAATTATATTTCATTGTTATGATTTTAAAATTTACGGACACCAGAATAATTTTCATTCTGTATCAGTATAATCCAAAGAGCACTTGAGTCTGCGGGAGCAAATATTTTTTGGTTACATTACCAAATTCACAATTTCAGGAATAAGGATAAAATTTTTCATAATTAACTATTAACTATCAAAATTTATACATTTAATTGTATTGGCATTATTTCCAATGAAATATCCTGTTCAGAAACTTTCAGCATTTTCTCATCAAGTATAACATCTTTACCTTCGATGATGCTTTCGCAGATCGCATCTATGATAAGATCTTTACCGGGTAAAAGGTGATCAAGTTTTTTGTAATCCAGATTTCCGAAATGTCCTTCACTTTTAACTATAATACCAAGAGGTACCTGCCGTTGTACGAAATATGAATATGCATATTTTCTGGCTATCTCAATTTTATCGGGATTGAGCGGTTCAATGTCCTGTATAGTTTCAATGCATTTGAAATATTCCTCACGGGTCTTAGTATCAATGGAAAACCCCTTCCCCGTAAAATGTGCTTCGCCGGCTGAGATTACCGGCTTTCCAAAAAGAGGGAGCTCTGAACCCATAGTTCCAAATAATGTGATCCCTATATCAAGTAATTTATATAAACCTAATGAATTGATCTCAGAATCTGACCATAAGATCCGCACATGAGATGGGATGTCGGGATATCTCTCTTTTAAAAAATCATCATTTGTATAAAGACTTCCGGAAGCTTTTTCACCCGGATGCACTCTGATGATCCAGTTTACTTTATCATTTTTAAAAATTGCTTCGAGTGTTTGAGACAGCCACTGATTGGCATTGTCAAATACCATCTTCGAAAGATCAAATGTGAGATCCCAGTTTACATGACAAAAAAGACAAACAATTTTCTTCCCTTTTTCAAAACCAAGTTTCTCTCTGAGCTGATCTTCAGTTTCAGGAAGTGTTACATTCAGAAAATCTTTTCCTTTTCCTTTATTGAACCTGTGAAATATATATGAATCAAGAAATTCATTTTCTTTTTCAGTCAAAGAAACGGCTGCTCTTTTTTTCCATTCAGGTTCTGTAATTCCTCTGAATTCAAGCTTGTTTCTGTCTTTAGGAATTGTAAAATAATGAAGAAAATCCTTGAATCCGCTCGACCAGCAAAGTGTCTTTATACCTCGGATGTAAGCAAGCAGGACAGGCGGGGAATAATCCACATACACACCGTGTGAGCTGTAAAGACTTACAGGTTTGAATTTATTTATTACTTCATTTGCAATAAAAGTATTTACCAGACCAGCAAAAAAATATTTTCTGTAAATGATCTCATCTTCTTTTTTAAGATCCTTAAGCTCAATCACATATCCTTTCATATATCTTATCACAGAGCTCCAGGCTAAAGAGCCGACACTTAATTCAAGAAATTTATAAGCAAAAATTTCTTCAATCTTTATTGTGTTTGAAAGGTTAAGAAATTCATCCTTTTTTTCGGTGGAAATATAATCACCTGCATGAGAATACTCCGCTGAATATTCCCGTGAATAATATTCCATAGCTTTTGTACAGGTCACACATTTCTTGTCCCAGTCTTCGACCTTTTCATTTTTCTCAAGTCCCCGCTGAATACAGGCTTCGGGAGTTCCGTCACAAATAATGAAATGAGTTTTATATCCTCGGAGATTCAGAGCTGCTGCAAACATCGCATTCTTTTTTAAAAGGTCTGCAAATCCGCCCATGTCCCAGACAATAATGACCGGGGAGTCTTCTGTTACTTTGGAATGTTTTTTTAGAAATTTATACAGCCTGTATTTTAAAACATTTCTTCTCGTATTGTAATCTTTAAATTTTTGGTATACTTTTTTCAAACAGGCCTGAAAATTATTTTAAATTTTTATCCAAAATATTTAATTAGATTTTAATTACAAATCTAATTACTTATATAATTTTAATTATCAATTGAAATTAATATTATGCAGACAAATGATAATGTTGTGAGTAAATTAATAAATCTGTTAAACAATATCATCATAATTACCAACCTTTCATAATGACTGAAATTGTTGAGGTTGCCTCTAAGGCTCTAAGACTCAAAGTTAAAATTAATTTAATACTTAACTCCTGTGATCCTTCGAGGTAAACTTAATAGTTTTGTTTTAGTACAGTCTGTTGTGTCAGAGGTTTTTTAAAAAAAAAATAATTTATTCCTTAACTTCATAATTTTATAAAATCTATTTCAACTATCAACTATCAACTATCAACTATCAACTATCAACTATTAACTATTAACTATCAACTATTAACTATTAACTATTAACTATTAACTATTAACTATTAACTATTAACTATTAACTATTGAAAGCAATGATACTCTCAGCCGGTTACGGCATCCGGTTATTACCTTATACAGACAAACTTCCCAAAGCACTTATTGAATACAAAGGAAAACCAATGATCGAATATCAGATCGAAAGACTGAAGAAGATTGGTATTACGGAAATTGTAATTAATGCACATCATTTTTTTGATAAAATAAAAGAACATTTCAGTAAAAATGATTTTGGAATAAAGATCACTGTCATTACCGAAAGAAATATACTTGGCACGGGGGGAGGTATTATCAATGCAGGGAAAATTCTGAAAGGTGAAGATTATTTCATGGTAACGAATGTTGACTTAGATACTGACATGGATCTTGAAAGAATGGTGCTTTATAATTTATCGACAGAACCATTTGCAACCATAGCTGTGCAGAAAAGATATACAGGCAGGTATCTGGAATTTAACAACGACAGGGAAATGCTTTTAAAGGGCAGGGGAAATAATAAATCGCATAAATTTAATTTGTTTGCTTTTAACGGGATACATATTATCTCAGGCAGAATTTTCAGTGAAGTCATAAATGCAGATTCAACGGATATAATTGAAATTTATCTCAGAGCTGTCAACAGAGGTGAAGTGGTCAGAGGCTATGATGTGGGTGATTGTAAATTTAAAGATCTGGGTAAAAAGGAAAATCTTTTTTCAGACTGATCATTTTACAGATTCGATCCTTTTGATCTCAGGAATTTTTTTCAGCAGAACTCTCTCAATACCGGCTCTCAGTGTCATCGGGCTGAGCGGACAATCTTTGCAGGAACCTAATAATCTGACTTCAACGATACCGCCTTCACGTATCCCTGCCAACTCTACATCACCTCCGTCTTTTTGTAAATAAGGTCTGATCTTAGATAATACTTCTTCGATATTTTTTTCTGTTAGCCCGCTCAATATATTAAATCCATTCAGATAATTCTTATTCCACCTTTTTCATATTCTCTTCGATTGTCTTTGCATAGTCAAGTTTCCATACACCGCTCTCCTTTACAGAAAAATATTCTGAAGTTGTACTATCTTTTGACTTAATTATAATCACAGCATTGTCACCATCTTTTTTTTCATCTATCACTTCAAAGTCCATTCCGATAAGTCCGAGTGAACTCACATTTGAAACACTTTTTTCGAAATATTCTTTACCGCTCTGATTTCTGTTTTTGGCTATGTCATCATACATCTTCTGAGAATTGGATGAAAGAAAATTCCATGCCTTTCCCGGATTCTGTTCTTTTAATGCTGCTACAAAATCTTTTAAAGAATTTGCAGGTGAGTCAGATCCGCCGGTACTTCCGCAGCCACTAACGATTAACAGTAAAATTATTACGACTGAATAAATATATTTTCTCATTTCATTTTTTTTAATGTAAAAATTTTTATCAGATCTCAATTACAACATCTGAACTTTCTTCACGTTCAGCGTTGATCATATTGATCTCATTTATTAATTCATCACTTATTTTATTGAAACCTTCAGATTCAGTTAATTCAGGATTATTTAAGACAAAAGGCTTTCCGTCATCACCGCTGATCCTGATCTGAGTGTTTATAGGTATTTCGCCAAGAAGTTTCGTATTGAATTCTTCCGACATTTTTTTCCCTCCTTCTTTGCCAAAAATATATTCCTTTGTTCCGTCCGTCTTCAGATAAAAACTCATATTCTCGATGATACCGAGTGTAGGTACTTTGACCTTTTCAAACATATGATATCCTTTTCTCGCGTCTGCCAGCGAAATCTCCTGTGGTGTGGAAACGATCACTGCTCCCGTAAGCGGCACTGTCTGGCTCAGAGTAAGCTGAATGTCGCCTGTACCCGGAGGCATATCAAAAAACAAGATATCAAGTTCACCCCAGACCACATCACTCATGAACTGTTTAAGTGCGCTTGAAGCCATCGGTCCGCGCCAAACTACAGCGGAATTTGTATCCATAAGGAATCCGATTGACATAATTTTGACACCGTATTTTTCTATCGGTACGAGTTTGTTTTTTCCGTTGACCACCTGAACTTTTGGTTTTTCATTTATTCCAAACATAAGCGGAATAGAAGGTCCATAAATATCCGCATCTATCAATCCGATCTTTAGTCCTTTCTGAGCCATTGATACAGCAAGGTTCGCGGCTACTGTCGACTTTCCCACTCCACCTTTTCCCGATGATACAGCAACTGTATTTTTTACTCCCGGAAATATTTCGGATTTTTTCGGATTTATATGTTCGGTGATACCAACAGTAAATTTAATATCCTCAATTTCTATATCAGATGAATTTACTTTAAAAGAATTTCTGATCTCCTGAGCAGTCGTCTCATTATTACTGCTGCTGCTTCCGATCTCAAGTGACAACTTTTTTCCGTTAAGCGATATCTTCTTTATAAATCCAAGCGATACAATATCTTTCTTTAATAAAGGATCCTTTACATTAGAAAGAATTTCTAAAATCTTTTCTTCGGTCATTTTCTAGTTTATTTGAGAGGGTTTCAAGTTACTAATAATAATTTTCTACTGAAATGAAAATATGAAATTTATTTTTACATACATAACATAAAATAAAATTGCTAAATTACAGATAAATTTTTTAGAAAAATTGAAATTAAATAAAAAAGCAAAGACTTCCTTATTCTTATTAATCTCCTTTGGTGTCATATGGCTGGGTGGAATTACGGTAAGATTCTTTATCGGAAATCAACTTTTAGATTATGATGAATTTAATTTCAGAGTGAGTATTCCTCCCGATGAAGAAAATCAGATTTTTAAAATGATATCCGATGCCTCAATGATGATTATGATCTCATATACTATTGTACTTGCTTGTTCAATAGTATTTATGAAATCCTGCAAGATAAATCTCAGAGAAAATACCTGGCTCCTAATGTGCGCAATGCTTTTCTTTACGTTTGTACCGGTGGAGATTTTTACGTCATATCTTGACATGAAATTTATGATGCTTTTTGACAAAAGACCTGCAAATCATGATGAGCTTTTAAAGCTGTTTGGAGAGAGGATTGGATTTTTAAGAGGCGTACCGTGGATAGCAGTGATGAGTTATTTTACTATTATATGGCTTGCTGTATTTCAACCAATGAAAAAAACTGCACTTGAGCTTGAAGAAGATGAAGTGAGATTAAAGGAAACTCATGGATATAAATATATTTTTCACGAAGAAGATGATCTTGCAGTCAGTGAGTATGAGCAATAAAGGTCAATACTTTTATGTAATTTTATAAAATTTTTTCTTTCATTGGCAAAAATAATTAAGAAAGTTCAGAAAAAACCACTTGACGAAAATAAGGAATCTGTCATCAGAGAACTAACCGAAATTCTCGAAAAAATAGGGTTTACAGTAAGGACTGAGAAAGGCACTTTCAAAGGAGGCTTTTGTATTCTTAATGAGCAGAAACTTTTTCTTTTGAATAAAAATCTTGAGCAGGACAGAAAAATTAGTATCATTGCAAAAAGCATTTCAGATTTTGAAATTGATGACATCTATATAAAGCCGGGCATTCGTGAGATTATTGAAAATGAAAAGTCAGGTGAAAATTCAGGTGAAACCGCAGATAATAAATTGTTTTAATCCTACAAAAATTTAATTAATGAAAGTAATAATTCTCGGAACAGGCACTTCGCAGGGAGTTCCTGTAATTGGCTGTAAATGTGAAACCTGCCTGTCAGATAATCCAAAAGACAATCGGCTGCGAACTTCGGCATACATAAAAATTAATGATTCAAAACTTTTAATAGATACTTCAGTGGATTTCAGAATGCAGATGCTTGGTAATAAAATTTCTGATCTTGATGCTGTTCTTTATACTCACCATCACGTTGATCATATTTTCGGATTAGATGATCTCAGACAGATCACACAAAAGCATGATAAGACAATTGATATTTACGGCAATAAAAACACACTGGATGAAATGAGAATAACTTTCCGGTATGTGTTTGACAAACAATTGATCCTTCACAATTCAGTACCTAGAGTAAAATTTCTTGTCAAGGCAAACAGGAAGTTTACTGCAGCAGGTATTGAAATTATGCCAGTGGAAGTTCATCACGGCAATATAAAAATTTTCGGATACAGGATAAATGATTTTGCTTACATTACAGACGCAAGTGCTATAGATGAAAAAGAAATGAATAAGCTTAAAGGTCTGAAAGTTCTGGTGCTGAATGCACTTCGTATCCGTCCGCATCCGACTCATTTTAATCTGCAGGAAGCTGTTGAGATTTCGAAGATGTTAAAGCCGGAAAAAACATATTTCACTCATCTAACGCATGACATTCTTCATGATAAAATAAATAAGACTTTACCAAAAGGTATTGAGCTTGCCTATGACGGACTTGAACTTGAAATGTAAAATAAACTGATAATATGAAATCAACTGTAATTAATGCTGCAAGAGAAGCAGGAAAGATACTCAAAGAAAATTTCGGAGGTGATTTTAAGATAGAAAGTAAAGATGTGATTTCAAACCTCGTCACTGAGATTGATAAACTTTCAGAAAAAAAAATTATCGAGATCATAAAAAAAGATCATCCGGGTCACTATATACTTTCTGAAGAAGCGGGAGCTTTAATACAAGATTCAGAATACAAATGGCTGATAGATCCGATCGACGGAACAGTGAATTATGCTCACGGTATTCCTATCACATGTGTTTCCATTGCACTGGAAAAAAGCGGAGAAATAATTTTAGGAGCAGTATATAATCCGATATCAGAAGAATTCTTTTTTTCTGAAAAAGGAGAAGGAGCTTTTCTCAATGATAAAAAAATTTCAGTCTCAAAAGAAATTGAACTCGGAAGATCTCTGCTTGTAACAGGATTTCCATACAACTCAGGCACATTTAAACCTAATCCTGCTGATACTTTTAAAAAATTTCTGATGAAAGATCTTCCCATCAGACGGCTTGGTTCGGCGGCAATCGATCTATGCTGGACAGCGTGCGGAAGGTTTGAAGCTTTCTGGGAATACAATCTGAATGCATGGGATGTAGCTGCAGGGTTTCTGATACTTTCAGAAGCCGGAGGACGAGTTACGAATTTTCAAGGTAATGAATTCTCTGTATATGGCAAGGAAATTCTTGCAACAAACGGATTCGTACATGAAGAAATGATGGAAGTATTAAATTCATAAATTGACATAACCAGTACCAAAAGATTTTAAAACAGTTTTTGTTTCTCTTATTGAATAATATTTCTTTCGGCAACAACCACTTCACTCCCTCTTTTTTAAGGGGGAAATACATTTATTTTATTCTGAATTGTGCTGTTAAAAATTCAGACAAATATCTCAGTAAGATTCACTGAAAATTTTCTTAACATTTTACGAATTCCGTCTCTGCAGAGTCACGTGCTTTTAGGACTCTGTGGAATACCAAAAGTTTTAAATTAATAAATTCTTTTTGATCCGGATCATTTTTTAATAATGGATTTTACCTTCTTTATTTGCCCACTCATCAAAAACTTTTTTAGCATCATCATGATCGATCTTTACGACAGGGATTTTTCTTTTGTCATGCGGTTTTGAAATTTCCTCATATATGAAGTGGTCGTCAAAATTTATTTCCGCTGCATCTTTTTTTGTATTTGCGAAATAGATCTTATCTAATCTCGCCCAGTAAATTGCAGACAGACACATCGGGCAAGGCTCACAGCTTGCGTAGATCTCACAGCCGGTGAGATTAAAAGTGTTTAGAATTTTACATGCTTCTCTGATTGCTTCTATCTCGGCATGCGCTGTCGGATCATTTTTTGAAGTTACCTTATTTGATCCTGAGGCAATTATCTTTCCATCTTTGACAATCACTGCTCCGAATGGACCGCCGCTGCCGTCATTTACATTTTCACGTGAAAGGCGTACAGCCTCTTTTATGTATTCTATTGTTTTATCCTGCATTTTTTCTAATAAAAATTTTTTCAGTTATGAACTTATAAATATGGCTGTAAAACTTCAATGTTATTTAAATTCGAAAGTGATTTTATTTTTTATTGTACCGAATATTTTATTATCGGGTTTAAAAAACTAATTATAAAATCAGATGTGGTTTAAAATAAATTTTTTAGATAATGAACAGCTAAGATTTTTTCAGTAAGATATCAGTGCTGTCCAAAATATTTAAATTTTAAATAAATAGTTTTGAAATTATTTAAAAAATACAACTTATTAAATTAAATGAAAACTATACCTCCTTTGAATTTTCTCTATTAACTGTTTTATCACCAGCGGCGATTTTTTTGGTTCTTTGGAGCTTGCCCCCTTGTGCTTCCAAAGGGAGATCGTTCAAAAAGAACAGTAGAAAATACAAATATCAAATTTTACTGATAAACGTTATGGACGGCTGTGGGTAAGATAACAGAAAGGAAATGCTTTATAAGTTTTGCATTAATATTGATTTTATTATATTTGCTCAATATTTTTTAACCCCCTAATCTCTAAAATCAGATATGCCTATTAAAAAATTTACACTTTTTGTTGTGCTAGTTTTGTTATTTGCGGAGATAAATTTTTCAAATGCTCAGGAGACAATTGACAATAAAAAATTGTCTTTGAAAAAGCTTTCCGAAAAGATCTCTGAGGCAGATGACGCAGATAAAATTTTTTTAAAACTGAATTCGGGAAAGTCAAAAGAATTTAGTTCTTCTTCATTTTCAAAGATCACCCGTTCAAACGGATTTTCACTTTCCAAAGAATTTGACAATACCACGCCGGGGAAAAATGATTTCAAATCACTTTCTGATGTATCGACAGGTTTGTCAAAAGGTAAAGTTGATATTTCAAAATATTTTCCGCCTGATTACAAACCATGGGAATCTGAAAAGCATTTCTGGTGGGGAGCCGGCGAGGGTGTATTGTTAAATATCTTCATTCCGTGGGCTATGGCAAGATACGGAAGGACATGGGATTCGACATCAGAGGAAAGATGGCCTTTCATTGGATTTCAGTCTATTTGGAATAATTTAAATAACGGATGGAATTATGACGGAGACAATTTTCTCACAAATATGTTCTCCCATCCATTCGGTGGTAATTTATTTTATAACAGCGGCAGGACGAACGGAATGAATTTCTGGGAATCATCTGCTTTCGCTCTCGGCGGAAGTTTTATCTGGGAGACATTTATGGAAACAAACCAGCCTGCTATCAATGACTGGGTAATTACAGGATTGGGAGGTACGGCATTTGGTGAAGTACTTTACAGACTTTCGACTTTAGCTACTGATAATACTGCGAGAGGAATGAAGAGGGTATGGACGGAATTTGCAGGCGGTATTTTTAATCCGGCAAGATTTCTGACAAGACTAGTGAACGGGGAAATTTCAAGAGTCTTCCCGAATCCTACATGGAGAACTCCGAAAGATCTTAATCTGAATCTCGATGCAGGTACAAGGGTACTTATCAATGATTCAACTGACATTAAAGAACTTGAAGGTATATTTGAATTAAATGTCGAATATGGTGATCCTTACAGAACTCAACATTCTACGCCATTTTCACATTTCAAATATAATGTTCAGATCGCATCTTCTTCTCCGAATCTTACAGGGATGACAGTAATGGGTAGTTTGTTTGCATTCGAATTAGACGAGAATGAAAACACTAATCATACGATGGAAACTTCTTTGAATTACAATTATTTAAACAATCCCGGATTTTTATATGGTAATGTTGCAATCACGGAACAGTTAAATTCTCAATTTAAGCTGAATGATCATGGCTGGCATGTAAGATCTAAACTTGGAGTAAGATTAATTCCAATGGGCGGAACGCCGGATGATTATTTCCTTGATTCTACAGACGGCAGGAATTATGACATGGGTCAGGGACTTGGAGCTGTTGGTAAAGTATCTCTGTTCTCAGAAGGCTGGGAAGTATTTACTGCTCAGTATACTATGGACTACTTATGGACACAGAGTGAACCTTCTTTTTCAAAACATTTTTTACAGGGCGGAGAGTTTTCATTCCAGCTGCCTGTAAAAGAATATTTTGTTATAGGATTTGCGGGCGGTTATTACAAGAGAAAAAGTTACTACCATTATCCATCAGGATTTTTCTCTTATCCTACACCTGACGTAAGTTTCCAAACACCAATGATAAGAGTTTTCTTTAAAACAAGATTAATATAAACTGCAAATAATTATATGAAAACAATTTTATTATTTTTAATTTTATCAATTTCCGGACTGACATATTCACAGCAGTCCAATACACCTAAAAAATTATCTGACATCAGTAAATTAAATACAGATAAAAAAGGTGGATACACTCAACTTAATGATCAGGTATTTGTCAGTTATTCCTATATAAGAAATCTCGGAAAATTTGGGGATATTTATGAATCCAGCAACGGTATCACTTTAAACTACGGAAAGTATTTTCCCAATAACTGGCTGGTTGTACTTCGTACAGGTTATATCAGCGAAAAGCTGAGAGAAGGTATAGACTCAGGAGGATACAGTAATTTTAATGTTTATCCTTTGCATATCGGAGGCAGATATTATGTTTACAAGAATACTATTATGCCATATTTTTCTTTTATGAATGGTCTGAATTTTATTTCGACAAGTAATTATCTCGGCGATCCAGAAATCGAAGACCAGTTTCTCTTAAGGTATGCATTTCAGGTCGGATTTGGTATTGACGTGAAATTTACAAAGAATATGGGAATGAATCTTAATATAAACTTTAATAACAGTTTCTATAAGGATGATGATATTTTTGATCAGACTAATTCCCAGATGATGACCGGATTTGAATATAACTTCGGCTTTATGTATGATTTTAAATAAGATCATACTCTATCTTATTTAAGTAATTTTTAAAAGATTTTTGCTTTCTGTTTCTCAGCGTGTTTATTATTTTAAACTCTGTAGGCAGAAAGCATTTTTTATTCAGGACACAAAGTTTATCTCAGATGAAGAAAATCAAATCTGTATAAAAGAGGGTAAGAAGTTTCAAAAATTGAATGTAATAAAACGTATGATTTTTGTAGTTTCACCGAACTGAATATGAAAAAAATTCTATACATCTGCGGTTCAAGGAATCAAACTACTATGCTCCACCAGATCTCTAAAAATCTGGAAGGATACGATCATCATTTTTCTGCATTTTATTCTGACGGTAAGGAAAAATTTTTTGCAAAATTCGGAGTACTTGATTTTTCTGTACTCGGCGGCAGATTCAGACGGCAGACTGAGCAGTATCTTCAGGAGAATGATCTGCAGATGGATTATGAAGGAAAAAAATATGACTATGACCTTGTAGTGATATGCAGTGATCTGATTGTTGCCAAAAATATTCTGAATAAAAAAGTTATAATGATACAGGAGGGAATGACCGATCCGGAAAATATCATTTATCATATGACTAAAAAGTTAGGTTCTGTAAGATATTTCGGAGGAACAGCAGTTACGGGACTTTCAGATGTTTATAAATATTTTTGTGTAGCTTCAGAAGGATACAAAGATCATTTCATAAAAAAAGGAATAAAACCTGAAAAAATATTAGTAACCGGAATTCCAAATTTTGATAACTGTGCAGCTTCTCTCAATAATGACTTTCCTCATAAAAAATATCTTCTGGCTTGCTCCTCAGATATGAGAGAGACACATAAATATGAGAACAGGAAAAAATTTATACAAAAAGCTGTAATGCTTGCCGGCGGCAGACAGATCATTTTCAAACTGCACCCAAATGAATATGTACCAAGAGCAAGCAGAGAAATAAACAAATGGGCTCCGGGTTCGTTGATTTTTTCAACAGGAAATACAAATGAAATGATTGCTAACTGTGATATACTGCTGACTAGTTATTCTACAGTTGTTTATGTCGGACTTGCTTTGGGAAAAGAAGTTCACTCGGATTTTGATCTCGAAGAGCTTAAAAGACTTCTCCCGATCCAAAACGGAAATACATCTGCCCGTAAGATCGCAAATATTTGTCAATCTGTAATTAAAGAAATTCCTCTGCCTGAAATAGAGAATTCTATTTATAAAGAATTCAACATTCCAAAAATAGCATTTGATAAATTATAATGACAAATTCTCCGAGGATAGCAATAGTAATACAGGCGAGAACAGGTTCGAGCAGGCTTCCGGAAAAGATAATGCTTCCACTCGCAGGCAAACCAATGCTTGTCCGGATGTATGAAAGAGTAGCGGCTTCAAAAACTCCAAAGGAAATTATAGTCGCAACTACAACCGATGTGGAAGATGATGTTGTAGTAGAACTTTGTGAAACAAATGGTATAAAATATTTCCGTGGTCATCCGACTGACCTTCTTGACAGACATTATAAAACAGGAATAGAATTTGGAGCTGAAGTTGTTGTTAAAATTCCTTCAGACTGTCCGCTGATTTGTCCGGATGTTATAGATAACGTTCTGAATCTGTATCTTGAAGATCCGGATCGATTTGATTTTGTAAGCAACCTGCATCCGGCTACTCACCCTGATGGTAATGATGTGGAAGTCATTCCTATGAAAATACTTGAACAGGTATTGAATGAGGCAGACAGGGATTTCGAAAGAGAGCATACCACCCCATATATCTGGGAAAGACCTGAAAGATTCAGAATTGGAAATCTTGAATGGGATACCGGTTTAGATTTTTCAATGATTCATAGATTTGTTCTGGATTATGAAGAAGATTATGAATTCATAAAAAAGATCTATGACGAGCTTTATGAAAATAAAAATGATTTTAAACTTTGTGACATTATGATGTTGCTTGACAGAAAGCCTGAACTTAAAGAGATCAATTCAATACGTGCAGGAATAAACTGGTACAGGAATTATTTTGATGAATTGAAAACGATTAGTAAAGATCAATTTAAAAAGAGCAATTAAAAATTAAGAGTTTCGATTTAAAAATTATGAGTTGCGAGTTAAGAGTTACGAAATTAATTTTTAAAAACCCCGAAGGTTGAAAGTATTATAGATTATAAAATTAATTTTTAAAAACCCCCGAAGGGGTGACACTATTATAGATTAAAAAAAGTATTTTTAAAAATCCCAAAGGGGTGACATTATTATTATGGAAAAAGAAACTAAAAATCAATTAGAGAATATCGCATATAAAGTAAGAGAGCATATTGTCAGAATGTCGGGAGACGGCGGGTGTTTTATCGGAGCATCACTTTCATGTGCCGATCTGATAGTTTATTTATATAAAGAATTTTTGAATGTAAATAAAGATAATCTGAATGATCCTGAAAGGGATTATTTATTTCTTTCAAAAGGCCATGACGTGCCTGCTCTATACGGGACATTCGCCGAAATTGGATTTATAGAAAAAGACAGATTAAAAAATCATCTAAAGACGAATGATTTTATTTACTGGCATCCGAACACAAACATTCCCGGAATTGAATTTCACTCAGGATCGCTCGGTCATCTGCTGAGCGTAGCCATTGGAGTTGCGATAGATTGTAAAATACGCGGACAGAAAAACCGTATTGTTGTAATTCTCGGAGACGGTGAATTGGATGAAGGTTCTATATGGGAAGCTGTACTGGTAGCAGGTGCAAAGAAACTTGATAATTTAATTGCAGTAGTGGACAGGAATAAATTTCAGGCAAATATCGAAACGGAAAAGCTGATACCGCTGCATCCAATTGCGGATAAGTTCGATGCTTTCGGCTGGAAAACCCGCTCATGTGATGGTCATGATTTTGCAGATATGGAAAAAGCTTTTTCGGAATTTCCGATAGAGAACGGCAGCCCGTCACTTGTAATAGCTGAAACAGTCAGAGGCAAAGGATTGCCGAGTATAGAAGCGCGTGCTGACAGATGGTTTGTGAATTTCAAATCTGAAGAGGTCGAAATGCTTTTAAAAGAACTGCATGGTGAGGGGAAAGCAAAACTTACTTCCGATACTATTATCGCCCGCTGAACCACACAGACACACAGACATACAGACATACAGACACATAAGTACATAGATACATATTTTGACTAATAATTTGAATACCTTACTTTCTCTCAGATTTGTAAATAATATTATTGATAAGATTTTTAGAAAGTTAATTTGGAAAGATCAATCTTATAAAATTAATTCTCTTTTAAAAAATTCGTATGAATATTCTTTCAAATATTTTATTGTAAAAAGTAATATTTCAACATCAGAATTTTGAAATTGTATAGTTAAGACATTATTAATAGTTTAGTAAAATTAAAATACACATCATTAATGACATACGAAGATATTCTTCTAGATCTGATAAATGAAGACGACAGGTTTATGGTGCTGACCGCTGAGAACAGGGCAGCGATAAGAAATCTCACGGATAAAATCGGAGATAAATTTCTCGATACAGGAATTACAGAGCAGACACTTGTCGGTGCTGCATGCGGACTAGCGCTTAGAGGAAGAATTCCGGTTGCACATGCACTTGCGACATTTCTTACGATGAGAGCTTTTGAATTTATCCGTTCGGATGTCGGGATCAGCGGACTACCTGTAAAACTTGTAGGCGGATTTTCGGGATTCTTATCTGAAGCAAACGGACCGACTCATCAGGCAATCGAAGATGTTTCTATCATGAGAGGCATTCCGAATGTGAATGTGTTTTGTCCGGCAGATGAAGAGGACATGCTGATTGGACTTACCGAAGTATTAAAAAGTAATTCACCTTTTTATATAAGATATAATAATCTGAAACCTGCTGTCAGGCATTCAAAAGATTTTGAGATTGGAAAAGCTGAAATTATTTCAGAAGGAAAAGATGTGACAATACTTGTATATGGAATCCTTTTGAAGCAGGCACTTGAGGCAAAAAAAATTCTCGGGGCAAAAGGAATTTCCACAGGCATAATAAACATGCGCTGCCTTAAGCCAATTGATGAAGATGCAATATTAAATGCTGCAAAAAATTCGGATATACTTGTAACTCTTGAAGATCATTTTCTGACAGGCGGACTTTATTCTATACTGGCTGAGATTTTTTTAAAAAATGAGATTACCAAAAAAGTAATTCCGTTTGCGCTTGATAATAAATGGTTCAAGCCTGCATTGCTGAATGACGTGCTGGAGTATGAAGGATTTACCGGAGAAAAGATCGCTGACAGAATCCTGAAAAAAATATCGGTTTAAAAATTTAATTTGAATTCAGTGTCCTTTTTTCCGCAAAGTCCGAAGAGTACGTGACTCTGCGGGAACAAATTTATAATACTAAATAACATTAACTGATGAAAAATTTATTTTTTATCTAAACAATTTTAACTGTAAATATTTATATGCCAAATACTATAAAGTTTAATTCTGAATTTCCCGACATTTCCGAATCCGATAAATTATTCAAACGCTCAGAAGGTCTAATACCTGCTTATTCACAGACTCTTGCAAAAGGTCCGACACAATGGATAAAAGGTATCGCACCGAAATTTCTCAAAAAAGGAAAAGGCTCGCATGTCTGGGATGCTGACGGAAATGAATTCATAGATTTTAATATGGGCATAGGTCCGATAGTACTTGGATACTGCTATGATAAAGTAGATGATGCAATACGCAGACAGCTCGAAGACGGAATTACTTTTTCCATGACACATCCGCTCGAAGTGAAACTGTCAGAAAAGATAAGAGACGTTATTCCAAATGCAGAGTCAGTCAGATTTTCTAAGACCGGCTGCGATGTGACTACTGCTGCAGTTCGTGTTGCAAGAGCATTTACCAAAAGAGAAAAAGTTCTGTGCTGCGGATATCACGGCTGGCATGACTGGTATATAGGAGTTACAGACAGAGATGCGGGAATTCCTGCTGCTTCAAAGGATCTTACATTCACTTTTAATTACAA
>Ga0209477_1001143_pt1 | contig 16172 bp, 6 predicted proteins | sample KloWWTupernatant_FD_187180 | JGI IMG/M metagenome (GOLD analysis project Ga0209477, IMG submission 187180) | Active sludge microbial communities from Klosterneuburg, Austria, studying microevolution and ecology of nitrifiers - Klosterneuburg... | ecosystem: Engineered > WWTP > Aerobic digester >... | reverse complement strand
CGTGCGAAGCGCGGGGATTGCGATCTCGCCAATCATTTCAGGATGACTTCTAACGATTGCTGACGCGGATACGACTCAGCACCCCAAAGATGACAGTCGCGGTGAGGGCGTTTCGTCGCATTCTGTGGTAAAACAATTCTGACATGGCTGAAAACACACCTCGCGCCGGCAGGTCGTCGCGCGCCGTATCCTTGTTTCGAATCTCGGCATTGGCCGCGCTTCTGGCAACCTTTGCGGGCGCCGCCCAGCCGCTTCCAGCCCAATCGCCGGCGACCTACTTCGTCGATGACGTGGATGCAACGAAGTTTCCCAACGTGACTTTTCGGATGCGAGCGGTCGACCTGAATAACAAGGTTCTGACCGGGCTTACAAACGCGAATGTCCCCGTATTTGAGAACGGCAAGCAGGTGCCGACGACCAATGTCACCGTGACGCCGCGCGATGATGGCCCGATGACGATCTTCTTCGTCGTCGACCAGGGCGCCGGCGCCGTGTACAACAACTCCAGCGCCTTCAGCCTGGGCGCCATGCGCAAGGTCATGAGCCGGCTTATCGACGGCGGGTTCTTTCGCGATGGCCGTGATCAGGTCAAGGTGCTAGTGCGCGAGAACATCCCGGTCAACAATGATCGGACCGTGCCGCGGCTCAATCTGACCAACAAGGCAAGCGAATTCTCGAACTTCATCTCGATCTATCAGTTTGAGAACAGCAAGGGGGGGTTGACCAAGGGTCTCGACGCGGCCTCCGTCGCGATCAAGGAAATTGGGGATGCCATTCCCGAGGCCGGCGGGCAACCCGCGGCCATCGTCTTTATCACCAACTTCATCGAGGATCCGCCCCTGGCCACAGCGACAAGTTTCGCCACAAATCTGGCCTCCCAGGCGAAAGACAAGTTCATCAGCATCTACGCGCTGCAGACTAACGCGCAGCAGCGCAACAAGCCGCCGCTTGAGGTCATGGCGGTAGGTTCATTTGGCAAGTACGCCTCGATCTCGAGCAATACGGTTGAGACTGTCGTCGACGATGTGTATCGGACGATCGCCGCCCAGCGCCTGGCCTACACAGTCAGCTATGTCTCAACCTCCGGAGACACAACTGCTCGGACGATCACGATTGGCGGCCCGGAGAAGCCGAATACCGGCCGAACAGGCACATTCACTGCAAAGCCGCAGTCGGCGGTGCTTCGCCTGGATGGGTTGCCTACCGCCGTTCTGCGCCGCGAGGCCCGCCCGGGATCGTCCCAATCCAATCCGCAATACGATCCCTTGACCCTCAAGGTGTCGGCGTCGATTACGTATACCGATGGGTTGATCCGCCCGTTGGTTGAGGCGCGTCTGCTCGTCAACAATGTCGTCAAGAGCACCCAGACTCAGTTTCAGCCCGGCGCCTCAAAGGTCGACTTCACGGTGGATCTATCCGATATCACGACGCCCGGTACAAACAATGTGACGATCGGCGTGCGGATCAAGGATTCGCTGGGGATTGAAGCGTCGAACCAGGATCGGATCGTGCTCGAGGTGCTGCGTGCGCCGGAACCCTCGCCCACACCCACGCCGCCGCCCAAGGGCATGTTGGAGAGCGATGCGGGCATCGTCGCGTTGATGGCGGCCGCAATCGTCCTCGGTTTGGCTGTGGGTGGGGTGGTGTTGGTCATCGCCCGGCGCGGTCGCGCGGCGCGTCCCGCGCCACCGCCCATGCGGGTCTCTGCGTCGGGGCCAGCCCCGGGTGGCGCCACCTTGATGGTGATGGACGGGCCGCCCGAGCTGCAGGGCCGTCACCTCGCGCTGGACAAGCCGGACCAGACGCTGGGGCGAGGCGAGCAGGCTGATCTGCAGTTCTATCCCGGCCAGGAAAGCTCGGTCAGCCGTGTCCATGCCCGAATCACCCGGGATGGCTCGGGGACCTATCGCCTGACTGACCTGGGTTCCTCGAATGGCAGCCGGATTGGCGCGCGCCCGTTGACGCCCAACCAAGCCTATCCGCTTCAAAATAGCGACGAAATTACCCTGGGAGATATGTCCCGGCGCGGCGTCAGGCTCGTCTTCACGGTGGGCGGGGCAGGCTATATGCCTCAGGCGCCGAGCTATGGGCAGGGGGATGATCGGACGCGGGTGCAGATTTAGAAGCTCTGCTGAGAACATCTGGCGAAAACACACTCCCCGCGCTTCGCGCGGGGAGTGTGTTCTCGCTAATCGATCGTTCTACGCCACGACGTAGAAGTTCAACACGAAATCGCCGAGCTTGATGGTGTCGCCGGCACTGAGCACCCGCCGCGCGCCAGGTGGAACACGCTGGCCGTTCAGCAGCACCGGATTGCGCTCGGTGATGGCTTCGATGTAGAGCGAACCCGTTTCCTCGGTAATCGCAGCGTGGTGTCGCGACACCGATGGCAAGGGTTCCATCCCTTCGAGATCCACCGCCAGCAGGCGATTCTTGCTTGGGTCGCGCAGATCGCGCCGGCCCAGCACGGCAGGCTGCCAGCGGATATCGAACTCGCGCAGGGTCCGCGCTTCGCGCACAAACACGCGGGTGAACGGCCGGCTGAATGGCAAGGCGATCCCGCGCGCGATGGCGTTGGACGTGCCCGTGCTCTCCACGATCGGCTGGCAGACAAGCACCGCTCCCTCGCGCATCCCCACGCTGTCGATGGTGGCTTCCTCCTTGAGGATTGTCCGGGTCCCGGACGGGCGGAGCATATACCTCCCGTCCAGGTTGTAGCGGTCCTTGATCGTCATGATCAGATTGCCCGCCGTCATCGTGCCCCGCACGTTGATCTTCTTTGGGCCGATGCTCTTCTCGCGAATGTCGAGGATCAAGTTGATGCGTTCCATCGTTACTCCGAGTGATGCCACTGCCTACTTGGCCGGAGCGGGCTTTACCGCTTCCGCGCTTGCTGCGCCGTCCGGCGCAGGTATTTCCGGCTCTTCGACCGACACCAGATTGATGGTGTCGAGCTTGACTTCAAGCCCGGCGGTCAATGCGGCCTGGCTGGCCAGCATCTTGTTAATCTCGTCCATCGCTGAGGCGGTTGAGTTCGAGTAGGCAACCGGCTCGTTTGACGATTCCGGCACGCTTCCGCCTGCTGCGCCTTCGGCGCCGGCCTTGTCGCCGCGGATGAGGGTGTCGAGCGGCGCGATGTCCTTGGAGAAGTAGCTCCATTGCGCGCGTTCGATGTATCGCGCGCGGATGGCCCGGATCATGTCCGTCACCTGGTCATCGGCCGACCGGCCATTCTTGCCGTCTACGGCGGGCAGGCAGACCTGGACGAGTTGACCGCTCACCGCCTTGATCATGAAGCCGCGCCCGGCCGGGAGTTCCTTGGTGGGGAACTGCATCCGGATGCCCATGTAGCGCACGGTCTCGATATCCTGCAGGACCAGGGTGTAACGCGAGCCCTCGGCTCGGCGGCGCAACTCATCCTGGCTGTCGCGCATGATCCCGAGCGTGCCGCCGATGACAAAGCGCAAGTTCTTACCCTTGCCGATTTCGGCCAGCGCGCCCGTGCCGCCCAGCTTGCTGTTGCGCAGGATCGAGGAGTTGTCATCGTAGTGGTCCATGATGACGACGATGTTGCGTTTGGTGTTGTCCTGAGGCTGATACGAATCGGGCATGTCGGCCAGTTTTGCGGCGACTTCCTCGTCATACTCGGCCCGCAGGCGCAGGATGAGCTCGTCCAATTCCTTGCCGTTGGTGACGGTCGCCAGCACGTGCGGCAGTTTGTCGAGGGCGTCATCGCCCGTTCCCCAGGCAAAGAAGCGCCGCGCGCTGTCAGAGGGGTCGAAGAACACCAGCCCCAGCTCGCTCGGCGAGTAGGAGTGGGCGAGCGAAAGCGCAAGCGAGCGCAGGGCGGTGGTCTTGCCCGTGGCCGGCGGGCCAACGATGATCCAGTGCGGACCCTTGGCCGCGAACTCGACCAGGGTCGGCTCGCGATCGCCGTCGTTGATGCCGATCGGCGCGACAAGGCCTGGCGGGCCATGACCCGCTTCGGGCAGCACCGAGGCGAGCTCGATCATGCGGCCGAGCGGCTCGATCGCCTTGGCCCGTTTGCGCGCCAGCGACGGGGTCGCGTCTGTCAGGATCTTCCAGGCCGCGCCAAAACGCGCGCACAGTTCGCGGAAGGGATCGCCTTCGCCCATGCCGACGGGCAGGGCGGTGTGGAACTCCATCGGGAAGGGCTTGCCACCCTCCATTTGGACGCACAGGCCGCGCCCGGGCACATCCGGGATGGGCACCCAGCCGCGCCCGACGATGCTGGTGTAGTCGGTGACATCGCCCTGGGTGAAGGTCACCCGCTGGCCCATCAGGTTGAACAGCTTGTTGGGCACATCGGCGAAAAGCGTACCGGTCACGACGAAGTAGATCCCGAACGAGCGCCCGTCGCGGACGGATTGCAGCAGATCGGGGAAGTACTTGTCATAGGTCTCGCGAAATTCAGACACGTTATCAACGACGACCAGGATGATCGGCATGATGTTGTCCGGATTCTTGAGGTTGTAATCGTTGAGCGAATCGTAGGCCGACAGGCGGATCTGCCGGTCGTCGATGGTGGTCCGCACCATCCGGAAGAGGCGCTCGACGCGCTCCTCTTCGTTGCTGTCGACGACGCCGCCCATGTGGGGCAGCGTGCGCAGCGACTTCAGGCCGCCGCGGGCGAAGTCGAGGGCGAAGACGTGCAGATCGGTCGGAGAGTAACGGGCCGCCAGCGCGGTGATCAAAGCCTTGAGGAAGGTCGACTTTCCGCGGCCGGCCGCGCCCATCACGACCAGCGGGTCGCTGGCGAGGTCGATCGAGAGCACGCGCTGTTCGGCTTGATATGGGTTATCAACGATGCCGATGGCGGCCTCGAGCGAGAGCGGCTGGTTCCAGTCGATGGGTTCCCAGAGCGGCGTTGGGGTCGGGCTGGCCACCCATTCGGCGACCTTTGGGTTGATGACCAGCGTTGGATTGCGCGGGTCCTTGGTGATGTAGCTGGCGTCCACCGGTTCATTGATGGGCAGCAGGCTGGGCAGATTATTCGGCCAGGGCTTGAACTGCTTCGGGATTTCCTGGCGCTGGGCCTCGAGGTTGAGCGCGCCGACCAGCCAGCCCAGCAGTGAGCGCGGCGGGTCATCCTCCTTCTGGATGGCCTTGAGGATATCGTCGGTCGGATACATCGGATCGGGCTTGGTCTCGTCGTAGGGCGCGCCTGACCAAGCCACCTGGACTTCAGTGGGCGCCGCGCCGCCGACCTGGACATAGCCGCGGCCGCCAATGGCCGGCAGCATGGCCCCGTCGGGCCGGCCCAGCATTTCCTTGCTGTCGTCGGCGGTCTCGACCCGCAGGCAGATCCGGAACTTCATGTTCGCCTTCATCTGGTCGGTGACGGCGCCCGAGGGGCGCTGGGTGGCCAGGATCAGGCTGACGCCGAATGAGCGGCCGAGGCGGGTGATCGACTCGAACTTGACCTTGTAGTCCGGGTTCTGGGTCATCATTTCGGCGAACTCGTCGACGATGACGAACAGGTGCGGGAAGGTGGTCGGGAAGGGCGAACCCGGCCGCAGGGTCGGGATGACTTTCTTGCGATACTCGACCAGGTCGGCGACGCCGGCCTTGGCCAGGATCGACGAGCGCCGGTTCATCTCGGCGTTGATGGCGATGAAGATACGATCAACCGCATTCCCGTCGAGGTTGGTGGCCAGGTCGACCGCGTGGGGGAGTTTGCGGAACGGCTCGATGGTCGGGCCGCCCTTGTAGTCGACCAGGACGAAGTTGACGATGCGCGGGTCGTACTTGATGCACATCGCCGCGATCAGGGTCTGGATCATCTCGGACTTGCCGGACCCGGTCGTGCCGGCTGCCATGCCGTGCACGCCGTCGCCGCCGGCCTTGGCCGAGAAGATCATCGTCCGGATTTCCTTGCTGCTGACATAGCCGATGGGCGCGCTGAGCCACTCCTGCCGCTCGGGCAGCATGCTCAGCTTCCAGTTCTCGGCGATGCCCAGCTCGCCCAACCGATCAACTCGCTTGCCCAGAATGGTCTGGTACATCTCGAGCAGGGTGACGGCCTTGGGGATTTCAGCCGAGGGCCGCTTGCCGCCCATCGCCGCCCAGGCCTTGTCCATCCTGTCGCCGAGGCGCATGTAGGCGTCCTTCTCGCCGGCGATGACGGGCACGGCCACTTGATATTCGAGCGGCTGGCCCTCCACGTTGACCAGGCCGCGGCCGGGCTCGTTGGCCAGCGCCAGCGCGCCGCGTCCAACGATGTCACGATACGCGCCGTCCTCGCTCATGGTGAAGCAATACCGCCGGCTGATCAGGTTGTAGAGCTTGTGCGGAATGTCGCTCTGCTGGCTGGCGGTCAGGATCCAGTAGATGCCAAACTGGCGGCCATCCCGGACCAGGGCCTGCAGTTCGGGCATCAGGCCGTCGAAGTTCTCCTTGAACTCGGCCATGTTGTCCACAGCCACGACGATGGCCGGGAAGACCTGCTCGGGCGTGTCGCGATGGGCGAGGTTGTAGTCCTCGATCGAGGCGAACTTCTGCAGCCGCTCCTGGCGCTCGTTCATGATCCCGCGCAGCATCCGGAACAGGGCGTCGACCCGGTCAGGCTGGGAGGCGTCGATGGTCGCGCCGCAGTGCGGGAGCTGTTTCACCTGGCGCAGGCCGCCCCGCCCAAAGTCCAGGGCATAAATGTTCAGCTCGGCCGGCGAGCGTTGGGCGGCCAGGTCGAAGAACAAGGTCTTGAGAAAAGTCGTTTTGCCTTTTCCCGAAGAGCCAAAGACCACGATCGGCTCGCCGCCCATGTCGACGTGCAGCAGGCGCTGGCTGCTGGAAAACGGATCGTCGATGACGCCCATTGTCGCCCGCAACGGGAGAGGCTTTTCCCAGCCCCACGATTGCCACAGACCCATGTCACGCGGATTCTTCTTCGCGGCGAGATCCGGGTTGTCGATCCAGATCTTCAGGCTGGGGCTCAGCACGACCTCGTCGCCTTTGACCTCATTGATGTAGCTCGCGTCGACCGGGGTGTTGATCGGGAGCGTCGTCAGGAGCGGGTTGGGCCAGGGCTTGAATTGCTTGGGGATGTTCTGGGCCTTGGCCTCGGCGGCGAGCGCGCCGACCAGCCAGCCCAGGACCGAACGGGGCGCGTCGGCCGGGTGGCCGAGGGCGGCCAGGACCACGTCATTCTTGTAGGGCGAGTCCTCGGCCGTGTCACCGGCGTAGGGCGCGCCGGACCAGGCCACCTGCACTTCGGTGAGGATTTCGGTGCCGGCCTGGATGTAGCCGCGCCCGCCGATCTGCGGGAGCTGGGCGGCGTCGGGCTTCTTGAGCAGTTCCTTGGAGTCCTCGGGTGTTTCCACCCGCAGACACAGGCGGAACTTCATGTTGGCCCGCATCTGGTCGGAGACCACGCCGGTGGGACGCTGGGTGGCCAGGATCAGGCTCACCCCGAAGGAACGACCGAGCCGGGTGATCGATTCAAACTTCGCCCGGTAGTCCGGGTTCTGGGTGATCATCTCGGCGAACTCGTCGACGATGACGAACAGGTGCGGGAAGGTGTCCGGGTAGGGCGAATCGGCCTTGCGGGTGGGCAGGACCTTCTTGCGGTAATCGACCAGGTCGGGGACCCCGGCCTTGGCCAGGATGTCCGAGCGCCGGTTCATCTCGGCGTTGATGGCGGTAAAGATGCGCTCCACCGCGTTGCCCTGCAGGTTGGTGGCGATGTCGACGCAATGCGGGAGCATTCGGAAGGGCTCGACCGTCGGGCCGCCCTTGTAGTCGACCAGCACGAAGTTGACGATGCGCGGGTCATACCGGATCGCCATGGCCGCGATCAGGGTCTGCAGCATTTCGGATTTGCCGGAGCCGGTCGTGCCGGCGCCCATGCCGTGCACGCCGTCAGCCTGGGCCTGGAAGACCAGGGTCCGGATATCCTTGCTGCTGATCAATCCGATCGGCGCGCGCAGCCATTCCTGGTTCTTGGTCTCCATGCTGCGCTTCCACTTCTCGGCGATGTCCAGGTCCTTGAGCTGGGTGACCGGCTTGGCATCCAGCAGGGTGTACATGTCGAGCAGGGTCAGCGCGCGCGGGAGTTCGGCCGCCGGGCGCTTCCCGCCCATGGCAAACCACACTTTTTCCATGAGCTGGGCGATGCCCTGGAACTCATCGACGCTGTCGGCCTGGGTGGCCGCATCGGGCTGCCCCGGCATGCCGATTTGGATCTCCATCGGGAGCGGCTTGTCCTTGACCGAGATGCCGACCATCCCGCGCCCGGGCACATTGTCGAAGGCCCGACCTCTGACACCGATGACGTCGCTGACCATCGACGGATCGGTCATCGTCAGGGCGAAGCGCTGCGAGATCAGGTTGTAGAGCTTGCCACTCAGGTCGCCCATCGTGGTGGCGGTGATAACGAAGTGAATTCCGAACTGCCGGCCGTCGCGGACGAGGGCCATCAGGTCGGGGATCATGTCCTCGTAGCTTTCCTTGAACTCGGCGAAGTTGTCGATGACGACGACGATCTCGGCGAAAAGCTGCTTGGGATTCTTCTCGTTGTAGTCGTTGAGGTTGGCGTACTTGGACAGCTTCTCCTGGCGCTCATTGATGAAGTTACGCAACATGCGCATGAGCTGGCCGACCCGGGCGGTCTCGGACGCGTCGATCGACGCGCCCAGATGAGGCAGGGCGGTGACGGCCTTCATCCCGCCTCGCCCGAAGTCCAGGGCATACATGTTCAGCTCGGCCGGCGAACGCTGGGTGGCGAAGGCGGTGAGCAGGCTCTTGATAAAGGTGGTCTTGCCGCGGCCCGCGCCGCCGAACAAAGCGACCGGCCCGTTGGCCATATCGATCGAGAGCAAGCGCTGCTCGGCATTGAACGGGTTGTCGACCAGCCCGATATCGGCTCGCAGCGGGCGCGGGTTCTTCCAGTCAACAGCCGGCCACAGGGCCTTCTCTTCGACGTTGTTCAGCCAGGCATCGATTTCGGGATTGATGACGACGGTCCGCTCCGGGCCTATCACCCGGTCGCTGTTGAGGTAGCGAGCATCGACCGGGTCGGTCAGCGAGAGGTGCTCGGGCAGGACCTCGGGCCACGGCTTGACTTGCTTGGGAACGTTATCGCGGGTGGCGCGCAGGGCGGTGATGCCGACAATCCAGTCGACCAGGGTGGTCGGCTTTTCGCCCGGCTTGAGCCCGAGCGCCTCGCCCAACTCGACCCCGCTGTAGGCGGGCGCGTCCGAGGGGACATTCAGGGCCGGCATGATCTCGTCATCCAGCCAGTACACGTCGCGCAGCGGCACCTTGCGATCATCGCTGTAGTCGCCGCCGGCGCGGGCCATCTGGACCGCTTGCAGCACGTCGTTGCCGACCTGGACATAGCCACGGCCGCCGATGTTGGGCAGGAAGGCCGCGTCGGGCCGTCCGAGCAACTCCTTGCTGTCATCCGAGGTCTCGACGCGCAGGCAAATCCGGAACTTCATGTTCGCCCGCATCTGATCGGTGACGACGCCGGCCGGGCGCTGGGTGGCCAGGAGCAGGCTGACCCCGAAGGCGCGCCCGAGCCGGGTGACGCTCTCAAACTTGGCCTTGTAGTCCGGGTTCTGGGTCACCATTTCGGCGAACTCGTCGACGATGATGAAGAGGTGCGGGAAGGTGCGCGGGAGCGGGCTGTCGGCCGGCAGTTTTGGCGCGATCTTGGCCCGGTAGTCGACCAGGTCCTTGGCGTTGGCCTGGGCGAGCAGGACCGAGCGCTGATCCATGACGGCCTGGATGGCGACGAACATGCGCTCGACCGCGTTGGCCTGCAGGTTGGTCAGGATGTCGACGCAATGCGGGAGTTTCTTGAACGGCTCAAAGGCCGCGCCGCCCTTGTAGTCGACCAGCACGAAGTTGACGATGCGCGGGTCGTACTTGATCGCCATCCCGGCAATCAGGGTAAGCAGCAACTCGGACTTGCCCGAGCCGGTCGTGCCGGCGATCATGCCGTGCACGCCGTCGCCGCCTTCCTTGGCCGAGAAGATCAGGTTGCGGACTTCCTTGCCGCTGACCATCCCGATTGGCGAGCTCAGCCACTCCTGATTCTTGGGGATCAGGCTGCGCTCCCAGCTTTCCTTGACGGTGAGCTTGTCGACCGTGTCGATCTTGCGGCCTTCGAACACGGCCTGCATGCCGAGCATGTCGATCGAGCGGGGCAGGTCGGCCCCGAACGGGCGCTGCAGCTCGAGCCGGCGGATCGCGGCCGCGAAATTGTTGCGCGCGTCGTCGGCGGTGATCTGGTCGGCGGTCCCCAGATAACGCGGCGAGTTCATCCCAACTTCGGTATAGCGGAAGATGGTCTTGTCGCCCGCGGCGGCGACTTCGATCATGGCCTGGCACTCGGACGGGATGCGGTTCGAGTCGTTGGACAGGAAGATCATCGAGATGCCGAGGGTTGGGCCGCTCGAGTTGGCCAGGGCGACGACCGCCTCGGCGGCGACGTCATGCAGGGGCGAGTTCTCGGGCAGGTCGCCGAGCATGTCGACGACGACGAGGTAGAACGGCAGGCTGACATCGGGCTTGCCGCCGGCCGAGTCATCGCCCGAGTCGCGCAAGCGGACCTGGCGCTGGTCGAGGTCCTTTTTGATCCGCTTCCAGAAGGCCTGGACCTTGGCCCGGTCGTTGTCGAAGCAGAGCTGCTCCTTGGGGCGGGGCTTGTTGGGGTCCTCGTCGCCCTGGATGACAAAATGGGGCGTCCAATCCGCCCACTGCCAGGCCTTCTCGCGGGCCGGGCTGCCCAGGACGTGAATGCGAATATCCTGCGGGGCGTGATAGGCGGCGATGTTGACCATCATCGCCCGGGCGAAATCAGCGGTGTTGGAGGTGTTCTTGCCGAAGATACCGACGGCGTGGCGCGGGCTGCTGGGCTGGCCGGGCAGGCCCTTCTTCTCGTTTGCGGCCATGTCGGCCGCCGGGCCGGTGGGTCCATTGGGCCGCAGGGGGATCGTGATGGGGACATCGTCGACGGTCATCGAGTCCTTCATCAGCTTCTCGGCGTCCTTGGAGAGCTGGTTCGGGGCGAGCGGATCGGCGGCGCCCTCGGCCTTGAAGACATAGGTGCTGGGGCGGGTGCCGATGCCGATGCGGACATGCCCAAAATCGGGGTCGCTCGGCCGGCGTTCCCACAGGCGCGAGCCGAAGCGGCTCTTTTCGCGCAGGTGGGCGATTTCCTTGATGGTCTCGATGTCGGGGTAATTGTGATGGTAGAAGGTGCGCTGGGTGTTGTGGGTGATCTCCATCTTCTGACGGAGTTCCTTGAGCAGGATGATGTATTTACGCTTCTTCTCTTCAAATTCGCCCCGTCCGCGCAGCCATTGGAAGATGCCGGCTCCGCTGGAGGCGAGCATGATCAGAGCCATGGGGGCCATGGCCAGCGGGTTGCCGCTGCCGCTGGCAAACATGAAGCCCATCATGCTGACGAGCGGGAGGATGAGCGAGCTCATATCCATCCCGCCGCTCTCGTTTTTCTGAGGCGGGTCGGGGATTTTCTCTTCGCCGATGGGCAGCTCGGGCAGGATCCGCGGAGGGCGCTCAACGTATTCAGTTTCCATATGTCGTGGGCTGATTATGGCCCAAAAAGTTGGCAGGGCAAGTATGGTGGGGCCCACCTGCCAGGTGGGCTCCACCTGGTTTCGGCGACGCCGCAGATCCGCCGGGCGAGAGTTGGATCTATCCGCAGATTTCGCAGATTTCCGCCGATTCATCTGTATTTATGTCTGCGTGAACGGTCTTCAGGGTTGGTCCCTTCGAGCGCCTGTATAGATGGGGGTAGTTGCGGTACCTATTTATGTCCGCCCGGGGGTAGGTGCCGTCGCTCAACCAGGTGCTCCGTAGCCTGTGAGAACGGCGGACGACCTACTGACCCCGGCAAGATGGAGCCCACCTTCGTGGTGGGCTCCATCTCGGCCGTCGTGCTAACATCCCGCGCAACCGATTTTCAGACTTGAGGAGACAAGCCATGCGAAAACTCATCATCAGCGAATTCATCACCCTCGACGGCGTCATCCAGGCGCCCGGCGCCGTGGATGAAGACACGGACGGCGGATTCGCCCACGGCGGTTGGGTGGCCCGCAATTGGGACGACGGCATCGGCGCGGGCTTTTCCGAGGTCATCGCCGATGTTGACGCGGTCCTGTTCGGCCGGCGCACCTATGTCGAGCATGCTGAGGCCTTTGAGCCCAACCCGGCCGAGGACCCGTTTGGCGATGTCGCCCATTACGTCGTTTCCACGACTTTGACGGCCCCCATTTGGCGCAAAACGACCATCATCCGCGACAACATTGTCGAGTCGATTCGGGCGCTCAAGGCTCAACCCGGCAAAACCATCCTCACCGATGGCAGCAGCCAGTTGACCCACCTGCTGTTCACCCACGACCTGGTGGATGAGCTGCGCCTCTACGTGTTTCCCCTGATCGTGGGTGGCGGCAAGCGTCTCTTCCCGGACGGCAAGATGGCCGGTTTCAGTCTCGTGTCCTCGAAGCCGCTCCCCAATGGCGTCCTGATCCTGCACTACGCCCGGCGAGCGTGACCGTAGCGGCCGGCCGATGGGTGAGCATGTAAGCCCACGCCGCAGATCGGCCGGGCGCAATCAGGATCTATCCGCAGATTCACGCAGATTTCCGCCGATTCAAATGCAGATCAATCTGAGCGAATACCCAGTCAGCGAAACGCCGTCGCCGCAAACCGTGCCTGAACCAACCTTACGAACCTTACTCACCTGACCAAACCTTACGAACGTTACCAACGTTATCAACGCTCCCCACCTGCCACACCGTATCGAGCGCCGTCCCATCCACCCACGTCACCACGCCGACCGGGCGGTCGGTCAGCGGCGCGGGCAGGGGCGGGCCGCCGCAGATCGCCTCGGCCTCGGCCTTGAGCGAGGCCAGCGTGCGCAGGGGCAGCGACGTCCCGCGCAACGACGCGACTAAATCTTCCCGCCGGGGGTTGATGGCGATCCCGCGCTCAGTGACGACCACATCGATCATCTCGCCCGGCGCGCATAACGTCGTCACGCGATCCTTTATGACCGGCACCCGGTCGCGGAATGAAGGCACGGCCAGAATCGCGCAGCCGGCAAACAGGGCGTCCTGCCAGCCGCCGATGCCGTGCAGCAGCAGCCCGTCTGAATGGGTGACGACGTTGGCGTTGAAGTCGAGGTCGACCTCGGTCGCGCCCAGCACGGCGCAGTCGACCAGGGCGGCCACATTGCCCTTGCCGTGATAGTTGTAGGTGATCGACGGGTTGGTCTGAAGGTGGCGCGGGTTGTCGCGCAGCGAGCGCACGCCCTCGAGGTCGAAGCTCTGCCCGTCCAGGATGTAGTCGGTCATCCCCGACTCGAGCATCTCGACGATGTAGCGGGTGCTCCCGCCCCGCACAAAGCGGGCCTTCACGCCCATCTCGCGCATGTGCTCGCGCAGGGCGAGGGTGAAGGCCAAGCTCGTCCCGCCCGCCCCGGCCTGGAACGAAAACCCATCCCGCACGATCCCGGCCTCGCGGACGAAGCGGGCGGCGTATTCGGCGATCAACAGACGGTCGGGCGAGCGGGTGACCTGGGTCGTCCCGCTCACGATCCGGGTTGGATCGCCGATCGAATCGACGACCACGACCTGATCGACCAGCGTGCCCTGGATCGCCCATGGCGCGCAGGGGAAGGGGACCAGGTGATCGGTCACGACGATGACGTGCTCGGCGTACTGGGCGTCGCCCAGGGCAAAGCCGAGCGGGCCGCAGGCAGAGGGACCCTGTGTGCCGGAGCAATTGCCGAAAAAGTCGGCGGCCGGCGCGGCGATGATGGCGATGTCAACGCGCAGATCGCCGTCCTGCAGCGCCCGGTAGCGCCCGCCGTGCGACTGAAGCACGGCCAGGCCCTGCATGTTGCCGGCCGAGGCATATTCGCCCAGCGGCCCGTTCAGGCTGCCCTCGATGCGCTGGAGGGTGCCGTCGCGCAACCGCTCAATCAGCCGGGCGTGGCAGGGGAAGGCCGCCGAGGGCGCCCAGACCAGTCCGCGCACGCCGAGGGCGGCCGCCTCGTCAAAGACCCGCAGCATGACCCCGTCCCCGTCCCGTAAATGGTGATGAGAGGAGATCGTCATGCCGTCGCGCAGCCCGGCCTGGCGCAGCGCCTCGCGCAGGCTCGGCGCGCGCTTGTCACCGTTGGGCGGGTATTCGGCGACCGAGCGCACTCGCGGACCGGACTTGCGCTGTCCGCTCGGGATCACCGCCCCAACGCCCTGAAACGGGGTCAGCGGCCGGCCATTGGCGCTGGCGGGGACGGGACGGCCGGGGGTCAAACTGAGCTCCATTGAGTGATCTTGCTGCGGTCGTCGATGATGGCTGAGACCGCGCGGGCAAGATGCCCGCGCTCCAGACAGTTACGCATGCGCACGGAGCGCGGGCGTCTCGCCCGCGCGGTCGTGGCCATAGGGTCATCCGCCGCCCGCGATTTGATACCTCGGATTGCCAAGTGGTCACCCACTGTTGCTGATCCTCGGCATGATTGGCGGGTCACTGAATTCGCCTCGGATAGTCTCACGCGGAGAACGCGGAGGCGCGGAAAGGGCGTAGCCGCCTGATCGCGCCACGCTCTGGGCGAGTTCCTCCGCGCCTCCGCGTCCTCCGCGTGAGATGCCCGGGCATTAGGAGTAATCAGCCGCCCGTGCGCGGCCGGATGTCTGATGGCCCTGCTGTGGTGGACCGCAGCCGTCATGACACGCCCCCCGCAGCCTGTCGCGCCAGAACCTTCCTCGCCCTCGCCGCCACCGGCGCGTCGACCATCCTGCCGTCCACCGCGATCGCGCCCAGGCCGGCCACCAGCCCGGCCTCAAAGGCCTCTACGATCCGGCTGGCCCTGGCGACCTCGTCTGAGGATGGCGCAAATGCCTGATGGGCGAGGGCGACCTGACGCGGATGCAGACAGGCCACGCCCTCAAAGCCCATCTCCTGCTCGGCCCGGGCCCAGGCTAGAAAACCGTCGGTGTCGTCGATGTCGGCATAAACCGACCCGAGCGGCTGGACGCCGGCCGCCCGGGCGGCGTTGAGAACCTGCCCGCGGGCCCAGGCGCTCTCGCGTCCGTCCTGGCTGCGGGTTGCGCCAATGTCGGCGGCGTAATCCTCGAGCCCAAGCGTCATGGCCAGCACGCCGGGCGCTGCGGCGATCTCAGCCGCATGCAGCACGCCCCGGGCTGTCTCAATCGTGGCGAGCAGGCCCGAGGTTGCGCCGGCCTGCTGCATGCAGGCGTGTGCGGCCCCCACGGCCTCGGCCAATTCAACCTTGGGCAGCACAAACACATCGACCCCGTGCGGGGCGAGCGCGGCGATGTCGGCCAGCCCCGCCGGGAGCGCGTTGATCCGGACCATCCGCTCCGCGCCGTGGAAATCGACGCTGCGCAGGGCATTCCGAACGAGGATCCGGGCGGCGTCCTTCTCGGCCGGCGCGACCGCGTCCTCGAGGTCGAGGATGATGGCATCCGGGCGGTGCAGCCCGGCGTTGATGAAGAACTTGGGCGCGTCGCCGGGCAGATACAGGCGCGAGCGGCGCAGATGCGGCCGACGCTCGCCCGAGCCTGCGTCGGGCGAGGGCGCGGTGGCCCGCGTGTCCGGGCGCAGGCGCTGGATCGCCGTCTCGAGCCGGGCCATCAGCGTCCAGGGCAGGGCGCCTTGGTCATCGATCTCGATCGAGAGGTCATCGGCCCCCAGTGTTGTGCGGGTCTCGACTAACAAGGCGCGGATGGCCGGGCCATACATCGACCCGACCTTGCTGCGCACGATGACCTCGGGCGCCTGGCCCGGCTCCGGGCGCCAGACCCGCACCCAGCAGTCCGAGCGGGTGTCCGGGCCGCGGTGGCCGGCGGTGGCTTCAGTGGGATTCATACCCCGTCCTCCCCGCGAAAGCCCAATGGCATTAAGTTAGCGACACGCGCGAGATCAAAAGGTTCGACGCGCCGGCGCGGGCGCGAGTCTTTCGCGTCTGTCATCCTGAGTGCGGCCCACCGAGCTGATGCGCAAACGCGAGTAACGGGCCGCGCGAAGGACCCCTGTGACATTGCTCGGAAGCTTAGGATATCGGTGACAACACGCGTATGCCGATCCACCCATGCGCGGGGTGACATCACAGGGGTCCTTCGCTCGCCCCTGCCGCTCGTCCCGCCCGAGACCCT